>Ga0187893_10000214_pt1 | contig 143170 bp, 155 predicted proteins | sample MA1701074metaG_FD_139574 | JGI IMG/M metagenome (GOLD analysis project Ga0187893, IMG submission 139574) | White microbial mat communities from a basaltic lava cave in the Kipuka Kanohina Cave System on the Island of Hawaii, USA - MA170107-4 metaG ...
CCGGGACTACGGCAGAATCGAGAAGGCCATCCGCTTTATCGAGGGCAATGTCCGGCGCCAGCCCGGCCTTGCGGAGGTGGCCCGCCACGTCGGCATGAGCGAGTTCCATTTTCAGCGCGTCTTTTCCCGGTGGGCAGGGGTCAGCCCAAAACAGTTTCTTCAGTTTCTGACAGCCGCGCATGCCAGGAACCTCCTGCGGAAATCCCGCAGCGTGCTGGACGTCGCCTATGACGCCGGCCTCTCGGGCGGGGCCCGCCTGCACGAGCTCACCGTCAAGCTGTACGGCATGACGCCTGGGGAAATCAAAACCAAGGGAGCGGCGCTGACCATCCGGCATGGCGTTCACCCGACTCCGTTCGGGTCTTGCTTCATCGCGACCACGCCGCGCGGCATCTGCGCGCTCCATTTCGTCGAACCAAAAGCATTGGGGCGGCATCTCGACGATCTGAGGAACGCATGGCCTGGTGCGACGGTCTCCAAAGACCAAGCGGGCACGGCCGGATTGATTCGACGGATATTCAGTGACATGGCGCAGACGCATACCGTCGGTAAAAGCCTCGCGCTCCTCGTCCGAGGCACACCGTTTCAGATCAAGGTGTGGGAAGCGCTCCTTCGAATTCCCGCTGGCCGCGTGGTGTCGTACCGGGACCTTGCCCGGCACCTCGGACGCGCAACAGCTTCTCGCGCGGTCGGCGGCGCGGTGGGACACAACCCCGTGGCCTATCTCATTCCCTGTCATCGGGTCATCCGCAGCACCGGCGTGCCCGGCGGGTATCGGTGGGGGTCTGCGAGGAAAAAAGCGCTGCTGGGATGGGAGGCCGCTCGCCGGAACAGTTCGTGACCGGCGTGGCGGCGGGTTTGCCGGACGTCGCTATTTCGCCGCGGCGGCGAGGACCGCCGGCACGCGCGCTTCCAGCGGGAATTCGCGCGTGCGCCACTCGGCAATCCCGCCGGCCAGCGGCCGGACCTTCGTGATCCCCCGCTTCCGCAGCATCATGGCCATGCGGGCGGCCGTGACTTCGTTCGGGCAGGCGCAAAAGAGGATCACGTCCTGGTCCCTCGGAATTTCATGGTGGCGGTGTTCCAATTCCTCCGCCGTCATGCGCAGGGCGCCCGGGATGGTATGGGGATCGGCTTCGTGGTCCAGGGCTCCGCGCAGGTCCACGACCACCACCGCCTGGCCGTCGTCCATGAGTCGTTTCAGCTCATCTGGAGAGATGCGGGCCATCCGCAACTCGCGCAGGAGCCACTGGCGGTGAAGGAACTTGTACGCCAGATAGCCGGCGAAGCTCGCGCCCAGCAGCAAGATCGCCAACGCCCCGAATCGCGCCGCCCGCTCCGCCATGGCCTCGAGCTGGTTGCTGAACAGGTAGCCGGGCAGGATAAACGACAGGCTCCAGAGCAGCGCGCCCAGGCCATTGTAGAGCAGAAACTGGCGGGCTTTAACGCCGAACAGACCGGCCAGCGCCGGCGTGATCGTGCTGAGGCCGGGGATGAACTTGGCAAGGATCAACGAGCGCAGCCCGTGCCGCCCGAAGAAGTTTTCCGTCCGGCGCACGCAGGAATCCGGCTCGAGCGAGATGCGGCACAAGAGATTGAGCGCGTGGCGGCCCCGGTGACGGCCCAGCTCGTACCAGATCAGGTCGCCGGCGAAGCAAGCCACAAGCGACAGAACGATGGCCGCAGCCAGGCTCATCTTCCCGGCGCCGGCCAGGGCCCCCGCCGCGAGCAGCACGGGGATCGCCGGCACCGGAAGGCCGATCTGCTCGGCGAAGACCGCGGCGAACACGATCGCCTCTCCGTGCCGGATCAGGAACTCACCGGTGTCGTTCATGTCGTCCTACCGCGCTCCAACTGTTGCCCGTCGCCGCTCCAGCAGTCCGGTCAGCTTCTCTCGCATCTCCGACACAGGCAACTTCACGCGGTCGCCGTGTCCGGCCAGCACCCATTCAAAACGATAGGCGAGAAGTTTTTCAATGGACGCGACCAACACCTGCTCTCTCCAGACCAGGTTCTGCGGCGAGCCGAGCGTCTGCGTATCGGGGTTCCACCAGAGGTGATCGCCGGTGAAGAGAAACCGTTCGTCGTAAAGCAGCGCCATGCTGCCCGGCGTGTGGCCCGGCACGGGGATGGCCTGGAACTGCGGGGCCAGCGGAACCGGCTCTTCGCCGTCGATGATCCGCTCCGCGCCGGGCACGGCGCCGGCATCGGCTTGATGGATGATGCGCGTGGCGCCAAACCGCTCCGCGTAGCGGTCGCAGTCGGCCACATCATCCTCGTGCGAAAGGAAGATGTACCGAATGCCGCCCTTCCGCTCGAAAAACTCGACGAGTTGTTTGATATAGCGTGGCGAGTCCACCAGCCAATTACCGTCCTGGTGCTCGACGAAGAAACTGTTCGCGCCAAACGATTTTTCCGAGTTGAAGCCGCAATAGTAAACGCCGCTTTCCAGATGCATGGGAAAGCTGGCCATGGCTTCCTGCAGTTTCCGCTTGTCGCTGTGTTCGGTCCCGATCGAACCGACCGGGCAGGCAAGGAGGGCCTGGTAGGCCTGATGGACGTGCTGCTCGCCTTCCGGTTGATGAAGCACGGCCGAGTAGTCGCCGACTTCCTCGAAACTCGTCGGCGCCAACTGCCGGCACGTGTCGCAGTTGATGCAGGTGGAGTCCACGTAGAAGTTGCCAGCGATGTTGGTCGAGAGACGCTTTTGGACATTCGCCATTGTGAGTCCCTTACATGACGACTCCGCCGCCGGCCTGGATGTTATCGCCCGTGATCCAGCCGCCCTCCTCGCTGGCGAGAAAGGCTACGACGTCGGCGATGTCCTTGGGAGTTCCGAGCCGTTTTAAGGGAGAAGCCTCGACGCCCATCGTCCGGAATCCAGGATCGCTGAGCATATCGGTTTCGGTATAGCCCGGAGAGACCGTGTTGACCGTGATCTTGCGGGCGCCCAGTTCCTTTGCCGCAACTTTGGTGAACAATTCCAGCGCCGCTTTGGTGCCGCCATAGGCCGCGATGCCCGGAAACGCGAGCTGCGTGCCACCGGTGGAAATGTTGACGATGCGACCACCCTCCGTCATGCGCTTCGCGGCTTCCTGCATGGCAAAGAACTGGCCCTTGGCATTGATCGCAAAAATTCGGTCGTATTCTTCCTCCGTCATGTCGGCCAGCGGTTTGTAGGCAAAGATGCCGGCATTGTTCACAAGAATGTCGAGCCGGTGAAAGTGTTGTTCGGTTTCCTGAAACAGCCGCCGGACATCTGCGACCTTGCTGACGTCGGCCTGTACGGCCACGGCTTTCCCGCCCTTCGCTTCGATGCCGGAGACGACTTTGTTTGCCTCCTCCGCATTCTTCGCGTAATTCACCACAACGCTCGCCCCGTCACGGGCCAGCCGCTCCACGATCCCGCGGCCGATGCCGCGCGAGGCGCCGGTCACGATGGCAACTTTTCCTTTAAGTGAACTCATGGCTTGCTCCTCCTGGTCGTAGGTCCTGTTTCCTCAGCCCTTGCCCTGTGCCGTTGGAGACGGCTTGTCTTCCTCGGCGCTCTTCGGCGGCCAGCCTCCACCCAATGCCTTATACAGCTGTACAATGGAAACCAGATGGAGGCGATGCGTGCCGGTCAACGCCAGTTCCGCTTCGAAGAGATTCCGCTGGGCGATGAGCACATCGAGATAATTGGCCAGTCCGCCCTTGTAGCGCAGGTTGGCGAGGTTCAGGGCCGACCGCAGGGCCTCCACCTGCTGCGCCTGCGCCTTGCGCTGCTCGCGGGTGGTCGTGACCGCCACGAGCGCGTCTTCCACTTCCTTGAAGGCCACCAGAATCGTCTGTTCGTAGCGGGCCACGGCCTGCCGGGCCTGCGCTTCAAATGCCTTCTGCTGGAATCCGAGCGTCTGGGCATTGAACAGGGGGCCGGTGAAACCGGGACCGACCGCCGCGAACGACGATTCATTCGTGATGAACTGCGACAGTTGGGGATTGGCCGCGCCGAGAATGCCCGTGATCGTGATTTTCGGAAACCGCTCCGCCTTGGCCACGCCGATGCGGGCGGTCGCAGCCCCCAGCTCCTGCTCGGCTTGGACGATGTCCGGTCGGCGCTGTAACAGATCGGACGGCAGGCCGGGCGGCACATCCGGCGGCATCACCTGTTCCGTGAGCGATTTGCCTCGAGGAATCTTGTGCGGATTGCGCCCCAGCAGCACGCTGAGCTGGTTCTCCTTCTGCACCATCTGCCGTTCCAGTTCGGCCGCGCGCGCGGCCGCGTTGGCCCGCTCCGCTTCGAATTGATCGGCGTCCAGCTTGGACGTCATGCCCTGTTTCAGCCGGGCCTGGGCGATCCGGACCGATTCCTCCCATGAGCGTAGCGTGCGCCGGGCAATATCGAGCTGCATGTCGAATTGGAGAAGATCGAAATAGGCCTCGGCCACGCCGCTGACCAACTGTAATATAACCGCCCGCCGGCTTTCTTCCTTCGCCAGCAGGTCTCCGCGCGCGGCCTCGTTCGACCGTCGGATCCGGCCCCAGACATCCAATTCCCAGGACAGGTTGCCTTGCGTGTAATAGTTGAAGGGGCTGGCAAAGCCGGGGAACAGAAAGATCGTCTTCCGGCCGAAGGCCGGCGTGCTGGCCGACACGCTCAGTTGCGGCGCGAAGTCCATCTTGGCGACCTGCGCCCGAGCTTGAAATTCCTCCACGCTGGCGACCGCGCGCTGCAGATCCTTGTTTTCCTCCAGCGCAATCTTGACCAGCTTCTGCAATTCCTCGTCGCGGAGCAGCTCCCACCAGGGGAGATTCGCGATGGAGGTGGCCTCTTTCGTCGCCGCCATGCGAAAGGCATCGCCGGTGGTGACGGGAGGACGCGCATAGTCCGGCCCCATGGCACAGGAGGTCAGAAAAAGAATGAGCGCCACAAGCGCGAGGCTTTTCATCGGATGTCACCCTGCGCCGGAGCCGGCGGCACACGCCGCGAGAGTTTCTGGACCAGCACGAAAAACAGCGGTACGAAGAAGATCGCCAGAAACGTCGCCGCGAGCATGCCGCCGAAGACGCCGGTGCCGATCGAATGGCGGCTGGCCGCTCCAGCACCGGTCGCCAGCATCAGCGGGACCACCCCGCCGATGAAGGCCATCGAGGTCATGATGATCGGCCGGAACCGCAGCCGGGCCGCGTGGAGTGCGGCGTCGAACAGCGGCATGCCAGCCTCGTAGCGTCTGGTTGCAAACTCCACGATCAGGATCGCGTTCTTGGCCGACAAACCGATCAGGGTCACCATGCCGATCTGAAAATAGATGTCGTTGGCCAGCCCGCCGAGCCAGACCGCGACCAGGGCCCCGAAGACGCCGAAGGGGACGGCCAGAATGACCGCGAGCGGAACGGCCCAGCTTTCGTACTGGGCCGCGAGCACCAGAAACACCATCAGCAACCCGAAGGCGAAGACGAAGACGGACTGGGATCCCGACTTGTGTTCCTGGTAGGAAATCCCGCTCCAGTCGAGCGCGTAGCCCTTCGGCTCCAGAACCTGCTTCGCCAGGCCGTCCAGAATGGCCAGCGCCTGGCCGGAGCTGTATCCGGGCGCGGCCGAGCCGAGCACCAGCGCCGTGTTGTAGCCGTTGAAGTGCGTCACCGGGTCGGGTCCGCTGGTGTATTCGGTGGTGACGACCGTGTCGAGCGGGATCATCTTCTGGCCCTGGGCGCCGAGCGCCCGCACAAATATTTTCGAAATGTCCTCAGGCCGGGACCGGTACTGCGCCTCGGCTTCCGTCTGCACCCGATAGACGCGGCCGAACCGGATGAAGTCGTTGATGTAGAAATTGCCCCAGAAGGCCTGCAACGTGTCGAAGACCTCCGAGATCGGCACGCCCAGCGATTTGGCCCGCTCCCGGTTGACGCGGGCATAGAGGCGCGGGGCGCTCACGCGAAAACTGGACCCGATGGCGCCGATGCCGGGCGTCTGCCGCGCTTGCGCGACGAACTCCTCCGTCACCGCGGCGAAGGCCTTGAAATCCCCGCTGCTCGGATCCTGCACCTGCAACGAGAACCCGCCGGTGGCGCCGAGCCCCTCGATGGGGGGCGCGTTGAAGGCCAGGATCAGGGCCTCCGGAATCTTCGCGAACTCGCCGTAGGCCGCACCGATGAGCGCACCCACGTGCTGGTGCGGTGCCTTCCGCTCGTCCCAGTCCCGGAGCGGGAGGAACATCGTCGCGGCGTTGGGGCCGCGCGTGCCGAACACGAAATTCTGGCCGGAGAGCACGTCCGTGGATTCGATGGCGTGGTTCGACAGGAAGAATTTCTCGATCCGGTCGAGCACCACGTCGGTCCGCTGCTTGGATGCCCCGTCGGGCAACTGGACGATCGCGATGAAATAGCCCTGGTCTTCTTCGGGCAGGAAGCTGTGCGGGATGATCCGAAACAATCCCGCGGCGCCTGCCACGACGAGGGCGAAGATCGCCAGCGCCGGCAGGGACCGTTTCAGGACGCCCCCGACGATCGCCGTGTAGCGGCCGTGCGTCCAGTCGAACAGGCGGTTGAAGAGGCCGAAGACGCCCCCGCGCGGGCCGTGCTGCGGCGTCAGGACCAGCGCGCTCAAGGAAGGGCTCAGCGTGAGGGCGACGAAGCCGGAAATGATGACGGCGATCGCGATCGTCATCGCGAACTGTTTATAGAGCTCGCCGGTGATGCCTCCGATGAAGGCGACCGGCACGAAGACGGCGCAGAGCACGAGCACGATGGCGATGATCGGGCCGGTCACCTCGGTCATGCTCTGCTTGGCCGCCGCGACCGGGGAAAGACCGCCCTGCGTCATGTGGCGCTCGACGTTCTCGACCACGACGATCGCGTCGTCCACGACGATGCCGATGGACAGGACCATGCCGAAGAGCGTCAGGGTGTTGATCGAGAATTCCATCAGGTGCATGCCGGCAAAGGTGCCGATCAGCGAGACGGGAACCGCCACGGCGGGAATCAGCGTGGCGCGCCAGCTCTGGAGAAACAGGTAGACGACAAGGATCACCAGCACCATCGCCTCGGCCAGCGTCTTGACCACTTCGCGGATGGAGACCTCGATGAACTTGGTCGTGTCGTAGGGGATATCGTAGGACACGCCGGACGGGAAGCCCTTGGCCATGTCGTCCATCTCCGCCTTGATCCGCTTCTTCGTATCCAGCGCATTGGCGCCGGGCGCCAGGAACGTCAACAGAAACACGTTGGGCTTGCCGTTCCAGCGACCCTCCAGCGTGTAGGACTGCGCGCCCAGCTCGATCCTGGCCACATCCTTGAGGCGGATCATGGAACCGTCGGGCAGGGCGCGGACGATGAGTTCCTCGAAGTCCTTCACCTCGGTCAGGCGGCCCTGCGTGATGACGGGGATCGTCAGTTCGGTGCCCGCCGGCGCCGGTTCCCGCCCGATGGTCCCGGCGGGGTAGTCCCGGTTCTGCTCGCGGACGATGTTCGCGATGTCCGTGGGCGTCAGATTGAGCTGCGCCATCCGGATCGGGTTCAGGATCAGGCGCATCGCGTAGTTCTGCTGGCCGTAGACCATCGCCTCGCCCACGCCGTTCAGCCGCCGGAGCCGGTCCACCACGCGCAGCACGGCGTAGTTGGAGAGAAAGATGGTGTCGTGCGACGGATCGCTGGAACTGAGCGCCACGACCGCCACGAAGCTCGACGACACTTTTTTCACGCTGATGCCCTGGCGGACCACTTCGGGCGGAAGCTGCGGCTCGGCCAGCTTCTGCCGGTTCTGGGTCTGCATCAGCGCGATGTCCACGTCCGTGCCGATCTCGAACGTGAGCTGGATCGCCATGTGCCCGTCGTTGGTGCTGGTGGAACTGTAATAGAGCAGGTGATCGATGCCCGGCAGTTGCACTTCGATGGGGCGGGCGACCGAATCCGCGACGACCTCGGCGCTGGCGCCCGGATAGTCGGCATCGATCTCCACCACCGGCGGCGCGATGTTCGGAAACTGCGCCACAGGCAGCACCGACAGCGAGACCAGGCCCGCCACGACGATGACGATGGAGACGACGGAGGCGAAGATCGGCTTGTCGATGAAAAACTGCGCGTTCACGAAGCCGGTCCGGGTTTGGCGCCGCCCGGCTGAGCCGGAGCGTTCGGCGTGGCGGTGGAAGTCCCGGCCGGCACCGGCTTGACCGGGGCGCCCGGCGCCAGCAGATGCAGCCCCTCCACCACGACCCGCTCGCCCTCACGCAGGCCGCTCTCGATCAGCCATTGATTGCCCTGCCAGCCGGTGGCCTGGACGCCGCGAACCTCGACCTTATTGTCCAGGCCGACGACAAAGACGACCGAACCCTTCGGCCCCTGCTGGACGGCGCGCTGCGGGATCAGGATCGCGTTCGGCCGGACATACCCCAGCACGCGGACCCTCACGAACTGTCCGGGGAGCACCTTCCGGTCCGCATTCGGAAAGACGAACCGCCCTTGGCGCGAGCCGGTGTCGGTCTTCATGCTGACATCGGCGAAATCCAGCTTGCCCTCGTGCGGGTAGATGCTGCCGTCGGTAAAGATGATCCGGCCGCGGAGCTGATAGAGATCGGGCCGCTGCAGCCGTTTTTCAGCCAGTTCCCGGTTCCGCTGCAGGAGCCAGCTCTCCGGCGCGTTCACGATCACATAGATCGGGTCCACCTGGTGGACGATGGTCAGCAGATCGGTCTGCGCGGCGACCAGCCGGCCTTCGTAGACGCGCGTGCGTTCGATCAGTCCGTCGATCGGCGCCACGATCAGCGTGTTGCTCAAATCGAACTCGGCCTTGACCCGATCAGCCCTGGCTCCTTCCAGCGCGGCATTGGCCCCCATTTCCTCGGCGACGGCATCGTCCACGTCCTTCTGGGCGACCGCCTGTTCCTTCAACAACGGCTTCACGCGGGCCAGGTTCTGCTTCGCCTGCACCAGGCGCGCTTCTGCCTGGGACACCTTCGCCCTCGCGCTGAGCGCGGCGGCCTGGAAGGGGACCGGATCGATCTGGTAGAGGCGGGCGCCTTTCTTGACGTCCCGCCCTTCCTGGAAGAACCGTTCCTTGATGAGGCCCGTCACCTGCGGCCGGATTTCCACCGGACGGGACGATTCCGTCTGCCCGATGAACTCCGGCTCGTCGGTCACGGTCTGGGCCGCCACGGTGATGACTTCGACCTGCGGGACCGGTGGGGGCGGGGGCGCGCCGGCCTCCTGCTGGCAGCCGAGCCAGCCGGCCACGCCCGTCGCGACCAGGAGGCTGACTAGAACTTGTTGGGCATGACGATTCGTCTGCACCTGCGACCTCACTCTCGTGACATTACTGAGATTGACCCCGACAGTCTACCCTGTCGGCAAACTCCATTTCACCCCGCCCGGATCGATTCGGTCTGCCCGCCGACCCCTTCACAGCCGCAACGGCTTGATGGGGGACAGGACCGCTGCCGGAATGTTCTTCCAAGTCGCCTCGTCCGCATCCACGTAGAGCTCGACCTCGTTGCCGTCGGGATCGCGCAGGTAGAGACTCTGGCTGACCGTATGGTCGCTCATGCCGCCAATTTCGACGCCGGCCCGCTCCAGCTCATGCTTGGCCTCGCGCAATTCGTCCAGGCTGTCTCCGATCTTGATCCCGATGTGGTAGAGGCCGAGCCGCCGCCCACTCGGTGGAGCCGGGGCGTCGCCGACCTGGATCAACAGCAGCTCGTGGTGCGTGCGGCCGGAGGTCAGGGCCGCGGCCGCGCCGTTGAACACGCGTCCGACTTCCGTGAATCCCAGCAGATCGCGATAAAAGGCGAGCGACCGCTCCAAATCTTTCACATAAAAGACGACGTGGCCGAGATAATGGGCTTTCACGGGTTCACCCCTTCATCACGACGCCGGCCTTCTGCACTTCCCGGTAGGGGAGCAGCCAGATGAGCGACTCATCGTGGAGATCGCCCACCTGGAGGCGGTTGCCCCAGGGATCGCGAAAATCGCAGCGGAAGTTCGGATGCAATTTCAGTTTATATTTCCTTGTCAGTTTCCGTCTGACTTCGTTGATCTGCTTCTGATCGCGGACCATCAGGCCGAAATGCTTCACGCGGTCCGGCTGGAGCTTCTCGACCTCGAAGATGGCCATAAACTGATGCTCGCCCAGCTTGCACCAGGCGGCACCTTCGCCGCCGCGCAGCATTTTCAAACCGAAGACGTCCGAATAAAACTTCACGGCCTTCCTGGCGTCGGTGACTTCGATCACGATGTGGTTGCAGCCGTAGACCTGCACAGCCATGGTTCCCTCTCCTTCAGCCCAAATGCCCCATCTTGCCGGACCGGTAATCGTTCACGGCCTGGGCCAGTTCTTCCTCTGTATTCATGACGAAGGGGCCGTAGCGGGCGACGGGTTCATTGATGGCCTCACCGCTGAGCACCAGCAGGGTCGCATCCGATTTGGCCTCCACGATTATTTTCTCGCCGGCCTTGTCGAACTGCGCCAGTTCCGCTTCCTTCACCGGCCCCGACCCGTTGACGGCAACCTCCCCCTGCAGCACGAAGACCGCCGTGTTGAACCCGGCCGGCACCGTCACCTCCGTGCGATGTCCCGCCTTCACGCGCAAGTCGTACAGGTGAACCGGCGTAAAGGTCTTCGCCGGCCCCTTGACGCCGCGAAACTCTCCCGCGATGACGTGCAGGCGTCCGGCTCCATCCTCCAAATCCACCGCCGGGATCTCTCCATTCAGCAGTGTCTGGTAGCCGGGTTTGGACATCTTGAAGGCCTTCGGGAGATTCACCCACAACTGAATGGCGTGAAGCGTGCCTCCCTTCTTCGCGAACTGCTTCTCGTGCATTTCTTCGTGCACGATGCCGGAGGCGGCCGTCATCCATTGCACGTCACCGGGGCCGATGATGCCGCCACTGCCGGTCGAGTCCCGATGCGCCACCATGCCTTCATACACGATGGTGACGGTCTCGAACCCCCGGTGCGGGTGCTCGCCCACACCGCGCGGGCTGTCGGTCGGTGGAAAGTAGGCCGGTCCGGCATAGTCCAGCAGCAGAAACGGCGAAAGCTGATCGCCGACTCCGTCACCCGGAATCAGGTTGCGCACGGGAAACCCGTCGCCGACCATGTGCGCCGATCCGTGCCGATGCACCTTCACCACTCGTTTGACCGATCCTGTGCCCAGTTCTTTGGCTTGCGCGACCTGCGTTGTGTTCATGACGCACCTCCTTCGTTTTCGTCAGAGTCGTTCCTCTTCCAGGTCATACACATCGAACCAGTGATACACCACTCGGTTGCGCGGGACGGAGGAGGCGATATAGTCCTCCATGTATTCCTGTAGTTCCGGGGTCAGGTCGCTCAAGCGCAGGTCGCGCTCCCGGTTGTTCCAGCCGATGATGTCGGCTCGGGAACGCTTCTTGGCGTGCTCGCCGATCCAGGTGGCGACCTCGTCATCCGTCGCACCGGTGGCGACGAACGCCCTGTACGCCTTGTAGTCAATCTCGGCGAACTTCAGCCACCGCTGATCGAGCGGGCAGTTGGAATGATATTCGCCCTGCCAGCCGACAAGGACGGCCCTGCATTTGTCCACCGCGCGGGCTGCCAGCACATAGCCCGCCAGCGTCTCGCGCGGACTGCGCGGGTACTCTTTACCGTTTTGCAGGTCACGGGCCAGCAGTTTGACTTTTTCGAGGTTTTCTTTCATGGGTTCTCCTTGGTCCAGGCCTTCAATCGTCGGTTCTCGTTCGCGATTCTTCCGCAACGATCGTGAGGCCGACCTTCTCGCCGCGGCGGATCACCGCGAGCGGCGTTCTCACGCCGACCTTCTCCTCGACCAGGAACCGGTGCAGATCATCCACGCTCTCCACGGTCTGATCCCCATAGCCCACGATCAAGTCGCCCTCGACAACGCCGGACCGTTCTGCCGGACTGTCCCGCTCCACCGAGTTGACCAGGACCCCGCTCTCCGCCGGCAGGTTGTGGAACCGCACCAGGCGGCGGGGGAGCGGCACGTTCTGGCCCATCACGCCAATGTAGCCCCGCCGTATCCTGCCGTCCCTGATCAGGCGGGCGGCCACGAATTTTGCCGTGTTGATCCCCGTGGCAAAGCAGATCCCCTGGGCGGGCCGGATAATGGCCGTATTCACACCGACCACGTCTCCAGACGCGGTGACCAGCGGGCCGCCGGAGTTACCCGGATTCAAGGCCGCATCGGTCTGGATCACATTGTCGATGAGCCGCCCCGATGTCGAGCGGAGCGAGCGGCCCAGGGCGCTCACGACGCCGGCCGTGACCGTGCACTGGAACCCATAGGGGTTCCCCACCGCAATCACCAGCTGCCCCACCCGAACGACATGGGAATCGCCAAGCTTGGCCGTTGCCAAGGCCGGGGCGTCGATCCGGATCACGGCCAGGTCCGTGTGAGGGTCATTCCCGATCAGCTCGGCTTGGAATCGGCGGCCGTCCGAGAGCGCGACCTCAATGCGGTCGGCTCCGTGCACCACATGGCTGTTCGTCAATGTGAAGCCGTCCGGCGTGAAGACGAAGCCGGAGCCGCTGCCGTGCGATTCCCGTGGGAACCGGGGATCGCCCGCTGCGCGGCCTTTCAGCCTGTGATGCACCTCGATATTCACGACCGACGGGCTGACCGTCCCGGCGGCATGAATGACCGCGCGCGAGTAGGCATCCAGCAGCCCCGCATCGGGGGCAGGGCTGGCTTCAGGCCCGTGCCCATCCTCCGTGACCGCGCCGCCATCGACAACCATTTGAATCATCGGTGCCATTCTGATCCTCTCTGTTGAACAGGACTTTACTTGCCCAGCTTCGCCGCAATCTGCTGATCCACCGACCAGCGGCCGCCGCCGATGATCGTCAGCGCGATGCTGATGCCGAGGACCAACAGGTGATACTCGTAGCCTTCGCCCGCCTGCTTGCCGAACCAGTTCATGAAAAACCCGTTCGGCCAGTGGACCAGGGTGATCGCGCCCAGCATGATGACGCCGATGCTCGCGGCGCTGAACCGGGTGAGAAAACCCACGAGCAATCCCAGGCTACCGAAGGATTCGCCCATGATGATCAGGAAGGCGATCAACCAGGGGATTCCCATCTTTTCTGTGAAGAACCCCAGCGTTCCATCGAACCCGAAGCCGCCGTACCAGCCCAGCAGCTTCTGCGCGCCATGCGGGAGCATGACGAGCCCGAGCGTGAGCCGCAGGATCAATCCCGTCCAACTGTCGTCGGTCTGGACGAATGCTTTCATGGGGCCCCTTTTTTTGTATGTGGTCAGGTTAACACCCCTGTCCACCTGAACCATGTGCCGTGCCTGTCAAGATAGTACTAGATAGAACCATTGTCAATAGGGGGTGGCAGGTTATGCCAATCCTTGCGACTGTACGAATTCAGAAGGTAAATCAGATGGTTGGAGACGATTGGTGGATTGCGGAAGGAGCTACCGGCGCTTGTCCTTCATCGCCCGCTCGACTTCGCGGCCTGCTTCCCGTTCCTTGATCGTCTCGCGGCGGTCGTACTGTTTCTTGCCCTTGGCGAGCGCAAGTTCGATCTTGGCATGCCCGCGCGGAGTGAAATAGATGCGGAGGGGGATGAGCGTGAGGCCCTTCTGCTGCGTCTTGCCGATAAGCTGGGCGATCTCTTTCTGATGGAGGAGCAGTTTGCGCGTCCTGAGGGGCTCATGGTTCATGATGTTTCCGTGGCTGTAGGGATTGATGTGGCAGTTGTGCAGAAATACCTCGCCGTTGCTCACGCTGGCGTAGCTGTCCCGGAGATTCACGAGGCCCTCGCGGAGCGATTTGACCTCCGTCCCGCGCAGCAGGATACCCGCTTCGAGCTTCTCCTCGATGTGGTAGTCGTGAAACGCCTTGCGGTTCGTGGCGACGACTTTCTCGCCCTTGTCTTTGTCCTTCTCCCTGGCCATGACGCGCCACTATAGCACCAGTCGAAGCTGTCAGCTATCAGTCGTCAGCCGAAATGATGCTAAGACGCGCAGCGGGTCTAGAAAATCCCCTCTCCCTTCCTTGCTACGAATACGCAGAGAGCTTATACTGCGACGCGATCAAGCTAGGTGCCTGATGCAGAACTAGATATGCCAATACATAAGAATCAAGTAGATCCCACAAAATTTAATAACGCTGCCCGCCTTCCCTTCGAGTTACGTGTTAAAGACTTTGAAATGGCGATGCAAGATGTCTATGACTTTTTCTACGACATCAATCGGTTCTTGATTGGTCGTGGACTCATGCGGCTCGATGACATGCTTCGTCCTGCTAACATGTCAGGCTTAGTCACAGATATGCTGACTGCAAGCTTAGCCAAGCATTCGCGGAGTCTTACGGTAAATCTTTACCCTAACGGACATCCAGACTTGATAGTGAATGGAGTGTATCCATCCAACAAGGTCAAGTCTGGAACGGAAGGAGTTGAAATCAAGACAACCAGAAAGGCTGGTGGGGCAGTTGATACTCACGGGGCTCGTAATCAATGGATGTGTGTATTCGTTTATGAAGTAGACTGCGTTACAGAACCCGCGAGGGAGCGTGCACCAATGACATTTGGTGAAGTCTATCTTGGGAAGGTGACGCTAAGAGATTTTCGGAGGAATCCACGTGGCCCGTTAGGCACTCGAACTGCCACTCTTCATAAGGCTGGTATAAAAAAGTTCCGTCAGAATTGGATTTACAAACTCAAGGAATGATCGTTTCCGTTCTTAAACGCGACCAGTTTGAGTAGGGCTCGTCGCGCCATCTCAAAATATTTTATGTCCTTCTCTATTCCTACACTTTGATAGCCAACGGCTTCTGCGGCAGCCAGAGTTGAAGCGGCGCCGCAGAAGGGATCAACAATGATCCCTTCACCGAGCGGAAGGACTCCACGGACGAGTATCCGAAGAAATTGCTGAGGCTTCAAGCTCGGATGAGGCGCTAGTGTGCGCTCTGACTTGTGGGTGGGAGACGATGGAATCACATCACCAAATGGCTTTTCTGCGGATGGTCGTCTGAAACCTCCTGTACTCCACTTGCGAAGATTGTCCTGAACGCGACCTTCCAGCGGCTTTCGAAAAAGTAACCACGGTTCCCACATTGAACGGGGCATTACGCTGACCCCTGTGAATTCCTCGTGGGCAGCCTTTGGTCGATCTCCTCCGCGCATGGTCATTACCAGTCGAACAATCTCACCCCGTCGTTCCAACCCCGCTCGTGCCAATGCGCCAGAGACTATGTATGAGAGAAGTGGATTAGATGCAATGACTACATTGGCTCCTGGAACAAGGATTGGCATTAAGACCTTTGCCCAGTCGCAGAAAAATGCTTCGAGCATACGCAGATCATTATTTGAGAGCACCGTAAATCGGGGAACTGGTGAACGCTGTACACCATCATATGAAGGAGGAATGCGCCAGACTCCTCCCTTTCCATTCCTCAACTTGTGTTGCTGTTCGGGAGTGTATTCAAAGAGACCATATGGAGGGTCCGTAACGACGGCATGAACTGAGTTGTGGGGTTGCCTCCTCAACCAGTCTAAGCAATCGGAATGAAAAACTGTTGCTCGACCAAAAGAGAAGCTGCTCTCACTTCTATAAGTTGCAGGGGCTTCACTGATGAAGCCGTGACCGTTTTTTCTTTTGAGTGTGTATTGCGCTCTTGACGTGCGTACAAAAAGAGAGGGAGTATTCAACCTGAGGTAAGATCGAACACTAGAACCAGCTGTACCGCCGATGAGTTCCGTCACCCGCTGTTCAATAACCCGAACTGAAGTGCCCCTCGGCTGAGCAGAGAGCACCGCTATAATCGCATCTCTTACTTCGCCAGGTCGTCGACGCATATCAAATATGATGCACTTATGCCTTATTTATCACACAATATGCTGTAAAATAAGACGTCTAGACGTCTTTGTCAAGAGAAAGGTTCCATAATCAACCAACAACACGACTCCATAGTCCATCGGTCGCTAACGTATTATGCCGCAACCGAGTGCGTGCGCCGTTCGTCACCGCTTCTGATCTTCGCGCTTGACCCTCAGTCTGTTGCAGCCTACCATCCCGTCATGGCTGCCCATTCCTTCTTCGATTCGATCGCCTCGGTGCTGAGCGGCGTTGCGCGCCGCCACGGTATGGAGGCGAAATTATTCGAGCACAAACTCCTGAAGAGCTGGGCCGGGATCGCCGGCGAGACGGTCGCCGCCCACACGAGACCGGACCAGATCAAATTCAAGAAGCTCTACCTGATCGCGGAAAGCTCCGTGTGGATCCAGCACCTGACATTCCTGAAACCGGAGCTGATCGCGAAGGTCAACGCGGCGGCGGGAAAGCCCCTCATTACTGACGTGGTGCTACGGGTGGGACCGGTCCCGAGAAAAGAAGATGTTCGAGGTTCGGGGTTCGAGACTGAGCAAGGCACTCCGCCCCATGAACTTCGAACTTCGAACTTCGAACCTTCCGCCTCTGCCAAAGAAGAGGCCGAAGCTCATGCGGCGGTCGTCACCGATCCGGAGTTGCGGGCAAGGCTGACGGACGTGATCGCGCAGGCGCTGAGCCGACAGGAGACTCCGTCAAAACGGTGAGAGCGGCGAAGAGGCCGGCTTGTCGGACCGGGCATCCGGCGAGCCAAGCGCTGCCGTCACCGGCCCCTTGAACAACAGGCGCGCGTAGGCGGCGGTGCCCGCCGTGTCCTTCCCCTGGAGCGCTTCGTAGATTCGGCCGATCCGGCCTTCCTCGGCCAAGCCTTCCAGACGGTAGTAGCCCCGCACGGATTTTTCGAACTCGGCCCTGAAGGCCTGCTCGGCCGGATCGCGGGAGGTTTCCGCCGACAGGTACCGGTGCAGCATGTCCGGCTCGGCCCAGTGGTCGTTGGCAAAAACGTAAATCGTGATCCTCTGGTAACGCCCGGCTGGATCGTCCTTCGTCGTCGGCTGGATCTTCATCCGTCCAAATTCGCGCCCCTCGTGCGCGGTTTTTTGAAACCGGTGGATCAGCGTTTCGATCTCCGTGTCGCTGGTCCAGGACGGCACGTGCACGGCCACCGCCGTGCTTTCCTGCGAACCGACACTGTAGGGCGGAATCGTCCGGTCGGGTCGCGTGAGAAACATGCCGCCCCAGATCAGCGCGAAGGCTCCGATGAAGACGCCCAGCCCGAGCTTGACGACCGTGTCGAGTTCTTTTTTAGGAGGCGCCTGTTGGGGAGAGGTCTGTTCCATGAACGCTGTGACGGGGAGGGAACACGATTTCGGGACAGCCGGACGGAGGGAACGCGTTACCCGCCGTTGCCGTTCTCGGGCGATTCCTCTTCGTGCTCGGCAATGCGGGCCACGCCGACAACCCGGTCGGCCTCGCCTTCCAATTCGAGGACGCGCACGCCCTGCGTGTTGCGGCCGATCTCGCGGATGTCGTTCACCTTGCAGCGGAGAATCTTGCCCATGGCCGCCATCAGCATGATCTCGTCGTCGTCGCGCACTTGCAGAAAGCCCACCGCCAGCCCGGTCTTCTCCGTCGTCTTGACGCTGATGATGCCCTTGCCGCCGCGGCCCTGCACGCGGTATTCGTTCACCGGCGTCCGCTTGCCGTAGCCGCCCTCGGTGACCGTCATGATCGCCGTGGTGGAATCCGGCGTGATCGTCTCCATGCCGATCACCTCGTTGCCTTCCTCCAGCGTGATCCCGCGCACGCCGTGCGCCGTGCGGCCCATCGGACGGGCCTCGTCCTCCTTGAACCGGATGACGATGCCCTGCTTCGTGCCCAGGAGAATTTCCCGCTGGCCGTCCGTAATCTGCACGCCGATCAGCTTGTCGCCCTCATCCAGCGTGAGCGCGATGATGCCGCCCGCCCGCGGATTGCCGTAGGCGGAAAGCTCCGTCTTCTTGATGACGCCCTGCTTGGTCGCCATGACGACGAACTGGTCCTCCCGGAATTCCTTCACGGGCAGGGTGGCCGTGACTTTTTCATCGTCCTTGAGCGCCAGGAGATTCACCAGCGCCTTGCCCTTGGCCGCGCGGCCGGCCTCCGGAATCTCGTGGACCTTCAGCCAGTAGACCTTGCCCGCGTCCGTGAAGAACAACAGATAGTCGTGCGTGGAGGCGGTGAAGAGCGTCTCGACGAAATCCTCGTCGCGGATGCCCATGCCGATCTTGCCCTTGCCGCCGCGCCGCTGCGCGCGGTAGAGCGACACGGGGTTCCGCTTGATGTAGCCGGCGTGCGAGACCGTGACGACGACCTCCTCCTCGGCGATGAGGTCTTCGACGCTGATGTCCGCCTCTTCCTTGACGATCTGCGTGCGCCGCTCGTCCTTGTAGGATTCCTTGACCGCCAGCAGCTCGTCCTTGATGATCTTCCGGACGAGCGGCTCGCTGGCTAGCACGGACTTGAAGTATTCGATCCGCTTCAGCAGCTCCTGATATTCCTCGATGAGCTTGTTGCGCTCGAGCTGCGTGAGGCGCTGCAGCTTCATGTCCAGGATCGCGTTGGATTGGACCTCGCTCAACTGGAACTGCCGCATCAGGCCGCCGCGTGCCGCGTCCGGCGAGGCGGAGGCGCGGATCAGCTTGATGACCGCGTCCAGGTTGTCGATCGCGATCTTGAGGCCTTCGAGGATGTGGGCCCGTTCCTCGGCCTTGCGCAGCTCGAACGCCGTGCGGCGGACGACGACCTCGCGCCGGTGCGCGACGAAATGCTCGAGCACCTGCTTGAGATTGAGCACCTCCGGCCGGTTGTTGACCAGGGCCAGCATGATCACGCCGAAGGTGGTCTGGAGCTGCGTGTGCTTGAACAGGTTGTTCAGGACCACCTGCGGGATCTCGTTTTTCTTGAGCTCGATCACGATGCGGACGCCGTCGCGGTCCGACTCGTCGCGCAGGTCGGAAATGCCCTCCATCTTCTTGTCCTGGGTCAGGTCGGCGATCTTCTCAATCAGGCTCGCCTTGTTCACCTGATAGGGGATCTCGGTGACGATCAGGCGGCTGCGGTCAGTCCGCTCGTCCACTTCCACGTTCACCTTGGCCCGCAGCGTCAGGAGGCCGCGGCCGGTCTCGTAGGCCTGCTTGATGCCGCCCGTGCCGTAGATGAAGCCGGCGGTCGGGAAGTCGGGGCCGGGGATGTCCTTCATCAATTGCGCGATCGTCGTTTCCGGATCGTCGATTAATCTGGCGAGGCCGTTAATGACTTCCGCGACATTGTGGGTCGGGATGTTCGTGGCGTAGCCGACGGCAATGCCGCCCGCGCCGTTGATCAATAGATTGGGCGCCCGGGCCGGCAGCACGAGGGGCTCGGTGCGCGACTCGTCGTAGTTCGGCCCGAAGTCCACCGTCTCCTTGTCGATGTCGGCCAGCATCTCCTCGGCCATCCGGGTCATGCGCGCCTCGGTGTAGCGCATGGCCGCCGGCGGGTCGCCGTCCATCGAGCCGTAGTTGCCCTGGCCGTCCACGAGCATGTAGCGCATGTTGAAGTCCTGCGCCATGCGGACGAGCGTGTCGTAGATCGCCGAGTCGCCGTGCGGGTGGTAATTGCCCATGATCTCGCCGACGATCTTGGCGGACTTGCGGTAGGCCCGGTTGTGCGCCAGGCCCATCTCGTTCATGCCGTAGAGGATGCGACGATGGACCGGCTTCATCCCGTCGCGCACGTCGGGGAGGGCGCGCCCCACGATCACGCTCATGGCGTAATCGAGATAGGACGAGCGCATCTCGTCTTCGATGGCGATCTGGGCCAGGCGTTCGTCTAACGGCATTCGCTATCCCTACACGTCCAGGTTTCTGACTTCGAGCGCATGCTTCTGGATGAATTCCCGGCGCGGCTCCACTTCGTCGCCCATCAGGACGGAGAAGACTTCGTCCACGCCCGTCATGTCCTCGAGCTTGACCTGCATGAGCGAGCGTTTCTCGGGGTCCATCGTCGTTTCCCAGAGCTGGGTCGGGTTCATCTCGCCCAGGCCCTTGTAGCGCTGGATATTGAGCCCCTGCTTGCCGATCTCGAGAATGCCCCGGACGAGGTCGCCCGTGCCGGTGTATTGCGCCTGCACGTCCTTGGCCTTCAGCTTGTAGGGCGGACGGCCCAGGCCGATCGCGGAGGGCGACAGTTTTTGCAACTCGCGGAACTCGGCCGAGGCCACCACGTCGTGCGTGATCTCCTGGCTGCGCTTCGTTCCGTTGCTCAGGACCGCGCAAATGATTTTGTTGGAGCGGTGCTCCTCGTCGTCTGCGATGTCCACCGTGATCGTCGCCTTGGGAAAGGCCAGCTCGAGCCCCTTCTTGATGTTGGCGACGGTCTTCCTGAGTTCGGACGCGTTCTTGAGCAGATCCCGGTCCAGGCCCGGCTCGTCCATCACCACGCGCAGGATGGCCGGGTCGTACTGCTTGCGGACCAGCCGGTTCAGCATCTCCTCGAAGGCGATCATCTTTTTCAGCGCGGGCAGGAGGCGCCGTCCGGTGACGAAGCCCTGGCCGTCGAACGACACTTCCACGTCCTCGACGGCGAGATCGGAGAGGTATTCGTTCAACGCCTTCTCGTCCTTGAGGTACTTCTCGCTCTTGCCCTTCTTGACTTTGAAGAGCGGCGGCTGAGCGATGTAGATGTAACCGCGCTCGATCAGCTCGTGCATCTGCCGGTAGAGGAAAGTCAGCAGCAGCGTGCGGATGTGGCTGCCGTCCACATCAGCGTCGGTCATTAAAATTATCTTGTGATACCGGGCCTTGGCGATGTCGAAGGACTCCCGGTCCTTGTCGTCCTCGTCGCGCGCGCGGCCGATGCCGGTGCCGAGCGCCATGATCAGTGTGCGGATCTCCTCGCTGCTCAGCATCTTGTCGAAGCGCGCCCGCTCCACGTTCAGGATCTTGCCCTTGAGCGGCAGGATGGCCTGGAACTTCCGGTCGCGGCCCTGCTTGGCCGAGCCGCCGGCCGAGTCGCCCTCGACGATGAACAGTTCGCTGTGGGCCGGATCCTTCTCGGAACAGTCGGCCAGTTTGCCGGGCAGCGAGCCTCCGTCCAGCGCGCTCTTGCGTCGAATGAGGTCCTTGGCCTTGCGGGCCGCTTCGCGGGCGCGCGCCGCGTCCAGCGACTTGGCGATGATCTTGCGGGCGATCGGCGGGTTTTCCTCGAAATAGGACCCCAGCGCCTCGTTGACCGCCGTCTCGACGATACCTTTCACCTCGCTGTTGCCCAGCTTGGCCTTGGTCTGCCCTTCGAACTGCGGGTTGCGCAGCTTGACGCTCACGACCGCCGTCAGGCCCTCGCGGACGTCGTCGCCGGTCAGCGACTCGTCGTCCTTCTTGAGCAGTTCGTGGGCGTTCGCGTAATTGTTGATCGTGCGGGTCAGCGCCGCCTTGAACCCGATCAGGTGCGTGCCGCCTTCGCGCGTGTTGATGTTGTTCGCGAAGGAATACATGTTCTCCGCGTAGCCGTCGTTGTACTGCAGGGCCACTTCGAGCATGACGCCGCTCTTCTCGATCTCCACAAAAATCGGCTTGTGGAGCGGCGTCTTGGCGCCATTCAGATGCTCCACGAAGGAGACGATGCCGCCCTTGTACTTGAAGATCTGTTCCTTCTGCTTGCGCTCGTCCTTGAGCGCGATCTCGAGGCCCTTGTTCAGGAAGGCCAGCTCGCGCAGGCGCTGGGCCAGGACGTCGAAGCTGTAATCGGTCGTCTCGAAAACCTCGCCGTCCGGCTTGAAGGTCACCATCGTCCCGCGTTTTTTCGTCTTGCCGGTGACCTTGAGCGACGCGGTCGCCTTGCCCCGCTCGTACCGCTGCTCGAAGACCTGGCCGTCCTGCCAGATTTCCAGTTCGAGCCATTCCGACAACGCGTTCACGACGGAGATGCCGACTCCGTGCAGGCCGCCGGAGACCTTGTAGGCCCCCTGTTCGAACTTGCCGCCGGCGTGCAGCACGGTGAGCGCGACCTCCGCGGCCGATTTCTTCTGCGTCGAGTGCATGCCCGTCGGAATGCCGCGGCCGTTGTCCACGACCGTGACGCTCCCGTCGATGTGGATCGTGACTTCGATCGATTCGCCAAAGCCGGCCATGTGCTCGTCCACGCTGTTGTCCACGACTTCGTAGACAAGGTGGTGGAGCCCGTCCTGGCCGGTGCTGCCGATGTACATGGCGGGACGCTTGCGGACCGCGTCGAGCCCTTCCAGCACCTTGATCTGGTCCGCGCTGTAGCTGTCGGACTTCGACTGGGGCTGGCTGTCGTCGGCTATGTCTTTGTCGTCCTTGGCCATGCGTATCCCTTCGTCAGCCCTACACCTTGACCGGCATTACGACACAGGTGAAACCGGTGTTGCCCGGTTCGCGCACCAGACAGGGGCTCAGCGGCGCATCCATCTGCATGGTGACGGACTCGCCGTCCACGATGCCCAGCACGTCCAGCAGGTATCGCGCGTTGAAGCCAGTCGTGAGCGACTCGCCCTTGTACTGGGCCGGCAGTTCCTCCGTCGCCTCGCCGAAGTCCGGGTTGCTGGAGAACAGGGTGATCTTCCCCGACGAGAACGTCACCTTGACGGCGTTCGTCTTGTCGCGCGAGAGGACCGCCACGCGACGCAGCGCGCCTTCCAGTTCGGGCTTGGAGACGGTCACGCGCTTGTCCTGGTCCTTGTCCTTGGGAATGACCTGCTGATAGTTGGGGTAGGTCCCCTCCATCAGCCGCGAGGTCAGCAGCAGGCCGCTCTTGCGGAAGATCATCAAATTCTTGGTGAAGCCGATCAGCGGCTCGCCGTCGCCTTCCTCCAGCAAATGCCGCATTTCGAGCGCCGCCTTCTTCGGGATGATGGCCTTGATCTCCTTGGGGCCTTCCTTGCCGGCGGGCTGATTCGCCTCCTGATCGGCTACGGCCAGGCGGTGCCCGTCGGTCCCGACCAGTCGCAGCGTCGTCTTCTTGTCCGAGACGGTCAGCGTGATCAGCAGGCCGTTGAGGATGTAGCGCGCGTCGTTGTCGCCCACCGCGAAGAGCGTCTTCCGGATCAGATTGGCCAGCCCCGCCCCCGACAGGGGCGTCAGCCCCTCCCGCTCGATGGCCGGCAGGGCGGGGTATTCGGTGCTGGGGAGGCCGACGATCTTGAACTGGCTCTTGCCCGATTGAATGGTCGCCCAGTTGTTGGCCCCGACGGTCAGCTCGATCTCGCCGCCCGGGAGCTCCTTGAGAATCTCGTACAACTTGCGGGCGGAGAGGGTGATGGAGCCCGGCTCCTTCACGGTCGCCTTGTAGAGCCCGCGCATGCCCAGTTCCAAGTCGGTCGCGATGATGTCCACGCCCTCAGACTTGGCTTCCAGCAGGATGTTGGAGAGGATGGGCATCGTGTTGCGCTTCTCCACCACGCCCTGCACCCGCTGCAGGCCGGTCAGCAATTCGTCTCGCGCGATTCGTAGCTTCATCGGTTGCTCTCCCTTATCTCACCCGCCCAACCCCAGACGCGTCGACACGCGCCTTTTTCCAGTGTCACCCGCCATCCATCTCACCCACCCGCCCCGCGCCTGCCAGGACAGGCGCTTTTCCACGGGGGCGCGCGTCAGCCCTTCGTGATCTGGTCCTTCAGGCTTTCCAGCGTGGCGTTCAATGTGCTGTCCGCTTCCTTCGCCTTGGTGATCTGCTTGCAGGCGTGGATGATCGTCGTGTGGTCCTTCCCGCCGAAGTGCCGGCCGATTTCCGGGAACGAGGCATCGGTCAGCTCCCGGCAGAGGTACATGGCGATCTGCCGCGGGTGGACCAGCGTCTTGCTCCGCCGCCGCGATTTCATTTCGGAAATCTTGACGTGGAACCGGGCGGCGACAATCTCCTCGATGTCGTCCATCGCGATGATCTTCTTCTTTTCGCCGATGAGGTCCCGCAGCACGGTCTTGGCCATGTCCAGCGCGACGGGCTGGCCGGTGAGGGACGTGTAGGCGCCCAGCCGCACGAGCGAGCCTTCCAGCTCGCGGATGTTGCTCTTCATGTTGGCCGCCAGGAATTGAATGACTTCCTCCGGCAGCGCGATGCCCTCGTCATCGGATTTCTTGCGCAGGATGGCAATGCGCGTTTCCACGTCCGGCGGCTGCAGGTCCGCGATCAGCCCCCAGCCGAAGCGGGATTGCAGGCGCTCCTCGGTGTTCGCGATCTCCTTGGGGGAGCGGTCGCTCGAGAGCACGATCTGCTTGTGTGCCTCGTAGAGCGTGTTGAAGGTGTGGAAAAACTCCTCCTGGGTCCGCTCCTTTCCAGCGAGAAACTGGATGTCGTCGATCAGCAGCATGTCGATGTTCCGGAAGCGCTTCCGGAGGTCCATCATCTTGTCGTAGCGGATCGAGTTGATCACCTCGTTCGTGAACTGCTCGGTCGTGACGTAGGCGATGCGGAGATCGGACGTCTCCGCGATGTGGTTGCCGATCGCGTTGAGTAGGTGCGTCTTGCCGAGCCCCACGCCTCCGTAGAGGAACAGCGGGTTGTAGGCCTGGGCCGGCGCTTCCGCGACCGCTTGGCAGGCCGCGTGCGCGAACTGGTTGCTGGCCCCCACCACGAAGTTCTTGAACGTGTACTTGGGGTTCATGGGGGAGGTGCGGCGTGACCGGCCGGCCGGGATTACGCGCGCGGCTGATGCCCGGCCTTCGGCCGCTTTCATCGTCGCTTTGTCCGCCGTCACGAACAGCACGGTGACTTCCCGGCCTCCGTGGGCTGCGGCTAGGGCTTCCGACATCAGTGCCTTGTGATGTTCAGTCAGCCACTGGCCGAAGAATTTGTTCGGCACCTCTATCTTGGCGGTCGACCCGTCTATCTCGCGCAGCCGGGTCGGTGTGAACCAAGTCTCGAAAATCTGCTTGGGAACTCTGCTCTCGATATGCGCTAGAGCCTTATCCCAAACCGTGTCGCTCGCCATGTAGGAAACCCTCCATTATTCACAGATTTATTAACATCTGTGGATAGGATGATTTTTATAATACCACTGCATATCCTGGTTTAAGCCAGTATGAAAACCGATATGTTGTGGTTTTTATCCTTCTTTCCTTCTTAACCAGATCGTAACCAAGATGTAGTCTCTCCGACTCCTATTTCATTCCTCTTTTAAACCATACACAGGATATAAGAATGCTTTTCACTCCTATTCAGACTCAACTCCTCCATATTCCACACAACATGACTTCCACCTGAAGGCCCTACTGGACTGATTAATAACCCTCCATTCACATCTTCACATCCACTACTCTTATCTATTCCTATTCCGGCTGTATTTCTCTCTTACGCAAGCAATCTAGGATTGAGATCTGTGGAGGATCACAACACTGTCACGCTGTCAGCCTCAAAAATCATCCCGACAAGTCTCTGGTAAGACACGGAAGGAAACGGTGAAGTCAGTTTCCTGGATAACACATCATCCGACAGAGTGAACACATGAGAAAAAGGGAGGTTCTGATGTCTCACTCCTTCTTGAATAAGAACAATGGAAGTATGTTCCTTTAAACCAGGAGAGGAGGGTAACAAGGAAATACCGTCCTGCCCAAGAGCCTTACTTACAATAAAGAGCGACTTTTTCAATTCACAACTCTAAATTAAAAAACCAGCGTTTTATAGGCATTGGAAACCAGTGACTGTATGGCCTCATCCGACAACTCAGTCACCTTAAACTCGGAATCCAGGTCAAATCGGGAACCGGTGCCCATTGGAACGGCGAATGGAATGGCCAAGTGTTTGAAAGAAGGAAGATACTTTTCCAATATCTCTCCATCCACAATCTCTTCCGGATCTTCCGAGATCAGCAAGGGAGCCCGACCTAACAACACAACAGTAATCGGATTTTCCCCTGCTCCCAACCCCAGCGCGATCCGGAGCGCTTCCACTGCACGGTGCGTCTTATGAGGATCCTCCCGAATGACCACAACCACACTGGGAGACATGGACCCTCGGAAGCACCCAGGTCAGTTGAACGCCACGAAACGGTCGCAGCCGTTGATCATATTCGACAAGACAACAAGGCCGCAGAGCGTAACGCCGGGAGCCAGCTTATCAGTCGGGACGCCGTGCTGCTGGCACCCATAGGCACAGACAAAAAACTTCACTCCGGAACTGGATAATCCAACCAGACGATCATCATTCAGGTTCCGAACCCCTTCATCAATCAGGTACAAATAGACGTCAATGCTGGCCTTTATGGCTTCCTGACAGAGCCCAACCACAGTCGAAATATTGGGGTGAGAAGGGGGTGTTGAAAGGAGCACGCCAAGCTTCTTTTTTTCCATCAGAATCCACAAGGAGAGATAAAACAAAAAACAAACAAAATCAATTACTTACAACTGACCAAGATGGTACAGAACAGTACTCTTTTTTGGGGAAAAAAGTCAACAGAAAAAATAGCAAAATTTTATGCTGATTTGAGGCGGGCTTGGAGACTTTTCGCGATGGAAAAGAGGGAAAATTCAACCTGTTCTTTGGAAACCATGTCACGAACAAGACCACAATCCTTGGCTGCTTCATCGTCTCCAATAATGACCGTCAGTGAGGCACCAAGCCGGTCAGCTTGTTTCATGTGTGTCTTGAGCGTGGACGCCCGATAATCTGTATCGGCCTGAATCCCGAGTGCCCGCAGGTCATACAGCACCCGCCGGCCCGCCGGCCCGCCCTGAGACCCGAAGGAGGCGACATAGACGAGTTTCGACGAAGCGGGGAGCGCCGTGCCCGGCAGGGCCAGCACCGTCCGTTCCAGTCCGACCGCAAACCCGACCGCCGGGGTTATGGGACCGCCCAGCGTTTCCACCAGACCGTCATAGCGTCCTCCGGCTCCCACGGCATTCTGCGCTCCCAGATGCGTCGTCGTGACCTCGAAGGTCGTCAGCGTGTAATAGTCGAGACCGCGCACAAGCCTGGGATTGAGCGAGAAGGGAATGGCGAGGGTGGTTAAGCCCACGAGCACGGCGTCGAAGTGCGCGCGCGCCCGGGCCGACTGATGATCGGTCAATTTCGGCGCCCCCTCCGTCGCAGCCCGGCATTCCGGGACCTTGCAGTCCAGGACGCGCAAGGGGTTCGTGGCCATGCGGCGCCGGCAGTTCCGGCAGAGTTTCTCCTCCCGCTGCTTCAGAAATTCCAGCAGGACCGCCTTGTAGGCCGGTCGATCGCCGGCTTCGCCAAGGCTGTTGATCTCGAGCGTCAGATCGGGGAGCCTCAGCGTCGAGAAAAAACGCCAGATCAGCGCGATGACTTCAATGTCTGCCGCCGGCTCCGAACAGCCGAAAGCCTCGACGCCGAACTGGTGAAATTGCCGCAGCCGGCCGGCCTGCGGGCGCTCGTGGCGGAACATCGGACCGAAATAATAGAGCTTCTGCGAAGTCGGGGAGGCGCTGAGGTTGTGTTCGATGTAGGCACGGACCGCACCGGCCGTGGCTTCGGGCCGGAGCGTGAGCGAGGAGCCGTCCCGGTCCTGAAATGTGTACATTTCCTTCTCGACGATGTCCGTGCTCGCGCCGATGCTCCGCGCGAACAACTCCGTCGCTTCGAAAACCGGGATGCGAATTTCACGGAACCCGTAGACCTCGGCCAGCCTGCGGGCCTCGGCCTCGACGAGCTGCCACCGGCCGACTTCATCCGGCAGGATATCTTTGACGCCCTTGATGCCGCGAATCGTCACAAGTTGCCTCGAATGTTCGGCACTATAACGGCGGGTCTGGGGCAAGTCAACGCGACCGGGCCGGGCGTCTTGCGCCGTCGGAGGGGCGGAGGTATAGTGCGGCGCAGTCCGATTTCCAACAGGCGAGGCGGTATGAGTTCTGAAGGTGCCCAGCGTCGCGTCGTGGCCGTTGCGCCCCTGCCACCCGAGAAATCGGCCTATGCGCTGGCGCGCTACAGCCGTTCGGCCGATTCCATCGAAGACAGTTTGCGCTGGGTCCACGCCCATTCGTCTGAAAAATTCTGGGAACAGTTTTACTTCGCCTACGGGCATGCCTCGATTGCGGATCTGGGCCACGTCATCATCTGCTTCGAGCACATCTCCGAACTCGCCGCGATCCGCCTGGAGGACGAGCCGCTCTGGGACGGGCAGGCCAAGTCCAGCCGCTATCAGAATTTCGGTCCCAGCGGCTGCTACGTGCCGGACGCCATCCGGGGCTCCGAAACGGAGGCGAACTATCGCGGCATTCTTAACAGTCTCTTCTCCTGCTATTCGCTCCTGCACGATCCACTGAAACAATTCATTGCCGGAAAAAATACGCGTCCGTCGGACATGAAGGAAGGCGACTACGACCGCACGATCACCGCGCGCGCCTTCGACGTCACGCGGTATCTCCTGCCGCTGGCGGTTCGCACGAACGTCGGCCAGGTCGTCAGCATCCGCACGCTGGAGAAACAGATCACGCGGCTGCTCTCGTCGCAACTGCCGGAGTTGCGGGGCATCGGGGAAGATCTGAAAGACTCCTGCCAGCGCCCGCCCATGAACATCTGGGGGGAACTCTCGGGACAGACCGGTCCGGTCGATCCGCTTGCGCCCACGCTGGCGCGCCACGCCAAGCCGAATGCCTACCAGGCGGGGGTCTATACCGACCTCGCCAAACATGCCCGCGAAGTGCTCAAAGGCACCGGGCTGGACGAGCCGGGCTCGTGGGGCGGGGAAGAGACGGTTGAACTGATCGACGCGCACCATCCGCTCGATGAGCTGGCGGCCACGCTCCTGTACCGCGCGAGCCAGGCGCCCTACCGGAAGATCCTCGCCGTCGTCCAAGACTGGTCGGAGAAGCAGAAACAGGACACGATCGAGGTCGGCCTGCGCACGCGCGGGCCCTACGACGAGCTGATCAAGGAATTCCGCAGCGGCTACGCCTTCACCTTCGACATCCTGATGGACATCGGCGGCTGGCGCGACATGCACCGGCACCGGCGCTGCCAGCAGGTCCAGCAGAATTTCACGACCGTCCACGGCTACGACGTGCCGCCGGTGCTGGGCGAGGCCGGACTGGAGCGCGACTACCGCTCCGCGATGGACGCCGTGAAATCGGACATCGAGCGGCTCCGCAAGGCCAGCCAGGAAGCGTCGCTCTACGCGATCCCCTTCGGCTTCAAGGTCCGCTGTGTGTTCAAGATGGACTATGCCGAGGCGGAATACCTCTCGAAGCTGCGCTCGGGCGTCAAGGGCCACTGGTCCTACCGCACCGTCGCCTGGCTCATGAAGCAGAAGCTCGCCGAGCGCCATCCCTACCTGGGCGGTAAAATCGACGTGACACCGCCGGATATCGAAGACAATCTGACTCGGTAGTTACGCATGGCCGAGTACATCGACCACATCGAAACCGCCATCGTGAGCGGGGATTGGGCGACGGTCTTCCAGAAAGCCTCCATCTGGTCGCAGACCATGGCGCGGACCGGGCGCAAGGATCCCCGCGCGTCCTTCGCATTGAACGTCGTCCATTTGATCCGCGGCGAATTCGCAGCCGCCTGGAAAATACACGGGCAGGCCCTTCAGGAATCCGACGATCTGGCGAAGGTTCGCGAGTGGGTCGAGGCGCTGGCCGCAAAGCATCCCGGACAGGGCCACATCCGTCTGGTCATGGGATTGTTTCTTGCGCAGTCCGGGCAGTCCGAGCAGTCGGTCGAGCAGTACAAGAAGGCCATTGCCCTGACACCGCAGTCGCCCCATCCGCATTTCTTTCTCGCGCAGATCCACGAACGGGCCGAGCGGCCCGAGATGGCCATCAAGGCCTACCGCGAAGCCGTGAAACTCGACCCGGCCTACACGCCAGCCCGAACCAATCTGGGCGTGGCTTACCAGGAACAGGGCAGCCTGGAGATGGCAATCCCGCAGTTTCGCGAAGTCATCAAGCTAAATCCCAATGACGCCGTGGCGCATGCCAATCTGGCCTGCGCGCTGGCGGAGCAGGGCAAACAGGAGCCGGCATTGAAGGAATATCAGGAAGCGCTCCGGCTCAACCCGAACGATGCGGAAGTCCGCTTCGCGCTGGGCGGCCTGTACGAAACGCGCAACCGGCTTGACCTGGCGGTGAAGGAATACGAGGCGGCCCTCCAGGCCAGCCCCGGTTTTTCACCGGCCTACACCGCGCTGGGCTGGATCGCCTTCAACAAGGGCCGCAAGAACGATGCCCTGGAAGCCTTCAACCACGCGCTGAAAATCAATCCTGAGGACGGAGGCGCCTACCACGGCGTGGCGCAGATTTACGCGGAACGGGGCAAGGGGACGCTGGCCATGGAGCATTTCGCGAAGGCGCTCAAGTTCGAGAAGGACCAGTCCAAGAAGAGCGCGATCCTAGGCCACCTATTCAAGATCGGGGGAACGTGGGATGCGTAGAGATGAACGGGCGGTCAGGCCGGCTCTGTGCTCCCGGAGCGCGCACGATCGGAATGTGCTCGCTCAACGGCCGCAGTTGAGCCGGCCTGACCGCCGTTCGAAAGAGAGAGTGTGTGGGCGGGGACAAACCGCCAGAGGCTTGTCCCCGCTCGGAAAGGTTCCGAGCCTTTTCTTCAAGGCTGCTCAAACAGGACGCCCAACGAGGCGTTAGGCAAGGGTGCGTTTCCCGAGGCTGTTCAAAATGACTGCCAGCAAGGCCGCAGTGAGCGAACAGCCGAGGCGTACTGTTTCTAAGTACGTCGCAGGATGGGAGCGATGCGAGAACGCCGCTGGCGGGCGTTTTCAACAGCCGATTATAGGGTACGGATGGCGCCCTGGAGGATAGTGACCTGCGTATGCGGGTCGCCGTTGGTCTTGAGTTCGGCGCGGATATGTTCCTTCAGATAGGACGAGTAGCCGATCTTCTCGACGAGGAGTTCGAGAAAACGTTCGGCCGGCAGGAGGGCCTGGGCCTTCAAGGCCTCCAGCGTCTCGTCGCTTACCGGCACATAGGTGGCGCCGATGTGCAGCACGATGTTGTAGTGGCGGTCTGTGCCGATCCGTTCGAACCGCAGGCCCTTGTCGTTCACGGCGACCCTCCTGACGCGCGCACATTGTAGTGAATCAAGACTCGGAAGACAAGAGCATGAAACACGCTGAACGATGGGCCGATCCAACCATCATCCGCTGGAATCAGCTCCTGCTGGACAGTTTTCGCCGCTGGCTGGGGCGCGAGTTGATCGAGCGGAAGGGAAGCACGGAAGAGCAGGCCAGGACCCTCTACCATGCGCCGTTTGTGGTCGTGTCGCACGGAATGGAGGCGGATCCCATCCTCAAGTATGGCAATAAAGCGGCCCTGGACCTCTGGGAACTGGACTGGGAGCGGTTCACGAAAACTCCGTCACGGCTGACGGCCGAGCCGGTGAACCAAGCCGAGCGGGCGCGCATGCTGGCGCGGGCCCAGGAACGTGGTTTCATCGACGATTACAAGGGCGTGCGGATTTCCGGGACGGGGAAACGGTTTCTGGTCGAGCAGGCGATCGTCTGGAACGTGGTGGGAGCCGAGGGGGAGCAGGTTGGCCAGGCGGCCACCTTCTCAAGATGGAAGTTTCTGTAACCGTTTGAATCGCGGTACCGGCTTGCCGTCCACCAGCACCGTGCCCTCGAACATCGCCCTTGGTCTGACCCACAGCCCACGCTTCCCGTACAGGGCGCGATAGACGACGAATTCCTCCTCCGTCTCGCTATGCGTGGCGCAACCGAGGACTTCGTAGTCTTTTCCTTTATAGTGCCGGTAGCGTCCGGGCTTCACCATGCGCTTGCTTCTCCCCCCCGCGGTGGTGTACCACAAATCTCCGTTGCCGGTCACGATCGAGTCCACACAGGAGTCAGAATGGCCACGAACGACAAGCAGGTGATTTTTTCATTGGTCGGAGCGGGGAAGGTTTACCCGCCGAAGAAACAGGTACTGCGGGACATTTATCTGGGCTTTTACTACGGGGCCAAGATCGGCGTGCTGGGATTGAACGGGTCCGGAAAAAGCTCGCTGCTGAAGATCATTGCCGGCGTGGACAAGGATTATCTCGGCGAAGTGACGATGTCGAAGGGCTACACGATCGGCCTGCTCGAGCAGGAGCCGCAGCTCGACAAGAAGAAGACGGTCAAGGAGGTGGTCGAGGAGGGGCGGCACGAGCTGGTCGCGATGCTGAAGGAATACGAAGCGGTCAGCAACAAGCTCGGCGACTGCACGCCGGACGAAATGGAAAAGCTTTTGGAGAAGCAGAGTTCGCTGCAGGAAAAGATCGAGGCGGCCAACGGTTGGGAACTGGAAAATCATCTGGAAGTGGCGATGGACGCGCTGCGCTGTCCGCCGCCCGATGCCAAGATCGACGTCCTCTCCGGCGGCGAGAAGCGGCGTGTCGCCCTATGCCGACTGCTGATCCAGGAACCGGACATTCTCCTGCTCGACGAGCCGACCAACCATCTCGACGCCGAATCGGTTCAATGGCTCGAGCAGCATCTCCAGCAATACAAGGGCACCGTCATCGCCGTCACCCACGACCGGTATTTTCTCGACAACGTCGCCGGCTGGATTCTGGAGCTGGACCGCGGTCACGGCATTCCCTTCCAGGGAAACTATACGTCATGGCTGCAGCAGAAACAGGATCGGCTGGCCAAGGAAGAAAAGGCCGAGGAGAAAAAGGCCAAGACTCTCGAGCGAGAATTGGAATGGATCCGCATGACGCCGAAGGCCCGCCAGGCCAAGGGCAAGGCCCGCGTCACCAAGTACGAAGAGCTGCTGGAGCAGAAGGGCGAGAAGGTCGCTGCGGATTTGGAAATCTACATTCCGCCCGGGCCGCGCCTGGGCGACGTGGTGGTCGAGGCCAAGGATCTCACCAAAGCCTACGGCGACCGGTTGCTCTTCGAGAAGCTGAGTTTCAATCTGCCCAAGGGCGGGATCATCGGCGTGATCGGACCAAACGGCGCCGGCAAGACGACGCTGTTCCGCATGATCGTCGGCAAGGAGAAGCCGGACAGCGGGTCCATCAGGATCGGCGAGACGGTGAAACTCGGCTACGTGGACCAGGATCGCACGCTGGATGCGACAAAAACCGTCTTCGAAGTTATTTCAGGCGGACAGGACTCCTTCAAGCTCGGCAAGGTCGAAGTCAACGGACGGGCTTATTGCTCGCGCTTCAATTTCAGCGGGACGGACCAGCAGAAGAAGGTCAAGGATCTCTCCGGCGGCGAGCGGAACCGCGTGCATCTGGCCCGCATGCTGAAGGAAGGGGCCAATCTGATCATCCTGGACGAGCCGACCAATGACCTGGACGTGAACACGTTGCGCGCGCTGGAAGAGGGGTTGGAAAATTTCGGCGGCTGTGCCGTCGTGAGCAGTCACGACCGCTGGTTCCTCGACCGCGTCGCCACGCACATCCTGGCCTTCGAGGGCGACAGCAAGGTCGTCTGGTACGAGGGCAATTATTCAGACTACGAAGCGGACCGCAAGAGGCGTTTGGGAAAGGACGCCGACCAGCCACACCGCATCCGGTACCGGAAGCTGACGAGAAGTTGAGACGACCCCTCACGTCCCCTCCAGAAACAGCACCCGCCGCTTGCCGTCCTTGTCGCGCTGGATGGTCATGCGAACGATCGTTCCCTTCGGCAGAGCCTTGAGCGTTGTCCACATCCCGGCGTCGGCCGGGTAGACCACGAACTGCCGCTGATCCGAGATCGAGTGCCACCGCTTGCCGTCGTGGACCCTGAGCCATTCGATCCACAACGCATCGTCGTAGGTGTCGGGATACAGGACCCGGCCCTCGATGCGGGTCGCATGGTCGAACCGCATCTGCGTGATGGGCACTTCGATTTCGGGAGGCAGATCGCCTGGCTGAAGCGGCTCCTGCGGCTGGCCGGAAGCCGGCAGCAGGACAAGCAATCCCAAAAGCAACGGCAACCAACGCATGACGCGATTATATCATCGGCTCTTGCCCGGAACGTCTGACATTCATTGACTCCGGCCTCAGTCTGCTCTAGCCTTGGACCCATGCTCAAACCGATTGCCTTCGCCAACGCGATCGCCGTTACGACTGCTGCGCTGACGGTGTTTCTCTGGGCGCTGCGGTTTCTTCTGCCGCCGTTCTTCACCTTCTTCTTCAATGCGCAGTTTTTCGGCGCCGACGTCGCCTCGTTGCTCCCCCCAGACATCAGTCCGCTGCTCATGCTGGCCGAGTTTCTCGCGCTGCTGGCCGGCGCCTGGGGCATCGGCTTCATATGGGCCACGCTCTATAATCATTTGGCAAAATGAAAGTCGAACAGCTTGGCGGGTTGAAAGTACGGCTGACCGGCGGGACAGACGGCCGCGGCAGCGGCGATGGCCCGGTCGTTGTACTCCTGCACGGGTGGGGCGCGCCGGGCGACGATCTGGTGCCGCTCGGACAGGAAATTGCCGCACCGTCCGGGACGCGGTTCATGTTTCCCGAAGCGCCGCTGTCTCTGCAGATGGGCTTCGGCGACTCGCACGGCTGGTGGATGCTGGACATTGAGAAGCGCCAGCGTGAAATCGCCGCCGGCCGCGCGCGCGATCTCTCCAAAAAAGTTCCTGAGGGTCTGGCTGAGGCACGGGCAAAGGTCATCGCGCTGCTCGATGATCTGGAACGCCGCCTCGGCGCAAAGCCGATCGTCCTCGGCGGTTTTTCTCAGGGCGCGATGCTGGCCTGCGATGTGGCTTTACACCACGGCAAGCCGCTGGCCGGACTCGTCATGCTGTCGGGAACATTGCTGGCGGCTGACGAGTGGACGCCGCTGATGCCGAAGCGAAAAGGACTTCGAGTATTTCAAAGCCACGGCAGCATGGACCCGCTCCTGCCGTTCTTCATGGCCGAATCGTTGCGCGATCTGCTCCTGCAAGCCGGACTGTCCGTCGAGTGGATCGGCTTCCGGGGTGGGCACGAAATTCCGGGGATCGTTCTGGATAAACTGGGCGGGTTTCTGCGATCCGCGTTTCCCCGCTGACCCGTCGCTATCGCCAGAACAAGAAACGGTCATACCACTTCGCGATTCGCGGCTCCTTCTTGCGATGCCGGACGTGGTAGGTCTTGGCCTGCAGCTTCTCCCAGTCAATCACCACGCGCCCGCCCTTCTGTTCGTGCAGCTTGGCCCAGGATTCCAGGAGGCTCAGGCACGCATGGTCGATGTGCCGCAGCGACTCGAAGTGGATTTCGACGGCTACGCCCGGCGGCACGTCTTCCAGCGCGGTGGCCAGCTTGGGCAGGCTGACGAAGGTCGCGATGCCCATAAGATGGAACCGATAGGTCACCGTCGAGGCGCTGGTCAGCTGTTCCAGATGGGTTTCCAGATTCTGGGTCGTGTAGAGCAGCTTCCAGATTGCCAGCCCGACGCCGACCAGCACGCCGGTCAGCAGATTCGTGGTGACGATCGCACCGATCGTGCCGAGGTAAATGACCACTTCGCTCCGCCCGTAAGCCTTGAGCTCGTTGATGACGGCAGGGTTCATCAGCTTGTAGCCGGTAAACACGAGGATGGCCCCCAGGCAGGACGTCGGAATCTGGCGCAGGACGAATGGGAGGAAGGCGACCAGGATTAACAGCCATGCGCCGTGCATGATGGCGGAGGCGCGGGTCCTGGCGCCGGCCTGGACGTTCGCCGAACTGCGCACGATGACGCCGGTCATCGGCAGGGCTCCCAGCAGACCGCAGATCGCATTGCCCACGCCCTGGGAAAACAGTTCTTTGTTGTAGCGCGTGCGCGGGCCCGAGTGGAGCTGATCCACGGCCGTGGCGGAGAGCAGCGTCTCCACGCTGGCGATGAAGGCCAGCGCGAGCGAGGCTGAAATGATCGAGGTGTCGAGCAGATGCGCGAGGATTGAAAAATCCGGCAAGTCGATGACCGTCAGCAGATTGTCGCGCACCTTCACATGAGCGATGGGGAGTTCGTAGAAGACGGTTGCGGCGGTTGCCAGCCCGACGCCGACCAGCACGCCAGGGACCATCTGCAGCTTCTTCGGAATCAATTTGTTCCAGAGGAATATCGTCACAATGGTCAGCAAGCCGATCGATGCCGCCTCCTGGTGCGCCGGCCCGCCTTCCGTAGGGGACGCGGCCTTCCAGATGCCGGCCGGGATGCTGAGGATATTCTCGAGACCGTTGGCGCGAGGCGCATCGTCGATCATGATATGGAACTGGCTGGCGAAGATCAGCAGTCCCAGGCCGGAAAGCATCCCGTGCACCACAGCGGGCGAGACGGCGCGGAACCACTGGCCCAGTTGAAGCCAGGCCGCGATCATCTGATGGACGCCGGCCAGCAGGATGATGACGCCCAGCTTTTCCATTCCATAGGTCTGGATGTATTGCCAGACGATCACGCTCAGGCCTGCGGCCGGGCCGCTCACTTGCAAGGGGCAGCCGGCCAGCGCGCCCGCGACCAGTCCGCCGACGATGCCGGTGATGATGCCAGTGGCCGGCGGCGCACCGGAGGCGACTGCGATGCCCATGCACAGGGGCATCGCGACGAGAAACACGACGACGGAGGAAAAGAGATCGTGCTTGAGGTCGGAAAGGAACAGGCCCGTTGCCGGTGTCGGTTCGGATTTCATGCCGGCGTCATTTGAAGAGCTTTTGAACGTTCTCGGCCGCCTTGTTCACGACGTCGCCCGCCTTCTTGGTCTGGTCGGTCACGGCGCCCGTGGCGGAGCGGGTGATGGCGGAGAAGACGGCCGACACGACCTGCTCCGGGGTGGCCCCGCCGGTTTCCTTGCCGATGTCCGCGAGGTGGATGTTCGGAAGCCCGAGCCGCAGGCTCTGGCCCCCGACACTGGCCGCCACGCGGCCATTGCTCAGGGCAAACGACCTGATGAGGAGTTTCTTCGACGCCGGCCGGCTTGCCGCCGCCTCGGCCGGTTTCGACGATCCGTCCGGCACAACGGTCTTCACGTTGTCCTGGATCGCGCTGAGATTGCTGCGGGGAAAACCTTCGAAGGTGATGTCCGGAGCCTCCACGAGGATTTCGTCGATGACGATCGTCTCTGAAAGGATCGACCGCACGTCCAGGCGGACGCGCGCCGTGCCCAGCTTGATCGCCGTCGGCGCCGCGAAGCCCGGCGGATTGCCGACCTCGAGCCGCTCGAGTTGCACCAGTCCGCGCAAGAGCGAAATATCCACGTTGTCCAGCTTCACGTTCGTCTTGGTCACATGGGACCCGACCTGTTCGATGGCTGTTTTGACCAGCGTGCCCAGCCACAGTGTCGTGCCCACCGCGGCCACGATGCTAAGAAGGACAAGTGCGGCCATGATAGTCCTGATCGTCCTGCTCATCCCGGCCTCCTTGGCGAGTTATTCCGCCGCCTTGACACTCTCAACGAAATAGGGCGTTTCGCCGAAACAGGTCGAAGGCAGGTACCGCAGCTCCCGGTAGTGCAGCACCACCTTCTTCCCGAGCAACCCGTTTATCCGGGCGGCGAGGGGGTCGTCCCACATCCTGACGCTGAAGGTCCAGATCACCGGCGCCACGCCGGGCACAGTGGTCATGGCCAGCTCGCCCTCGTAGGTTTTGCAGATCCAGCCCTTGCGCGAGAATTTCTGGAGGTAGCCGGCCCGGTCGCCGTCCGAATAGCTCCAGTTGAAAATCAACAGCAGATAGCCGGCAACGGCGAGCACCAGCAGCGCGGCCACCCATTTCAGCTTGGGCATCCAGAACGTCGGGGAGAGGACTTTCAGCCAGTCCATCGGTTACCGGACCAGATCGGTGAACAGCCAGGGCGCCTCGGTCTTGCGCTGCTTTTCATAGGCCGCGATGGCCGAGTCATGCCGGAGACTGAGACCGATCGCATCCAGTCCTCTATAGAGGCAGTCCTTCCGGAACGGATCGATGTCGAACCTGTAGGTTGCGCCGTCAGGCGTGGCGACGGTCTGCGCGGCGAGATCCACGGTCAGTTGATAGCCTTCCTTCGCCGCGCCCTTGAACAGCGCCTGGACTTCGTCGGCTTTCAGCACGACCGGCAGGATGCCGTTCTGGAAGCAGTTGTTGTAGAAAATGTCCGCGAAGCTCGGCGCAATGACGCAGCGGAAGCCCTGATCGAGCAGGGCCCAGGGCGCATGTTCCCGCGAGGAACCGCAGCCGAAGTTGTCGCGGGTCAACAAGATGGTCGCATTCTTGTAGCGAGGCTGGTTCAGGAAAAACTCCGGATCCTGCGAGCCGTCTTTTTTCTTTCGCCAGTCGTAGAACAGACCCTCCCGCAAGCCGGTCCGCTTGATCGTCTTGAGAAACTGCTTGGGGATGATCTGGTCCGTGTCCACGTTGACGCGATCGAGCGGAGCGACGAGGCCGGCGAGTGTCGTAAAGGGCTGCATGGTCATGACCAGTTCCTGATGTCCACGAAGTGGCCTTCCACCGCGGCGGCGACGGCCATGATCGGCGACACCAGGTGCGTGCGGCCGCCCGCGCCCTGGCGGCCCTCGAAGTTGCGATTGCTCGTGGAGGCGCAGCGCTCGCCCGGCTTGAGCACGTCGGCGTTCATGGCCAGGCACATGCTGCAGCCAGCCTCGCGCCACTCAAAGCCCGCGTCTTTGAAAATCCTGTCGAGCCCTTCCTGCTCCGCCTGCTGCTTGACGAGCCCGGAACCCGGCACCACCATCGCGTGGACGCTCTTGGCGACTTTCCTGCCCTTCGCAAAGCTGGCGGCCAGGCGCAGGTCCTCGATGCGCGAGTTGGTGCAGGAGCCGATGAAGACCTTGTCGATGGCGATCTGCGTGATCGGCGTGTTCGGGGCCAGCCCCATGTACTCCAGCGCGCGCTCCGTCGCGTTTTTCGATTTTTCGTCCGGCATGGCTTTCGGATCCGGCACCTTGCCGTCCACGCCCGTGACCATGCCGGGGCTCGTTCCCCACGTGACCTGCGGCGCGATCTGCCCGGCGTTCAATTCGACGGTCTTGTCGTATGTGGCGCCGGCGTCGGTCGGGAGCGCCTGCCAGGCCTTGACCGCCTGCTCCCAGAGCTGTCCGGCTGGCGCCATTGGGCGGCCCTTGATATAGGCCGCGGTCTTCTCGTCCGGCGCGACCATGCCGGCGCGTGCGCCACCCTCGATGGACATGTTGCAGAGCGTCATCCGTCCTTCCATTGAAAGGACGCGGATGACCGACCCGGTATATTCGATCACATAGCCCGTGCCGCCCGCCGTGCCGATCCTGCCGATGATCGCGAGGATGACGTCTTTCGCCGAGCAGCGCTCGGACAGGGTCCCCTCCACGCGAATTTCCATCGTCTTTGGCCTGTTCTGGACCAGGCACTGCGTGGCCAGGACGTGCTCCACCTCGCTCGTGCCGATGCCGAAGGCCAGTGCGCCGAACGCGCCGTGCGTGGAGGTGTGCGAATCGCCGCAAACGATCGTCATGCCGGGAAGCGTGAAACCCTGTTCCGGGCCGATCACATGGACGATGCCCTGCCGGGAATCGTTCATGCCAAAGACGGTGATGCCGAAGTCCCGGCAGTTCTCCTCGAGCGTCTGGATCTGCTTGGCGCTGATCGGATCGGCGATGCCGAGCCTGCGGTCCGTCGTCGGAACGTTATGGTCCGGCACGGCCAGCGTGGCGCCGGGCCGACGCGGCTTGCGCCCCGCCAGCTTCAAGCCCTCGAAGGCCTGCGGAGAGGTGACTTCGTGGACCAGTTGGCGGTCAATGTAGAACAGCGTCGTGCCGTCCGGCTCCGTCCGGACCACGTGCGCGTCCCAGATTTTATCGAAGAGAGTTTTGCCGGCCATGGTGCTCCCGCACCCGAAAATGAGAAGGCAGTATAACAGGTTCAACCGGCAGTCTGAAAGCGACGCGACGTCGCGCACGCGCGCGGACGGGCGCGCGCCGCAGGAACCGTTTTCAAATCCGATCTGGCATTCCTCACCGGAGAATCGTTAGAATGCCTCCTCTTCTGGCTGCAACGGGCAGGCATGGACCATCCGACCGATCGTGGATGCAGGGGTTTCGCGCGACAGGCGTGCGTGCCCCTGCGCCTGCTGCTCGGTCTGACCCTGCTGCTGTCGTCCTGCGCGTCACCACCTCCTCCGGAACCGGTTGCTGTCGCAGCTCCCGAACCGGTCCCGGAACCGCCACCGGAGCCGCCCAAGCCGGAGCCGAAGCGCAAGAAAGCGCCCGCGCCACCGAAGCGGTTCGTCATGACGCCCGAAATGGACGAGCGGCTCGCCAAGCCGCTGCTGCTCCTGCTGGAGCGGGAGGCCCAGATTCAGCAGCTGGATAAAAAGCTGGACGAGGCCATTCAGGAAACCGTGCGCAGCAAGGCCAAGCTCGTCAGCCAGGAAAGCCGGGCCGAAGCCGCCACCAATCTCGCCGAGGTGGAAGTGGCGCTGAAGACGCTCAAGGGCTCCATCAAGGGCATGGAGAAGCAGCCGGAGTATCTGCGCATGGCCCAGCTCATGCAGACCAGCACGGAGGAACTCAGGAAAGAAAACTATGGAGGCTCGCTCTACCTGACCAATCAGATCAAGACTCAGCTGAAGGATCTGCAGGACCGGGTCGAGAGTGAGCAGCAGGAGAAGTCCGACCCCGCCCGGGCGGGTAAGTCATCCGCCTCATCGGAGTTCGACACGAAGCTCGCCAGGTTTCAGACGCTGTTGACCGAGAAAGACGCGCAGGCGCAGAAGCTGCACCGGAAGATCGACGACACGATCCAGGAGGCGGTCCGCACCAAATCCAAGCTCCGGAGCCAGGAAAACAAGGCCGACGCCGCTTCAAATTTTGCCGAGGCGGAAACGGCGCTGAAGACGCTCAAGGATTCCCAGCTTGGTTCGGATCGTCGCCCCGAGCTGGCCCGGGTGAATGCGCTCATGAAGATGAGCGCCGACGAGCTCAAGAAGGAAAATTACAGCGGCACGCTCTACGCCACCAACCAGATCAAGGTTATCGTGAAGGATCTCCAGGACCATGCGCAGGGTCGCGAGAAGCTGACGCCGCTGCCCGGAGAGGTGCTCTTTGCCCTGCCGTTGCCGCTCAAGATCGCCGCATCCGGGAAAGTCCGGGAACAGCCCGCCGCCGATGCCGCCGTCGTCTGGTCCGTCGAGCGGGGCGCATCCCCGACCGCAGTGTCGTACAAGGGGTCATGGATTCGACTCAAGGGCGAGGGCGACCGGTGGGGCTGGATGTTTTACAACCTGATCGCCAGTCCGTAACGAACGGGGCGTGGCGGCGGCTTACGAGCCGGCCGTCAGCACGCGATTGCGGCCGCTGTTTTTGGCCCGGTAGAGCGCGGCGTCGGCGTTGGCGAGCAGGGGGTCGGCGGTGCGGCCGGAATCTGGAAACGTCGCGACCCCGAGGCTGGCAGTGACGGCCTTCCGTTTATTGGCCCCATCGGCCGTTTCCGCCTCGATCCGTTGACGAATACGCTCGGCCACCTCCACCGCCCCCTTTTGATCCTGATCGGGAAGCAGGATCAAAAACTCCTCCCCTCCGTACCGGGCGGCGAAGTCGTTGGCCCGCAGCGACGATTTCAATATCTCCCCCACTTTCTTCAATAACACGTCTCCCTCGGGATGGCCGTAGGTGTCGTTGTACTTCTTGAAGTGGTCCACGTCCACCATCACGATGGAGAAGGAACGTCCATGCCGTCCATGCCGCGCGATTTCCGCGATCAGGGCATCTCTCATGCGGCGGCGGTTATGGAGGCCCGTCAGCGCGTCCGTCGAAGAAAGCGCTTCCAGCGACTGGTTGCGCTCGTTGAGCGCGAGGTTCACGGCCGTCAGTTCCTGCTGCGCCTCCCGCAGATAGGTGACCATCGTGTTGAACATGGTCGCCAGGCGGCCGATCTCCCGCGGCGGATCGGTCGCGATTTCGACCGACAGGTCGCCGCCCGCCACCCGGGCCGCCCCTTCCGTCAGACGGGTCAGGGGGCCGCTGATCGTCAGCGACAGGAGGTAGGCGATCAATCCGACGCCCAGCAGCAGCCAGGCCGTGGACGCCAGGGCCACGTTGCGAATGTCCAGCAGCGCGCGGTAGGCATCCTCGAAATTTTTTTCCGCCACCACGCCCCATCCCAACCGGGGCACCTGCTGCATCACCGCCAGGACCTCGAGGTCCTCATAGGTCATGCGCTGGAGCTCTCCAGCCTCTCCCGCGAAAAACAGGCGCGTGGCCTCCTCGGGAAGCCTGGTCGTGAGCACCGGTTTCGGCTCGAGCAGGGAACTGAGCACGCGCGTCCCGTCGGCCTTCACGATATAGAGATGGCGCGTCTGCCCCTGGGCCCATTGCCGCAACACGGCTTCCATCGAACCGAAATTGATCGTCGCGGCCAGCACGCCCAGGAAGCGGCCGTTCGCGGTTTTCAGGGGGACGGCCACGGTCATGACGGTTTTGTCGCGGCTGCCGTCCCAGTGCGCGCCGGCCAGGATCGGCTGGTCGAGCCTGGCCTGCTTTTGCCAGTCCTGCGGAAGCGACACGCTCGGCGTGTGTTTGGCGACCGCCACGATCACGGCGCCGGTCGTATCGACGACGAACAGGTCCTCGTAATCCGAAAACTTGTTCTGAACCGATTTGAGATAGTCCTGGGCCCGGCGCAGGACCTGGGCGCGTGTTCCGCCCCCCCGCAGCGCCTTCTCCACGTTCTCGGACAGCTCGTAGGAGCCGGAGAACACACGCAATTCATAGACACGCTCCTTGAGCCAGAGATCGAATTCCCGCGCGATGTTGACGGACGCGCTGCGGAGTTCCTCGTGAATTTTTCCGGTCAGGGCGGTTTTGTTCTGACTGTAGAGCAGCCAGCCCGTCGTGCCCGTCGGGATGAGCGTGGCCAGCACGGCCAGGGCCAGGATGCGTCGCTTGACCGTGTCGAGACGGAGGAGTTGAAGGACGGCGGAGAGGATCCGTTCCAAGAATCGCAAGAGAACCACCTCGTATTGTTCGCAGGCCGGTCGCCGGTGGGCAACTATAGCATAAGTACCCCCGGTTGTCGCAGGACGCCGGGCCGCCACGGGCCCCGCCGCGGTTGAACGGCGCCAGAGCCCCGTGCGATCATGGTGCATGCCGAAACTGCGCACATTGGAAGAGCTTTCCTTCGACAACACCTACGCGCGGTTGCCTGAGGCGTTCTATGCCCGGGTCAAGCCGACGCCGCTGCCGAATCCCCATCTCGTGAGCTTCAACCCACACGCGGCGGCGCTGCTGGATCTGGATCCGGACGAGGCCAAACGGCCGGAGTTCGCCGGTATCTTCGGCGGGCAATTGCTCATTCCAGGCAGCGAGCCGGTCGCGATGCTCTATTCGGGGCACCAGTTCGGCATCTACGCCGGGCAGCTCGGTGACGGACGGGCCATCTTATTGGGCGAAGTCCGCAACAGCCGCGGAGAGACATGGGATCTGCATTTGAAAGGCGCGGGACAGACGCCGTTTTCCCGTGATGGCGACGGGCGCGCCGTGCTGCGCTCCACGATTCGAGAATACCTCTGCGGGGAAGCCATGCACGGGCTGGGCATTCCGACGACCCGCTCACTCTGCATCGTTGCCGGGGACGAGGCGGTCCTGCGGGAACGCCCGGAAGTCGGCGCGATGCTGTTGCGGATGGCCCCCACGCACGTGCGGTTCGGCTCCTTCCAGGCATTCTTTGCCCGCCGGCAGCCGGAGCATGTCGCGCGGCTCGCCGACTACGTGATCGCCCGGTTCCATCCGCACCTGGCCGTCGCCCCAGACCGGTATCCGCGGTTCTTTCACGAGGTCGCGGTCCGCACCGCGCAGTTGATCGCGAAGTGGCAGGCGGCCGGCTGGGCGCATGGCGTCATGAACAGCGACAACATGTCCATTCTCGGACTGACGCTGGACTATGGACCCTACGGGTTCCTCGATGCCTACAATCCCGAGTTCATCTGTAACCATTCCGACCATCACGGGCGGTACTCGTTCCGGAACCAGCCGGACGTCGGCTATTTCAACCTGCGCTGTCTCGGCCAGGCCCTGTCGTCCCTGGTGACGCGGGAGCAGGAACAGGAGACGCTGGCGGCCTACGAAACCGCCTTCGCCTCGCAGTATCTGGAATTGATGCGGGGCAAGCTGGGCCTGCAGCAATCGCAATCGGAGGACGGCGCACTGATCAGCGACCTGCTCGCGTTGATGGCGATGAACCAGGTGGACTATACGAACTTCTGCCGCGCGCTGGGCGGCTTCATGAGCGGCAGGGTAGAGAAGAATGAGGCCTTGCGGGATTTCTTCGCGGACCGCGACGGCTTCGACCGCTGGGCCGCCCGGTACAAGGAACGGCTGCGGGCCGAAGGCAGCCATGACGCGGACCGCCAGGCGCGCATGAACCGGGTCAGTCCCAAGTACATCCTCCGCAACTATCTGGCCCAGACGGCCATCGAGCGGGCGGGGAAGAAAGACTATTCGGAAATCGACCGCCTTCGCCAGTTGCTCGCAGATCCCTTCGCAGAGCAGCCGGATATGGACGCCTACGCCGCCCCGCCTCCCGATTGGGGCCGCCAGATCCTCGTGAGTTGTTCCTCCTAGAGCAGACGTTTCTCATAGGATGCGCGCGACTCCATAGCGCATATGCGTATATATATGCGCTACTATCGGGAGCGCGAGGCGAAACGGATTTGTGAAAGTTTGGAAAATGGTCGGGGCGGCCCCGTCCTTTCCCTGCGCGAGACGAAGGTGGTTGCCGGAAGACTCGTGATTACGGCTTTTTGTCCGGGGCGCTCTTGGCCGAGGCGGAGAGTTCCTTCGCGAGCGCCTGCGCATCCTCGCGCGGATTTCCCTTGAGCAGACCGAGCGCCTTGCTCGTGTCCGGTGGCACGCCAAGGCCCCGTGCGTAGATGCGGGCCAGAATGACGCGCGGGTAGGGCAGTCCTTCCCCCGCCGCCGATTTGAAATACTCGAGGATCCGGCGGTCATGCGGGGCCAACTGGCCGTTCACGCCATTGGCATAGAGCGCCTCGAGTTGAGCCTGAGCCTCTACGCTCAGGGCCTCCGCTTCATGGAGGAGCACCCGCATGGCTTCCCTCGTACGGCCCGCCCGTAACAGCCCGCCGCCGACGCTTTCGTCCACGGCTCGCCCCTTGAGATCGGAAACCTGCTGCCAGAGCGAACGCCGGAAGGCGCCAAACGCATCCTGCACGACACGTGCCTCACCGGCCGACCGCTTGTCCGTCGTCAATGTCATCTTCCGCAGATGCGCGAGCGCTTCCTTGGCCTGCGGCACCTCCTGGTCGGCGGCAAGAAACCACCAGGCGATGGCGGAGGCCAGATTCCGTTCCACGCCCGCGCCCGACGCGTGGGCGATCCCCGCATAATATTGCGCCTGGGGCAGGCCGGCCTGGGCGGCGGCCAGAAATTCTCTGGTGGCCTCGGAGTCCTGTTTATTCTGTTTCAGGGCCAGCCCCAGGTGGTAGTGCGCCTCGGCATGGTCAGGCTTCAATCGCAACGCGTTCCGGTAGGATTCGATGGCGCCGGTCCGGTCGCCCAGCCGGGCCCGGACGACCCCGAGGTTATAGTGCGCCGGCACCGAGTCCGGCTGCAGGTTCACCGCGGTCTGAAGGGCGGATTGCGCGCCGGCCCAGTCGTGCGTGACCATCAACGCCGTGCCCAGGTGCAGATGCGCGTGGGCCAGGTCCGGCTGCTGACGGACGACCGTGCGATAGGCATCGATCGCGCTGTCGACGTCGCCGCTGAGATAGAGTGCCGTGCCGAGGCTGAACCGGGCCTGAGCCAGATCGGGCTGCAAGCGCAACGCCTCGCGGAATTCCGCCCTGGCGCCGAGCAGATCCCCCGACGACAGCAGGCCGACGCCTTGCGAATAATGCAGATGCGCGGGGTCGCGCCCCGGCAATTGGCCGGGCGGCGTCTCGGCGCCGAAGGCCGGCACGGAACCGGCTGCGAACGAGACGGCGAAAAAGGCCAGCATCAATCTGTTCATGGGAGCCCTCATGGTGACGATCGGTGCAACGGCCGGGGAGTATAGCATCAGCGGAAAAAAAGAACAGCCATCACCCGATGGAAAATTCCGCCAAAGGAAAGATGTGATCGGCCGGGGTTCACCCGCGGCGCGGTCTGCGCGCAGGCCGGTCAGCGAGGATCACGGCCGTTAGATCTTAAATTCCGCCCAGAGGAAGGTATGATCCGACGCATTCGGCTGCCGTCGCGGTTCGATGTCCACGCCGGAGGCGACGCATTTCTCCGCCAGCGGCGGCGTCGCCATGATGTGATCGATCCGCCACCCCTTGTTGGCTTCCAGCGAACTGGGCGCGCGGTAATCCCAGAAGGTAAACTGCTGCTTGTCCGGATAGAGCTTGCGGTATACGTCCACGAATCCCCACGCGACGATATCCTGGTAGGCCTTGCGCGCGTCGGCGTGAAAGCAGACATGGTTCAGGTGCTTGTCCGGACTGTGCACGTCGATCGGCTCCGGCGCCACGTTCATGTCGCCGCACCAGATGGCCGGCTTCCCGGGCGAGAGGTGCTTGTCGAAATATTTCCGGAGCCGCTTGTACCACTGCAGCTTGTACTGATACTTGGGCGAATCGATTTCGAAACCCTGCGGGACATAGGTGTTGACGATCGGAATCCCGCGGATCACGGCGCGGATCAGCCGCGGCTCGTCCGGCTCTCCGCCGCCGATATCCAGCCCGTAGGCCACGGACTCGGGCTTCTCACGGCTGAAAATCGCCACGCCGTTGTAGGATTTCATGCCGCGGAACGCGATCTGGTAGCCGGACGACTGAAGCGCGAGCAGCGGGAAATCCTCGTCCTGCACCTTCGTTTCCTGCACGCAGAGAACATCGGGCTTGTGCGTCTCGAGCCATCCGAGGACGGTGTCGATCCGCTTTCGGATCGAGTTCACGTTGTAGGTGGCGACCTTCAGCGTCACGATGCGGCTCCCGTCCGGTTCATGCGCGGCATTATAGCAAGCGGAAAAATATCTGTCTCGCTCGCCTTTCTGCGCGCCACTTAGGTACAATGACGCCCCGTATGGCTGTCGAAGATCTGTCGGAAAACTCGGCGCTCCGGTGCCCTGAGTGCAAGAAGGAATCGGTGCATCGGGTGCCCTGCCTCTCGCTGGGCGAACAGCTCCAGGACCTGCTGTTCGTCTCGCCCTTCCGCTGTCAGCTCTGCGGCCACCGGTTCCTGGCCTTCCGGCTCGGGCGGCACTATCCCCCCGTCTCGGAACGCCGGACGCACGAACGGGTGCCGGTCCGGCTGTCCCTGGCCTTCTCGGGCGGACGGATCAAGGGCGAAGGGACGCTCATCAATATCTCGCTGGGCGGGTGCCTGATCGAGACGACGGCGCCGGTGAAGGTGGATGATATTTTTCACATTAAACTATTTGTTAACGAGCAGGAGCCGGCCATCGAGGTGGCCGTGATGGTCCGTTCAATCGGCGCCAAGGGGGTCGGTATGAAGTTTCTACGCTCGGCCCGCGAGGACCGGCGGCTGGTCGCTTATTTCCGGTCGCAAGGCATCGAGTAGGCGCGCATGACAGACCGCGCGTTACAACTGAGACAGAGTGCAACGATCGCCCGGTCGGTCGGGGTGGTGGCGATCGCGCTCGGGTTCATCCTGGGGATGCAGGGGCTGGACCAGCCGGATTCAGGCTGGTTGAGGACCGCGCAGGGATTGATCGTGACCGGACTGCTCGCGCAGGGCTATGCGCTCTGGTGCACGGTCCGGTGGAAGCACGAGCGGGCGGACGAGGACGATCGGGATAAACGCGAGAGGAAACGCGGTGACAAAGATCCTGAGTGAGGAGTGGCTGCCGTTTTTCCGGGAGACCGGCCCGAACCTGCTGGCCGTGCTGGCGCTGCTGGCCGTCGTCGTGGCCTTGCGGTTCATTTTATTGCGCACGATCGTCGAGCGGGAAAGCGTGCCGCTGGATGTGCGGCGCCGCCTGGCGGTGCAGATTCGCAGCGTGCTGGGGCTCGTGTTCGTCGTCGGGCTGTTTTTCATCATGGCCAACGAGCTGCGGGCCTTTGCTGTGTCGCTGGTGGCGATCGCCGTCGCCGTTGTGCTGGCGACGAAGGAGCTGATCCTCTGCCTGAGCGGCACGGCGTTGCGCATCGGGGCCAACGCCTATACGATCGGCGACCGGATCGAGATCAACGGCGTGCGCGGCAACGTCATCGACCAGACGTTCCTGGCCACGACGATTCTGGAGATCGGCCCCGGGCACGTGACCTCGCAGTACTCCGGCCGCGCGATCGTGTTTCCCAACAGCCTGCTGCTGGCGCATCCGCTCATCAACGAAACCTACATGAAGGAGTATATCGTCCACACCATGACGATCCCGTTGGCCGTAACGGATGACTGGCAGGCGGCGGAAAAAGTGCTGCTGAGCATCGCCAGCGAGGCCTGCCAGCCGTTCCTTGAGAAGGCCACCCGGCACATGAAGGAACTGGAAGGCAAAAACTGGATGGATGTGCCGTCGGTCACACCGCGGGTGTCGGTCCAGATTCCCGAGCCGGGGCGGGTGAATCTCCTGCTGCGCATTCCCACGCCGGCCCATCGCACGTCCCGCTTGGAGCAGGCGATCCTGCGCCGGTTTCTGCTGTCATTCCGCGGGTCCGTGCGCGCCTAAAGTCCGCGCCGTCGCCCGACCTCATGTCAGCGCCGGGAACCGAGCAACTCGATCCCGAATCGGGGCGGGGCGATGGCCTCGCTATGGCAGGCCGGGCAGCGGCCGGGCGTCGTCAGGCGTGTGCGCTCGCGAAACATAAAGCCGCAGTCATGGCATCGAGACGGCTCAAGCAGGAACCGCCGGGTCTTGTCCTTCGCCAGTGATCGGACCACGTGCGCCAGGTGCGCTTCAATTTCACGCTCCGGCGCGCCGACCATTCCTGCCAGCTCGCTCGCCGAGCGCTGCGTGCCCGTCAGGAGACGCATCAGTTGCTGTCGAACGGTCAGGGGCGGCCCCGGGGTCGAATCGGGGACCGGCTCGTCTAGCATGGGACGTTATTATAACCCGAATTATTCATGAACGCTTCTGCTGCAATCGCGGATTCGCTGCTCCGACAAGCCTGTCGGCAGGCGTGCTCGCCACTCAGTCCTTCGATGTACTGTTTCAAGTACGCCTCAGTCCTTTGCGGCTGTGCTTGCCTGTCTCGCAACGCGACTCCACGATTTCGCGACGAACCGTCATGAACAATGCGGGCCAGGTGAAGCCGATGCAGGAAACCAGGGGAAGGAACCGGACGGGCGCAAGCGCGGTGGCGCTGTGTCTCATCGCGCTTTGTGGCTGCCCGCAGCCTTCATGGGAAGAGGCCATGGCAGCCGGGCAGCAAGCCGTGGCGCAGAGCCGGTACGGCGATGCCGAACGGATCTTTTCCGCCGCCGTCGTGAAGGCGGAGCAATCAGGGCCAGAGGATATTCGTGTGGCGCAGGCGCTGAGTGGCTTGGCGCAGGCCTATACGGCGCAGAACAAGCATGCCGAGGCGGAGCCGGCCTATCTCCGGGCCTTGAAAATCTACCAGATGGTCCGCGGCGAAACGCATGCGGATGTTGCCGCCACGCTCAACAACCTTGGCGTGTTGTACCGTCGGCATGGCCAGTATGCCGATGCGGAACCGCTGCTTGTGCGGGCCGCGGCCATCAAGGAGAAGGTCTTCGGGATGGAGCACCTGGAGCTGGCACTGACGTTGAAAAATCTCGCGCAGCTCTATGCCGGGCAGGGGCAATTCGACAAGGCCGAGCCGCTCATGAGGCGGATCGTGGTCATCCGCGAAAAGACCCAGGGCGCCGCCCATCCGGACGTGGCCCAAAGCCTCGATGAGCATGCCATGCTGCTCCGCCAGATGAAGCGTGAAAAAGAAGCCGAACCGCTGGAGATACGGTCCCAGGGCATCCGCACCACAGCGACTTCGCCGAACCGGAAACCCGCTCCACGCTGACTCTGGCGTCATGGCGAAAGAGGGTTGATCGCCGCCCGCCGATCACTTCACGTAGAAGGTCAGATTTCCCATCGGCTCTTCCTTGACCCATTCGCCCTGAACCGGCCCCGCACCGAAGGTGGCCACGAGCTGTTGCCGGGCGAAGATCGCCTGGCCGAAGACCTTGGCTTGCGAGCCGACGGTGCGCGGGGCAAACTGCGGCTCGCCGCCGCCGAGCTGCCTCCAGTAATTCACCAGAAAGTTCGAGACGGGGGTGGTGCGCATGGCCTGCGTTTCGGCCGGCAGGACATACATCCCGGCCAGGGCACGGACAGCGCCGTTGTCGTCCACGAAGAGCACGACCGATTCCTTGAATCCGCCGGTTTTGGCGACCATGCTGTGATCGAGATATTCGGTGGCTGTGGCCTCGAATCCCAGCGGGGCGATGGCCTGCCTGGTCGGCGGCTGTTTCTCAAGGCCGAGTTTGACGAGGTGCTGATCCAGTCCCTTGGCCGTGCCCAGCGGCGCGGCGGGACTGACCCCGATTCCGGCGCCGGCGCCGGAGAATTTCGTGTAGCCGAAATAGAGCGCGCCGGCGAGCGCCAGGAAAATGATCAGACCTTTCATAGAACCTCCGTGGTGAAGGAGCGTGCAATGCGACGTGGCCGCGAATCCTAGCACATCTCCTCCTCGGTGGACTCCCTTTCCCGCTTTCGCTACAATCCGCCTCGATGTCTGATCCCACGCTCCCGCCTGCGCCGCCCCGGCAGCCACCCAGCGAGAATCACCATGTCGTCAGATCCGCCGGCGTGATCGGCTTGGCGACCTTCGCCAGCCGCATCCTCGGCTTCATCCGGGACATGGTGCTGGCGCGCCTCTTCGGGGCCACGGCCGCGGCCGACGCCTTCTTCGTCGCCTACCGCATTCCGAACCTGTTGCGCGAACTCTTCGCCGAAGGCTCCATGTCCTCGGCGTTCATTCCGGTCTTTACGGAATATCACCTGCTCCGTGCCAGAAAAGACGCCTGGGACCTGGCGAGCGCGGTCTTCACGACACTGCTGACGATCGTCACGGCGATCACGCTCCTCGGCATCCTGGCCGCGCCGGGGATCGTCTGGCTGCTGGCACCCGGCTTCCACGGTCATCCCGACAAGCTGCTGATGACGACGCTGCTGACCCGGATCATGTTCCCGTACCTGCTGTTCATCAGTCTGGCTGCCCTGGCCATGGGCATGCTCAACTCGCTGCGCGCCTTCGCCGCGCCGGCGCTCTCGCCGGTCTTCTTCAACATCTTCATCATCGGCTGCGCGCTGTTTCTCTCGCCGATGTTTCCGGAGCCGATCCTCGGCGTGGCGATCGGCGTGGTGGCTGGCGGCGCGGCGCAGTTCGCGATGCAGTTGCCTGGGCTGGCGCTGCGCGGCATGGTCTTCGGCTGGCGGTTCCAACCGGGGCATCCCGGCGTTCGGCGCATCGGCGCGCTGATGGTGCCGTCGCTGCTCGGCCTCTCGGTCACGCAAATCAACATCACGGTCAGCACGATCCTGGCCTCGTTCTTCGCCGGCGGGCCGACCTATCTGTTTTACGGAATGCGGCTGATCCAGTTTCCACTCGGCATTTTCGGCGTGGCGCTGGCGACCGCCATTCTGCCGACGCTCTCCGCGCAGGCGGCGCGCGGCGCGCTGGACGAGCTGAGGGGCACGCTGGCCTTCGGCCTGCGCATGATTTTCTTCATCATCCTGCCCGCGATGCTGGGGCTGATCCTGCTGCGGCAGCCGATCGTGCACCTGTTTTTCGAGCACGGCTCGTTCACGGCTGCGGACACCGTCGCCACGGCGACGGCGGTCCTCTGTTATGCGGTCGGGCTCTGGGCCTTCGCCGGCGTGCGGATCGTCGTGGCGGCCTTTTACTCGATGCAGGATACCGTCACCCCGGCCAAGGCGGCGGCCGTTGCCGTGCTGGCCAATCTCGCCTTCTCAATTCTGTTGATGGACCGGCTCGAATCAGCGGGCCTGGCGCTGGCGACGGCGCTGGCCTCGATGGTGAATGTCGGCATCCTGGTCGTGGTGCTGAACCGTCGGCTGGGCGGTGTGGACTGGGCGTCAGTGGCGCGCTCGGCGGTCCGCACCATGGCTGCCGCTGCGCCGCTGATACTGGTGTGTGTTTGGGTTGCGGGCGCCGAAGTCTGGACGCACGAGGCAGAATGGATCGGCAAGAGCGTCATGCTGGCGGTCGGTATCGGGTTGAGCGTCACGGGCTACGTCGGGGTGCATGCATTGCTGCGATCGGAGGAACTGGATGTATGCTGGAATCTGGTGAAACGAAAGATGAGTGATAGGCGATAGGCGATGGGCAATAGGCAATTGGCAGGACAGGAAAAGAAAACAACAGCCCATCGCCCATCGCCTATAGCCCATGGCCTGGCTTCGTTCGTCTTTCGAACGAAGCTCGGCTGGATGGGGCTGACCGCCTCGGCGAAGGGGGTGCGCGCAATCGTATTGGCAAAACCATCCCGCCATGCCGCGGAACGGGCGTTGCAATCGGAGGCGTCGGACAACGGCCATTCGGCGGACGGGACCCGCGCAATGTTGCGGGACGCGCAGCGGCAGGTCCTGCGCTATCTTGCCGGCAGGTCCCGCATGCTCGACTTTCCCGTCGATCTTTCCGGCGGCACGCCGTTTCAACGAAAAGTCTGGCAGGCCGCGATGCGGATTCCCTACGGCCGCGCGAGATCCTATCAGTGGATTGCATCGAAGGTCGGCGGAAAGCGGTATGCGCGGGCCGTGGGCAGCGCGCTGGGGGCCAATCCGGTGCTGCTGATCGTGCCCTGCCATCGGGTGGTCGCGCACGACGCCTCCCTCGGCGGATTTGCCTGGGGCCTCGCGGTCAAGCGAAGGCTACTGGAGCTGGAAGGGACGCTGGCGCTGCTGAAAAAAGGCGCGAGGCGATAGGCGATGGGCTATAGGCAAGACGGACGGGCTTTTTCCATTCCCGCCTATAGCCTATTGCCCATGGCCTGGTTGTTATGAAAGCCGTGATTCAGCGTGTCACGCGCGCCTCGGTGGAAGTGGATGGGAAAATCGTCGGGCAGATCCGAGCCGGGCTGGTCGTCCTGCTCGGTGTGGCCAGGGGCGACATGGAATCTGATCTCGCCTACCTGGTCGAAAAAATTCCGGCCTTAAGAATCTTCAGCGACGAGGCTGGCAAGATGAACCGCTCGCTGGCCGAGATCGGCGGCGGCGTGCTGGCCATCTCCCAGTTCACGCTGCTGGGCGACACGCGCAAGGGGCGCCGGCCTGGCTTCGACCAGGCCGCCGATCCGGACATGGCGAAACGCTTGTACGAGCAGTTCGTCGAACGGTTGCGGCAGACGACGGATCTGACCATCCAGACCGGCGTCTTCGGTGCGCACATGAAAGTCGATCTGGTCAACGACGGCCCGGTGACCTTCGTGCTCGATAGCCGAGGCTGAACACTGGCGCTTGCCAGAATGGGCAGGGGCTGGCATACTTCGCCCACTGCCTTGTGATCTGAGGAGGGACCATGGAAGCCCGGATCTCGGAGCACCATCCGCTAAGACGGTTGTTCGGTGCCCTGACCGAGCGGCGCTTTCTCGAGACCCTGGGCTGGCCGGATCAGAACGTCACCGAGTACCTCTCCAACCTGCTCGTCGAATTCGTGCACACCGACCGGCTGTACAAGATCCGCAACCAGCGCGGCAAGCGTCTCGATACCGTCGTCGAGTTGCTGCATGAATCAGAAGTGCTGCTGGCGGCGCAATCGCTGGGCCGCGAGCAGGATGTTCACCGCCACATCGGCGACTTCACCCTGTTCATGGCCGGGCTCTTCCCGGAATATCTCAAGCGGCTCAAGTCCGCGAGTATGATTTATCACCAGGACTTCCTGGTGGATTACGTCAAGACCGGCAAGCGTTCCTATGGCATCGTCGCCCGCTGCGAGGGAGGCTCCGGCACGCAGACCCCGCTGTTTGTGAAGCTCTCCGAGAATTTTGAACTTTGCGTGGCGGGCCTGGGCTTCGTCCGGGGCGACCTCGACCGCATGCAGAATCCCTCCTATAAAAAAGCCAAAGATATCCTTCTGAATTGAAACGAACGCAGCCGATCATCCTCGTCCACGGCGGGGCCGGTACCAGGCCCATGACCGGCGGCCAGCGTGAATGCCTGGCCGACGCGTTGCGGGCCGGCTATCGCTTATTGAAACGCGGCGCGCCCTCGCTCGATGCGATCGAGGCGACGATCCGCCTCCTGGAAGCCTCCGGCCTGTTCAACGCCGGGGTCGGCTCGAAACTGCAACTCGACGGCGCGCGCCGCATGGACGCTTCCATCATGGAGGGAACAACATTACGCGCCGGAGCCGTCGCGTCCATTCAAGGCATCCGCCATCCGATCACAGCCGCGCGGCTTGTCATGGAGAACACCGCGCACGTCCTGCTGGTCGGCGAGCCGGCCACAGGCTTTGCGAAGCGGTTCAAGCTGGAACGCCAGCCACCTCCGACCCGGTCTCAGCGCGCGGCGTCCCGGTCTGAACATGCATCGCTCGGGAAATTCGAGCCGCACGCCGCCAGGACCCTCGAGCTGTTTTCCACGTTCAAACAAGCCGAGGTCTTCCGGAGGGAAACGGTCGGCGCCGTGGCGCTGGACCAGCGCGGCCACATAGCGGCCGGTGCCTCGACCGGCGGGATCGCGCTCATGCTGCCGGGCCGTGTCGGCGATACGCCGCTCATCGGCAGCGGCGTCTATGCAGACGATGAATCCGGCGCCGTGTCCATGACGGGTCTGGGCGAGAGCATCATCCGCATCGCGGTTGCCAAGGAGATCGCGGACCGTCTGGAAGCAGGCGACAGTCCGTCAACGGCAGTCCAGCAGGTGCTGCGCAAACTGGCCTCCCGCGTGAAAGGCTCGGCCGGCGCGCTGGTGCTGGCGCCGGACGGCCGTTGGGCCATCCGGCACACGACGCCACGCATGACCGCTGGCTGTTGGGATGGCACCGGCGAGCCGGCCGTGAAAGACCGATTTACACGATGATTGCGGAAAAATGCGTGGTCACGGTACAGTAACCACATGAACAAGGCTCTCTTCCATCTTGCATTCCCGGTCACCGATCTTGGAGCCACGAAGAAATTTTACGTGGAGGGGCTCGGCTGCACGCTCGGACGTGAAACGGACTCCGCGGTCATCCTGGGTTTGGCCGGCAACCAGATCGTGGCGCATCTCGTGCAGGAATCGGGACCGCCGCAGAAGGGCGTCTACCCCCGCCACTTCGGTCTCGTGTTTATAGCGGAAAAAGACTGGCAGGCCCTGGCGGATCGGGCCAAAGCAAAGGGCCTGAAATTTTATCAGGAGCCGCGCAGGCGCTACAAAGGCAGGCCGACGGAACATCGAACCTTCTTCCTGGAAGATCCCTCCCGCAACCTCCTCGAATTCAAATACTACGCGCACGAATCGGCGATCTTCGGCGAGCAGGGTCACCACGAAATCGGCGACACCAAAAAATAACGTCCTCCTCAGTGCTCGAATCTTACTCCGCCCATGATCAGCATCGGCGCGCGCGTCACTTCGTTCCGCGGACCGCTTTCGGAGCTGGCAGTGTTCCGTTTTCCTTCGGTTGGCGCGGGACGATCCGCGTGCCACCCTCGTTGCCGATCAACGATTGCTTGCCCTGCCGTTCGTCCAGCAGCCGGAGAATCTGCTGCTGGCGGACGGACAGATAGCGCGTGACCGTGAGCGGGTCGTAGGCCCTGGGCGAGGGCAGCATGGCTGCCAGGAGCGCGGCTTCCTCGGGGGACAAATCGGCCGCGTGCTTGCCGAAATGGTGGCGGGCGGCGGCTTCGGCTCCATAGACGCCCTTGCCCCACTCGACCACGTTCAAATACAACTCCAGGATGCGCTTCTTGGTCAGGTGCCGCTCGAGGGCGTCGGCGATCAGCGCTTCGTTGGCCTTGCGCAGCAGGGTCTTGCCTGAAGACAGATAGAGGTTCTTTGCCAATTGCTGCGTGATCGTGCTGCCGCCGCGCTGAAACTTGCCCTCGGCGAGGTCGCGCAGCGCCGCCTCCTTGATCCCCTCCCAGTCGAATCCCTCGTGAAAGTAAAAGGAGGCATCCTCGGAGATGATGACGGCGTGCTGCAGGACCGGTGCGATCTCAACCAGCGGGACCCACACGCGACGCGGCTCGGCATTGGGATCCTTCTCGCGCGCCTCCGCCAACCGCGCTTCGATCAGAGCGGTGGTGTCCGGATTGGCTGTCGCGAGGCGCTGCACGTCCGGAAACGTCAGCCACCAATAGAGGGCCAGCCCTGCCGGCGGCAGCGCGATCAGGAGCACGAGTCCCAGCAGGATGCGGAGCAGGATCCGACGGCGGGTTGACTTCATGATGGTCCGATGATACAGCAACAGCGCCGATTTTCGGATACGAAGATGAAAATTCTTTCTGCCGAGTTCATCAAGAGCTGCGAGCGGCCGGACCAGTTTCCACAGGACCGGCTGCCCGCCGTCGCCTTCATCGGGCGGTCCAACGTCGGCAAATCCTCGCTGATCAATTCACTGCTGCGCCGTAAGGGATTGGCGCGGGTGAGCCGCACGCCCGGCAAGACACAGTTGATCAACGTCTTTCTCGTGACGACCGACGATCCGCGGATACGGAAGTTTTACGCGGTGGATTTGCCCGGCTACGGGTACGCGAAGGTGTCCAAGACCGTCCGCGCCGGTTGGCAGCCGATGATCGAGCAGTACCTGACCGGACACGACGGCGTGCGGGGCGTGCTCCTGCTGGTCGACTCGCGCGGGACGGAACATCACGATGCGGACGCCGTCGCCTGGTTGATCCGGAGCGGGATTCCGGTGCTGCTGGTGGCGACGAAGTCGGACAAGCTCACGCGTAGCGAGCGCGCCGGAAGCCTCGCGGCGCTCCGCGACGCGTTCGGGATTCTGGAAGAAGCCGACGTGTTGGCCTATTCGTCCGTGACGCACGAGGGACGGGATGAACTGTGGCAGGCGATCAGGAAAATGGTGACGAGCGACGAATGACGGCGGTTACAGCTTGACCTCGATATATGCCTGACTTTTCAGATCCGTCATCCAGCGTTGGTAGCGGTCCGCGCTCTTCTGCTGAAACACGATACCCTGCATCTCGGTTTTGACCTCTTCCAGCGGGCGGAACTGCGCCGTCTTTTTTTCGTCCAGGCGGATGATGTGGATGCCCTCGGCCGTTTCCACCAGGTCGCTGACCTGGCCCGGTTGAAGGGTGGAGACCGCCCGCTCGATGGGGGGATCCATTTCGCCCTGACGGATGAACCCGAGGGCGCTGCCGCGCGTCGCATCCGGCGCGTCGGAGTGGCGCAGCGCCAGGTCGTCGAATTCACCACCCTTCTTGAATTGATCGAGGACCTCGCGCGCCCGTATCCGGAGGTCCTTCCGCGATTCGGTCTTGCGGGGCAGCAGGAGGATCTGGCTGATCCGGTATTCTTCGGGGAGCATGAACAGCGTCAGGTGCCGCTCGTAAAAACGCTTGATGTCGGTGTCGGACACCATCACGCCGGTCCGGACCTCCCGGTTCTCGAGCGTGAAGAGGATCAGCTGCTCCTTCAGCGCGTTCTTCTCCTTGGGATCGTCGAGGTTGATCGGCGTGCCCCGCTGCTGCAGGTCCATCGCTGTCCGCCGGATGTCCTCATCGGAGGCCTCCACGCCCTTGGTCTTCGCGTGCTGCATCTGGAGCCGCCGTTCGATCATGCGGGTGAGGGTCCGGTGCTCGGCCTGTTGCAGCCGGCTCCGAAGCTCGGCGCCGCGGTGCTGTTGCTTGAGACGCTTGAGTTCCGGCTCCGTTTCCGTCTTGAGCTCGGAGAGCATGATGACTTCCTTGTTGACGACGGCGACGATCCGGTCCGTCAAATCCGCCGCATCCGATTGGAGCGGCGACAGGACGGCGGACAGGGCCACGCCGGTCAGGAAGCCGGCGTGCAGGAACAGGCGCCGAACGTCGGGGAACGCGTCATGCCGTGGAATCATGGCCGGAACCACTAGGGGGTGGGTACGCCGGGGACCTGTCCCGGAGCATCGGGAAGGATGCGGGACGCGTCCGCCATGCGGATGGCGGCCTTGCTGCGCAGGGCCGCCAGAAATTCCTCGAACTGCTTACGCCGCTTCTCGGCGTAGAGTTCCTGCTTGAGCCGTTCCCGGGCGACGTGCGCGCTCCGGGCGTCCAGCGGATCGCGGCTGGTGACCTTCACCAGGGCGAAGCCGGACGCGACCTTGATCGGCTCGCTTACCGTGCCGGGGTTTTGCGTGAGAATTGCGGCTTCGATTTCAGGCGGCGCGGCGCCCTTCCGGTACGGGCCCAGGTCGCCCCCGCGGAACTTCGTCGCCTGATCGGTCGAGACTTTCTGCGCCAGCTTGGCGAAATCCGCGCCGTCTTCCAGCTGCTTTTTCACTTCGAGCGCCTGCACGGCGGTGGGCACGATGATCTGCGCCGCCCGGATGTGTTCCGTGGCGAGCACCGCGGAGGAGTGCGCCATGTAATAGTCTTCCATTTCGTCCTGCGTCACCTGCGCATGGGTCCTGGCCATCTCGCGCACCAGTTCGTCCAGCGCGAGTTGTTCCTGGAACCGCTGGGCCCGCTCGCGGACCTCCGTCGTCTGGTCGAGCCCCAGCCGGCGGGCTTCCTGCAGCAGGAGCTCTCGCGAGATCATGTCGTCCAGAAACTTTTTCTTGCCGCCTTCGCGCTGGTAGCGGCCCTGCCGGGATTCCGGCAGTTCGGCCCAGCGGACGTCGAACTCGCTCTGCGTGATGGGCTTGCCGTTCACGACGGCGAGCACGGGCGATTCATCGGACGAGGCTTGCGCGCAGCCCGACACGGCCAGTGCGACGGCGAGCAGGAGGAATGCGGGACGTTGCATGCTGAACGGTGACGACATGTATGCGATGTTGTTCAGGAAACCGGCTGCTTCGAGGGTTTGTTGGTATCACAGACGGCGAGCGTTTGCAAGGCAGCGGTCAGTTCGGGGAACACCGAGGCCCAGTCGGCCTGCGGCATCTGCAGTTCGAAGGACAGGGGTGAGCGCAGGCGAAACCGCCGTTGGTAGCGGTCCATGACCTTGCGGATCCCTCCCTCGGGAACGGCCGCTTTGGGATCGAAGCTGAGCGCGACGGTGGCCGGCGGCCCCGGTTTGACCTCCACCTGCGCCAGGCGGAGCGTCTGCGCCAGCATCCGGACCTGCATCACTTCGAACAGCCGCTCCACCGGCTCTGGGAGGGCGCCATAACGGTCCTGAATTTCCCCGTGCAGCAGGGCCAGGTCGCCCATCTGCCGGCAGGAGGAGAGCCGCTTGTAGAGCGACAGGCGTTGATGCGAATCGCCGACGTAGTCGTCGGGAATGAAGGCCGAGACGTTCAGGTGCAGCGTCGGCTCCGGCTCCTCCTCGACCACGGTCCCCTTGATCTGCTGGACCGCCTGCTCGACCATCTTCAAATAGAGGTCCAATCCGATGGCGGCGATGTGCCCCGATTGCTGCCGGCCCAGCAGATTTCCGGCGCCGCGGATTTCCATGTCGGCGGCGGCGATCCGGAACCCCGAGCCCAGTTCCGTGAATTCCTGGATGGCCACGAGCCGCTTCTGCGCGTCAGGCGTCAGTTCGCCTTCCTCCGGCGTGAGGAAATAGGCGTAGGCCTGCTGGCCGGACCGGCCGACGCGGCCACGCAACTGGTAGAGCTGCGCCAGTCCGAAGGTATCGGCGCGATGCACCAGGATCGTATTGGCGTTGGGCACGTCCAGGCCCGATTGGATGATGGCGGAGGTGACCAGCACGTCCGCCTCGCGGCGCAGAAACTTGAGCATCACGGATTCCAGCAGGCGCTCGTCCATCTGCCCGTGGGCCATGACCACGCGCGCCTCGGGCACCAGCGCCTGCAGTTTCGCGCCCATGCGCTCCAGCGTCTGGACGCGATTGTAGACAAAGAACACCTGGCCGCCGCGTCCCAGCTCGCGGATGATCGCCTCCCGGATGGCGGTCTCGTTGTAGCGCAGCACCTGCGTCTTGATCGCCAGCCGCCCGGCCGGCGCCGTCTCGATGATCGAAAGGTCGCGCAGGCTGGACATGGACATCTGCAGGGTGCGCGGGATCGGCGTCGCCGTGAGCGTCAGCACGTCCACCTGCGTCCGCATCTGCTTGAGCCGCTCCTTGTGGCGCACGCCGAACCACTGCTCCTCGTCGATGATGACCAGGCCGAGATTGCGGAACTGCACGTTCTTCTGGAGCAGGCGATGCGTGCCGATCACGACGTCGATCGTCCCCGCGGCCAGATCTTTCAGGACCGCCCTGGCCTCCTTCGCGCTCTGGAACCGCGAGAGTGTGGCGACGCACGCGGGAAACGGCGCGAAGCGCTGCGAGAAATTGTCGTAGTGTTGCTGGGCCAGGATCGTCGTCGGCACGAGCACGGCCACCTGGCGGTTGTCCTCGACTGCCTTGAAGGCGGCCCGCATCGCGACTTCCGTCTTGCCGTAGCCCACGTCGCCGCAGACGAGGCGGTCCATCGGCCTGGGTGATTCCATGTCGCGCTTGATGTCTTCGATCGCGCGGTGCTGATCCTCGGTTTCCTCGTAGTCGAATGCCGCTTCGAATTCATGCGTGAGCGTGCTGTCGCCCCCATAGCCGGCGCGCGTGACCACTTCGCGGTTGGCATAGAGCTCGACCAGCTCCTGCGCCATCTCCTCGATGTCTTTTTTGACCCGGGCCGTGGTGCGCGCCCAGCTGGTTCCGCCCAGCCGGTCCAGCCGCGGGACGTGTCCCTCGGCCCCGGAGTAGCGCTGGATCTGGTTGAGCCGGTCGAGCGGCACATAGAGCCGGTCGCCCCCGCCGAATTCCAGGATCAGAAAATCGCTTTCGAATTCCTGGACCGTCAGGCGGCGCAGGCCGCGGTAGCGGCCGATCCCGTGCTGGACGTGCACGACGAAATCGCCCTCGTTCAAATCCTCCAGCGACGAGAGAAAGGCGGCAGTCTTGCTCCTGGGCGGCGGCCGGTGGCGGGCGCCCTTGGCGAAGAGTTCCTCGTCGGTAACGACCGTCAGCCGCCCGCCGTCGGAGAGAAAGCCGGCCGAGAGTTCGCCCTGCATTAGATAGAACGGCGGCTTCTGCGTGCTGCCCACTCTCCACTGATTCTGCGTCCAGTGCTGCGGGGTCCAGCGCGCCGCCGGCAGGTCGTGCTCGCCGAAGAGCGCCAGCAGGCGGTCCACCTGGCCGCGGCTGCGCGCCACGAGCACGACCGGACCGTTGCTCCGCAGGCGGTTCAGGATGGCCAGCGTCTCGGTGAACGGCGTGCCGCGTTGCGCCAGGCCGGCGCTCGCCGGGGATTGAACGGGAAAGGTCGTCGCCGGCCGCCACGAATCATCCAGCGAGGCAACGGGCGCGCTCGCCAGGCAGGGCCACGACGAGGTGAGGGCCGGAATCTCATCCCATCTGAGAAAGGTCCGGGCCGGTTCAGGATAGGGATCGCGATCGCCCTTCCCGCTGTGCCGCCCGTAGGCGTCTTCGATTTCCTCCCAGAACTCCGCTGCTTTTTTTGACAGGGCCGGCGGGTTGTCGAACATCAGCACCGGCGGCGCGGAAAAATAATCCAGCAGCGTGTCCATCCCGTCGTACACGGCTGGCCCGTGCCATTCGGCGTCGGGCGGGATCGGCTCCAGACTCTCCTGCCGGCCCTCGGGATGGATCAGCTCGCGGGCAGGCAGTACCCACGCATGGTCGCGCGCGGCGGTGGATTTTTGCGTGGCCTGATCGAACAGCCGCACCGACTCGACGGTGTCGCCCAATAATTCCAGGCGCAGCGGCTCGTCGTAGGCGGTCGAATAAATGTCCACGATGCCGCCGCGGATGCTGAATTCGCCGGGGATGTCCACGACCGACGTCCGCCGGTAGCCGAGCCGGAGCAGATGCGCGATCAGCTGGTCGCGCTCCATCGTCCCGCCGGGCAACAGCCGGAGGCAGGCTGCGGTGAGCACCGCGCGCGGGAGCAGCCGGTGGAGCAGGGCCGGAACGGACGTAACCAGCAGCGTGGGCTGTCCGGCCGTCAACCGGTGCAGCGTCCGCATCCGGCGCCCGACCAGTCCGACGTGCGGCGGCGTGGCTTCGTAGGGCAGGGTTTCCCATTCGGGAAAGAGCGCGAGCGGCTCCGTCGACAGCCCCTGCAACTGATGGAAGAACGTCAGGTCGTCATGGAGACGCTCCGCTTCTTCATCGGAGGCGCTGACGATCAGCCAGGACCGGTCGAGACGTTGCGCCAGCAGCGTCAGCGCGAAGGCCGTCGCCGAGCCGTGCAGGCCGGTCAGGCAGGGCTTGCCCTTCGCGCCGCGCAGGGCGTCCTGCACGGGCTGGAGAAGCTGGTCCCATGACGATGGTAGTGGCGCAGCCGGCACGAAACCCTGCTAGTGACCGGATTGGATTTTCTTGACGAGGCTCGTGGTGGACACGTCGGGAATGAGGGGAATGGTGCGCACGACGCCGCCGCGCGCTTCGACCGATTCGCGGCCGGCGATCTGTTCCAGTTTCCAGTCGCCGCCCTTGACCAGGACATCCGGCTGCAGATCGGCGATGAGCTGTCCGGGGTCCGATTCGTCGAACAACACGACGTAGTCCACGCAGGCAAGGGCCGCAAGCACCTCGGCGCGCTGGCCCTGAGGGACGATGGGGCGTCCGTTGCCCTTGCTGAGGGTCCGCACGGATTCGTCGGTGTTGACGCCGACGATCATGATATCCCCCATGTCGTGGGCGGCTTGCAGGTATCGGATGTGGCCGACGTGCAGCAGGTCGAAGCAGCCGTTCGTGAACACGATCCGGCGGCCCTGCGCGCGCCGGATGGGGAGGATCTTCATGAGATCCTCCCTGGACTTGATCTTGTCGAGCATGGGAGACATCTTACTGGAAGAGCGGGCGCAAATCCTAGCCTCTTCAATGGTCTGCGTCGCGCTTGTGCCGGCCGGTCCAATTCACTATGCTGACGGCTCCATGACGGACGGAAACATCCTGACGATTCTCTTCGGAGTCGGCATCATGCTGGCCCTGGCCCTTCGCTATTGGTTCCGACGGCGCCGGGCCGCCGGGCTGGCCGATGCGTTGCTCGCCGACGTGGTCAAGGCCAAGGACGCGTTTCGACGATGAGTCAAACGGAAGGGAGGATCCACAGTGGCCGATGGTGATGAACAGGGAAGCAAGACCTACGCGCTCTATTCGTCGCTCCGGCGGTTCTTCGAGCCGCTGCGCGAGCACTGGGACAAGCTGAGCCCCCATGAAAAAGACGTGGTCATCAGGGAAGTCGAGGCGTTTTTGAATTCGGTGAAACCGACGAAAGCGTCGTGAGGGTGGATCAGAGAAAAGACAGGATCAACAGGCCCACCAGAATGATCAGGGGCAGCGCGTACCACGCAATCTTCGAAAAGGTCGCGTCGGACAAGGGCTGAGGCCAATCTTCCTCTAGAAAACCAAAGGTCGCTCCACGCCCGCTCCTCCAATCGAGGTTCCAGAGCAGTCCGGCCGACACATACAGGACGGACGAAGCGACGAGATTCTCATGCCAAGTTGCGGGGTACTGCCCGTCCCTGAAGAGTAAATAGAGATCGTAGGACCAGCTCGCCGAAAAAAGCCACAGGCACAAGGCGACGTAGGCCTGCCTGAGCGGGAGCGCTCTCGCGCACGCCTGGTAGATCGTTCCAATGGCCCAAGGAGCGGAGGCAAAGGTCAGGAAGGACATGAACAGCGCGTCGTAATAGTCCCATGTCGGATCGCCGGTATAGGGAGCGATGATCGTCATGCCCGCGGCCGCCAGCACGAACGTCACAACCTTCCAGGCTTGCGACAGAAACCGACGATAGTTGGTGTGGAGGAAAGAGAAGGCATGCGGGCTGCGAACAACAAGCCCCGCAGCGATCGCGCAAGCCGTACCCCACAGCGTGATGTAGCCATAGGCGAGAGTATCTGCCACGAGTGCTCCTTTGGTGGAAGTCGTTCGCTGATTAATCCAGGAAGTTGATGCGCGTTGATTCGACTCTTCCGTTGACGTCATGAATCTCGCAATACCAACGTCCGAATGCAAAACCCTCCCATACGAGTAGCCTGGCGGGGATAGGCTTTCCCTCAATCGTCGTCGCGCGAGCTTTTTGAACCAGCAGCCAATGGTCTCGGGCCACGCGCTCAAGCTCTTCGACCGACGCGCCAACGGCTATATCGTTGCAGAACGCCGTAACTTGACGCTTTGCCCAGTACAGTTTGAGGGGAGGATAGAGCACCGTACAAACAAGCAATGCGACCGCCACGCGTTTTCCAGTACTCATGGCCCATCCTCTTCATCGAACCCGCTCGGACCACCCAATCCAATTGATTTCGCCCCGTGCTTTTCGATGATCGCGTCCATCGCGGCGAGGGCCTTGCTTCGCCGCCGATCGAAAAGACCCTCATTGGCAGGAACCAGGTCGCCGAGCGTCACGCCGGCGAGCCGGTACTTGGTTCGCGGGACCATGAGACTCTGTAGCGCCGCGCGGATGTCCCTCCACATCATCGGGTCGTCGTTGAGTGGCTTGGGAAAATGATGCTGCTTTGTTGTAAGTCGATGGGTTGAGTCCTTGAGCTTGACCGTACAGGAGCCGGCGGCAAGGCCCTCGATCCGCAGCTCGTGCGCCAGCTCGGCCAGAAACCCGCGCAGGGTCTTTTCCAGAAACAGGAGATCGTTGGTGTCATGATCGAATGTCGTTTCATGGCCAAGGCTTTTTTGCTCGCGATCCGGGACGACCGGATCGTCGTCTATCCCCTTCGCCAGCGCGTGGATGATCGGCAGCCGCTTGCCCCACATGCGGCGGAGCGACGATTCGAAACGCGGCTCCAGCAGATCGCCAATTGTGCGGACACCGATCCGCTCCAATGATTCGGCGGTCTTCGGTCCGATGCCGGGAAGCGATCGGACCGAACGCGGGGCCAGAAACTCCGCTTCCGTGCCGGGTTCAATTATCGCCAGACCGTCGGGCTTGTGCGCGTCGGCGGCCACCTTCGCCACGGGCTTGCTCGTGGCAATCGCAATCGTGCAATGCAGGCCGGTCGTCTCGAAGATCGCGTCCTTGACGGTCCGGCCCAGCGCCGCCGGATCGGGATGCAGCAATTGCAGATCGGTCGTGTCGGCGTAAAACTCGTCGATGCTGCTCCATTCCGTCACGGGAAAGAACCGGCCGGTGACGCCTCGCATCTGTTCGTGCAGACGTGAATAGAGGGGACGGTCCGGAGGGATGAGGATCAGGTTGGGGCAAAGTTTGAGCGCGTGGGCCGTCGGCATGGCGGAATGGACGCCGAATGCCCGAACGGCATAGCTCGCGGCGGCGATGATGCCGCGCGGCGGCGACCCGCCGACGGCCACCGGTTTGCCGGCGAGCGACGGATCGGCCACGACCGCGGCGGAAGCGAACATCGCGTCCACGTCGCCGAAAACGATTTGCCGTGGCCATTTCGCCATGGCGGATCCTGATCAAGCTGCTGAAAAGGGGAGTTCCAGTTGAACGAACGGGGAGGGCCGGTATTGCGCGGACCGGTGTTGAGGCCGGAGGTGGCGCCGTTTGCGCGGGAGTTTGCCCGGCAGCACTTCGCCAAGCGGCCCATGGCAGGCGCCGCAGCGGTGGTCTTTGGGCCGGATCGTCCGGCGCTGGCGCTGGTAGTCCTGTCCGCATTCGAGGCAGCGCCAGGCGTAGGTCATGAAGGCGCTGACTTCCTCGTCCAGCGTGTGGTGGATCGTGATCTTGAGGCCGTCGCGGTTCATGGCCTCCATTTTCTCGAGAAAACCCGGGCCATGGTCCGGCCGCCGCTTGCGCACGTCGAACTGCCACTGGTGAATCATCTCGTGGGCCAGCGTGCTGAGCAGCTCGCGCTCGGATAAATTTTGCAGCAGCGGCGTGGAGAGGCGGATGAGCCGTCGCGCCCGCCCGTCGTGTCCGTCTTCGCGCGACCGCGGTCCGGCGTGGCTGACGAACATGCCGGCTGAAGACGTCAGGCGGGCGCTCCAGACGATCTCGATGGGAGGCAGCGTGCCGCCGAAGTAGCGGCCGTTCAGATCGGCCCAATGGGCTTGTAATTGTTGCAGCGTCACAGAAGCGGTCTCGGTGAGCGACGGCCGCGCCATCCGGTCAGGCTCCTAATTCCTCAAGGACGGCTGCGGCGAGCAGCGGGACCATGATTTCGTGATGGCCGATCAGCGAGTAGCCGTGGCCGCCCTTCTGCGTCGGGCGCTTCACCACATTGGTCAGCGGCCGGTAGTGCGAGAGGAAGTCCATGTTCACCGTCGTGATGTCGGTCAGGGCGTAGCCAAGATTACGCCCCAGCGTGACGGTTTTCAAGAACACTTCCGGCATGATGACGTTGGAGCCCAGGTTGAGATAGACCCCGCCCTCCATCTGCGACACCACCGCCGCCAAGCGACGAAAATCCAACAATGACGTCGCGCCGATTGACGCGCCATCCGCCGAGGGATGCATGTGAATGATGTCCGTCCCCAGCGCGACGTGGACGGTCACGGGCACGCCCAGCCGCGCGCCGGTGGCAAGCAGGCTGATTTTCCGGTGGGGGAACTGCCCTTGATAACGATTGATGTAGTGGCCGACCGATTCGCCGAGCCCCCAGCCTTCCTTCGCGCCGCGCGTGATTGCGTCGTTGAGCATGCGTCCGGTTTCCTCCGCCATGCCAAAGCGACCCGAATCGATTTCGGCGTCCACGTCCTCCGAGGTGTGGCCCATCAGCGCCAGCTCGAAATCATGGATGACGACGGCGCCGTTCATGGCGACGGCGGAGACAATGCCGCGCTCGACGAGATCCACCAGGATGGGATTCAGGCCGACCTTGGTCGGATGCGCGCCCATGCCGACGATCACCGGCTTGCCGCGCTTGTGGGCCTTCGCGATGGCCTGGGCCACGGCGCGCAGCGTGCTGGCGGCGAGAAAGTCCGGCAGATGTTTCAGAAACGTGCGCAGGGATTCTCCGCGTTTCCACGGCGTCGCGAAATCGGACAGTTTCACCTTGCTGTGTCGGCGGCCCAGCGGATAGGTCTTCAGTTTGGAAACGTCAATCGGCGGCAGGGCCGTATGTGGGAGTTTCGACGGGCGGATTTTTTTACTGGACTTTGCCAAACAGGTCTTCCTCGATGAGTTCACACAGCACGTGCCCCAATGTGATGTGGCTTTCCTGAATGCGGGCAGTCACCGTGGACGGCACGACGAACGCGTGGTCTACGAGGCCCGCCATCTTGCCGCCCTTGTGCCCGGTCCAACCGATCGTCGTCAGGCCGCAGGCCCTGGCCGCTTCGATGCCCTTCAGCACGTTCGGGGAGTTGCCGCTGGTGCTGATGGCGATGGCGATGTCGCCCTTCTGTCCGTGCGCCTTGACCTGGCGCGCGAAGATTTCGTCGTAGCCGTAATCGTTGCTGATACAGGTGATCGCCGCCATATCGGTACCGAGCGCGATGGCCGGCAGCGGTGCGCGGTCTTTATGGTAGCGGCCGACAAATTCGGCGGCGATGTGCGAGGCGTCAGTGGCGCTGCCGCCGTTGCCGAAGAGCAGAACTTTGCGGCCTTCTTTCAGCGCGCGGGCAATCAGCTGCGCGATCCGGGCGATCTTGTCCGCGTATTCCTGGACGAACCGCCGCTTGACCTCGGCGCTTTCCTCGAAGGCCTTGATCGCTTTGTTCTTCATGCGGCCGTGATTTTAGGCCGTGGGTGCCGAACTGTCAAACGTGCGTCATTTGCCGGGTGCCGACGCCTCGGGCTTTTTGCCCATCATGTTCATGGCCAGCGTGATCATGGAGCCGATATCGGCGACGTTGGCCGGCAGCACCACCGTATTCGTGGCCTTGGCCAGCTCGCCGAACTTGCCGATGTACTGCTCGGCCACTCGGAGCTGCACGGCTTCCGTGCCGCCCGGAACACGGATCGTGTCGGCGACCTTGCGGAGTCCCTCAGCGGTCGCCGAGGCGATGGAGAGAATGGCGGCGGCCTGCCCCTCGGCCTCGTTGATCTGCTGCTGCTTCTTGGCTTCCGAAGCCTTGATGACCTGCTGCTTGGCGCCCTCGGCCTGGTTGATGGCCGCGTCGCGCTCGCCCTCGGAGGTCAGAATCACGGCCCGTTTTTCCCGCTCGGCCCGCATCTGCTTTTCCATCGCCGCCAGCACGTCGCGCGGCGGCGTGATGTTCTTGATCTCGTAACGGAGCACCTTGACACCCCAGGGCTCGGAGGCCTTGTCCAGTTCGTTCACGACCTGTGCATTGATGGCGGTGCGTGCCTCGAACGTCTTGTCCAGCTCGATCTTGCCGATCTCGCTCCGCAGGGCGGTCTGTGCCAACTGCATCAACGCGAACTGGAAATCGTTGATCCCGTAGGAGGCCCGCTCCGGGTTCAGCACGCGCAGGTACAAAATGCCGTCCACGTGCACCTGGACGTTGTCGCGCGTGATGCAGACCTGCTCCGGGATGTCCATGGCCGTTTCCTTGAGCGAGTGCCGGTAGCGAATGGCATCCACGAACGGCACCAGAATGTGAAAGCCCGCGTCGAGGGTGGAACTGTACTTGCCCAGGCGCTCGACGACATAGGCGCTCTGCTGCGGAACGACGACGGCGGTTTTGGCGATCGTGATGACGACGATCAGCGCTAGGACGATGACGACAAACGTTCCACCTTCCATGAGTTCAGCCTCCCAACGGATAGCGTGCTTATTCGGATTTCAACCAGAGTGTCAGACCGTCCACTTTCGTGACGGCCACGCGCTGGCCCCTGGCCAGCGGGGATGCCCCGCCGTTCCGCGCGCTCCATGTCGTGCCTCGCAGTTCCGCCTTGCCGGTCTGTCCGGGCGCCACGTCGTCGAGCAGGACGGCGGTTTCGCCGACCATCGTGTCCACCTGATGTGTCTTGTGCTGCTGACTCATCCGGAGCAGGGGACCACGGAACAGAAGAAGCGACACGACGGCGATCACGGAAAAGAGCAGCCACTGCACCCAATCAGTCGCGACCAGATCGAAGCCGGCCAGTCCGCCGACGACCAGCGCCGCAATGCCGAAAAACAGCATATAGAACCCGCCGGGCGCTGCCATCTCCGCGCCGGCCAGGACCAATCCCATGAAGAGCCAGTACCACCAGACCATCGTCAGTCTCGCTTGCTCAACGCCGCCCGCGCAAACGCCGAAAGTCTAGGCGTCTTGATGGAGGCCGTCAAGGAGAACTATCCACTAGGCAGCTCGTTGAACGCCTGCCGTACCGATGCTATAGTCCGCGCGTCATGGCGACCGACAGTCCCGTCAAAGCCTTGTTGATTGCGATCACCGATCACGCGCCGGCAGCGGTCTATACCGTCAACCGGCTCAAACCGGAGATGCTCTGCTTCTTTGCGCCCGAGTCCGCGAAGAGCCTCGTCGAGTCGTCCGTGCAGCCGAAGATCGCGCAGATGCCGCGCAAATGGGATTGGATCGTGACGCCGGACGCCTCACACTTCATGGCGTCCTATCAGGCCGTGGCGCGCGCGCTGCCTGACATGATGCGGACGTGGGAGGTGCAGGCGGGCGAACTGGTCGTGGATCTGACCGGCGCTACGCCGGCCATGGCCGCGGCGCTCTCGCTGGCGAGCCTGCCGTTCACCTCGCGTATTGTGACGATCGGGCAGGCCGCAGCCGGTTCCGATGATGAAGCGATTACGATTGATGGTCAGGCGAATGTCTGGTTGCAGGGCAATCCCTGGGATGAAGCGTCGGCTCAGGCCCGCCATGAAGCCTGTGAATACTTTAATCGCGGTTCGTTTGCCGCCGCGTCGGCAGTATTCAGGCAGATCGAAGCGCGCGTCAGCGGCGGGCAGAAACCGATGTACCGAGCCTTCGCGGACATCGCCGAAGGCTACGGCCTCTGGGAGCGATTTCAACACCGGCAGGCATGGGACAAATTGAAGACGGCGCACAAGGCGCTGGAGATGGCCTCGGTCTGGGGCGGCCCGGCCGGATTGAACACTTTACTGCCGGCGATTAAACAGAATGCCGGATTTCTGGAAAAGCTCGTGCTTGATCCGAACGAGGTAAAGGAAACCCTGGCACTGGATCTGCTGGCCCATGCACGGCGCCGCGCAGAGATTGAGCACGACTACGAAGCGGCGATGGTCGCGCTCGTGCGCGCGCTGGAGGCCTTCGCGCAGTACCAATTATTCAAGCCGTACAAGATCAAGACCTGGGACCTGCAACCCGAACAGTTACCGGAAGCCTTGCGCGAAACCTGCCGGACCTGTTTTCTGAGCGATCTGGACGGAAAATACAAGCTGCCGCTGCACGATCAATTCCGCGCGCTGGCCGGTCTCGGGAGTCAGATGGGGCAGACCTATTTAGCCCAGTGGCCCAAGATGAAACCGTTGCTCGACGCGGCGAATCAGGCGATGCTGGGCCACGGATTCGAGCCGATCAAGCCGGAGCGGTTCAACCAATTACATGAAATCGTCGTCAAGCTGACCAGCGTGAGCGATGCGTCACTACCGACGTTTCCGAGGCTTGCTCTCTGAACATCATGAACATTCGCATCTACTATGAGGACACGGACTGCGGCGGGGTGGTGTACTATGCCAACTATCTGAAGTATTTCGAGCGGGCGCGGACGGACTATCTCGAACGGCACGGCTTCTCCGTGGCGACACTCGCCAAGGAAGGCACCATCTTCATGGTCGTCCGGGCCGCACTCGAATACAAGTCGCCGGCCCGCCTGGGCGAGACGCTCGTGATCGATACCGTCTTGAGCGAATCAGGCAAGGCCTCATTTGTGTTCTCCCACGTCATCAAGGAACAAACGAGCGGACGTGTCGTCGTGGAAGGCTCGGCGACACTCGTGGCGACGACGCCGGAAGGCACAATCAAACGGAACGATCCTGAGTTGCTGAAGCGGCTGCAGGTTCGGAAAAAAGGAGTTGTGTGATGCCGGAAAAATTCGGAACCTGGTTCGCCATCGCCGCCGTCACCGTCGGCTTCGTCGTGCTCGCCTGGCTGCTGTTCGCGGAAGCGCCGAACGATAAAAAGAAGAAATGAGCAGAACCGAAACGATCCCCGCCTCCGTTATTTTACCCCGTATTCGGCAATAACCTCGTCGAGAGTCGGGTTCGCTTTCCCCCTCCCGTTGACGAAGACAATGGGCAGTTCGCCGTTCATGACAGCATTGAGGCGGATGCCGATTGCGGGGTCCGGATCTGACGAAGTGAACGACACATCGTGCGAACGCAAGGCAGGAATGTTACGGGAGGCGAGCTGGTGAGCCATGGAGTCGGCCCGCGCGGCAGCCTCCGAAGGGCAGTTTTCTGGAGCGAACACGACGACTCGCCCGGGATTGTTGCCGGCCAGCGTCGGCAGCGCAACGAATCCGTTCGGGCTCGGTCCTGTCACCGGCCGGTTGGCCTGCCAGTACTGAAAGAGAAACAAGGCGGCCAACATGACGAGTAGCAGTTTGACGATTTTCATAGCGGGAGTATTTGCCTGTCCACAATCGGTGTCAAGCGCCCGTCTACCGCTGCTTGTCGTGCCCTTCCTCCTTCATCACCTCCGCGACGTTGCGGTTGTTGACGTAGACCTCAGCGAGCGTGCGGCCGTAGGTGTCCTGCCCGTAGGGAATCACGAGCACCGGGCCTTCGTGCAATAACAGATCCAGTCGTTGCGTGGCGCTGAAACCACCGGCTTCCGTCGTCTCCGGCGCGTTGATGCCGCGGATGCGAAACCGTTCCGAACCGACAGCAAAGGTGTCGCCGTCGATGAGGCGAATCTCCCCCTGCTGCAGCAGGCGCGGTTTCTGCGGCCGGTCCGGAGCGGGGAGGCGGGCGGACAGGACGCGGCGGGCAAAGGCGGCCTGCTGTCGAGCAGCCTGGACACTGTGCTGCGGAAGTCCCCTGAGTTGCTTGCGAGGCGGAGTCGTCCTCGGGATTCGCTTTTGCGCAGTTGACGGCGGGGTCAGCCGCGCTGCCTCGCCGATGCGCGACTGGGCCATCAAGCCGTGGATGGCCGGGCTGACCGGATGTAGTGCATGCGATTCCTTCCCGGGCTCTCCCGCTGCAGGTGCCGGGACGGCCAGGAAGACTCCCGCCATGGCCAGCGCAGCCAGGGTGTGCCAGATGAGGGGATGTTCGATCGTGGATACGGTGTCTGTTGTTCGCATAACGTCTCCTTTCGGTGGCGGTTGCTCGACAGTCGGAGGAGACTTTGCAAAACCCATGCGCGGAATGGGCAGGTTGACAAGGCGGAAAAGCGCGTGGTGGAATAGCAACGGTTCACGATTCACGGGGGGACAAGCTATGGACATGATGGGACGTGTGGGGCTGGTCGAGATTCCAGTGCTGATCGCACCGGATCAGAAGGCCTGGCTGGACAAAATGGTCAAGGAAGGCAAGATTGCGGTCCCACCTGGGGGAAGCCTGGAGAAGGGATCCTTGATCTCGATGTTCCTGCGTATGCTGATCCACAATGCCATGGAAGAACAGGCGCGGCAGGAAGCGTTGGACAAGGAAGACGAGGACGAATAGATACGAGGCCGTATCGGCCCGGATACGGCGCAGCTAGAGAGTTTTAAAGACGGATTGGGCCGCCGCGACGGTCTTCTTGATGTCGGCGTCGGTATGGGCCGTCGAGAGGAAGGCTGCTTCGAACTGCGAGGGCGCGAAGTAAACGCCCTGCTCCAACATCCCGCGGAAGAACTTCGCGTAGCGTTGAGTGTCAGATCGCTTGGCCGACGCGTAATCCACCACCGGGTGATTCGTAAAAAATCCGCAGAGCATCGAGCCCACTCTGGTTTGCGTGAGCGGCACGCCGGCCTGCCGTGCCGTTTTGCCGAGACCTTCCGCCAGCGCCGCTGAGTTGGCTTCCAGTTTTTTGTAAACCCCCGACGCCTTCAACGCTTTCAACGTTTCGATCCCCGCCGTCACCGCCAGCGGATTCCCCGAGAGCGTCCCGGCCTGGTAGACCGGTCCGGCCGGCGCGATCATCTGCATGATCTCCCGCCTGCCCCCGTAGGCGCCGACCGGCAGGCCCCCGCCGATGATTTTCCCCAGGCAGGTGAGGTCCGGTGTGATGCCGAAGAGCGTCTGGGCCCCGCCGTAATGCACGCGGAAACCGGTGATGACTTCATCGAAAATCAGCAAGGCACCGCAGGTTCTGGTCATTTCGCGGAGCGCGGGGAGAAATTCCGGGCTCGGTGGCACGACACCCATGTTGCCTGCGACCGGCTCGACGATGATGCAGGCCAGTTCGTTCGCATGGGCCTCGATCAGATTCTTCACGGCCCTGGTATCATTATAGGGGGCGGTCAGCGTGTGTTTGGCAAAGTCGGCCGGCACGCCGGGAGAATCGGGTAGACCGAGTGTCGCCACGCCGGAGCCGGCCTTGGCGAGCAGGTAATCGCTGTGGCCGTGGTAGCAGCCGTCGAACTTGAGAATCTTGTCACGCTTCGTGTAGCCGCGGGCCAGCCGGATCGCGCTCATCACGGCTTCGGTCCCTGAGCTGACCAGCCGCACCTGCTCCATCGAGGGCACGGCCTCGCTGATCATCCTGGCCAGGCGGACTTCCAGTTCGGTCGGCGCACCGTAACTTGTGCCGCGCGCGGCGGCCTTCTGGATCGCCTTGATCACAGGACCTGGCGCGTGGCCCAGGATCATCGGTCCCCAGGAATGGACGTAGTCAATGAACTTGTTGCCGTCCGCGTCCCACAGGTAGGCGCCTTTGGCTTTTGAAATAAACCGGGGCCGGCCGCCGACGGATTTGAAGGCGCGGACGGGGCTGTTCACCCCGCCGGGGATGTAGCGCTGGGCTTCGGCAAAGAGCTTCTGGGACTTCGCGGTGTTCATATGAAAATCGCGACGGAATCTAACATGCACCGTCCAAACGGTCAATGAAGCTTGTTTTGCGGCGGCTCCGGGCGTTTGTTAGAATGCGAGCGTATGCGCAAAGCCAAAATCGTCTGCACGATCGGCCCGGCAAGCAGCTCCCCCGAGATGCTGGAGCAGCTTATCGGTGCCGGCATGAACGTGACGCGGCTCAATTTTTCCCACGGGACGCACGAGTCGCACACGCGCGCGATCCGGACGGTCCGCGAGGCGGCACAGCGAGCGGGCGCAGCGGTGGCGATCCTGCAGGACATCCAAGGTCCCCGCATCAGGGTCGGTCAGTTGCCCGAGGCCGGCGTGATGCTGGAAGCAGGCCGGCGTGTGCGGCTCTTGTCTGGCCAGGCGGCCTTCGACCCTCGAAGCGGCATCCATTATAGCGGCAAGTCCGTTGCCTCCAATTATACGGCCGAGTTGTCTGTGACCTATGAAGCGCTGGCGCAGGATGTCAGGCCCGGCGCGCGCATCCTGATCAACGACGGCCTGGTCGAGCTCAAAGCCGAACGGGTCCTTAACGATACGGTGGAATGCACCGTCGTCACCGGCGGGCTGGTCACGTCCCACAAGGGGCTGAACCTGCCGGGGACGGCCGTCAGCGCGCCGACGCTGACGGACAAGGACCGCGAGGATTTGCGATTCGGCGTGGCGCAGCAGGTGGATTACGTCGCACTCTCCTTCGTCCGGGGGCCGGCCGACATCGCGGCGGCCCGGCGGTTGATCGTGGAGCAGGGCGCAGAGATTCCGCTGATCGCCAAGATCGAGCGGCCCGAGGCGATCGAGCAGTTGGAGGGGATTCTCGACGAGGCTGACGGCGTGATGATCGCGCGCGGCGACCTCGGCGTTGAAATGGGGCCCGAGATTGTCCCGATCCTCCAGAAGCGGATCATCCTGGCGGCCAATCGCAAGCGCAAGCTGGTCATCACGGCGACCCAGATGCTGGAATCCATGACGGAACATGCGCGTCCCACCAGGGCCGAAGCCTCGGATGTGGCGAATGCCGTGTTCGACGGCACCGATGCCGTCATGCTTTCGGCGGAGACCGCCGCCGGGCGCTATCCGGTCGAGGCCGTCCGCGTGATGGACCGGATTGTCCGGGCGGCCGAAGAGGGAGCGGAGCCGGGCGTCGTACGCGTGGTCGAACAGACGCCGCACGCTGCCGACTCCTTCCCCGAGGCGATGTGCGCGGCTGCCTGCTCGGCTGTTGCGACGATCAAAGCCGACGCGGTGGTCGCGTTCAGCGAATCCGGCGCCACGGCCCGGTTGATGTCGAAGCAGCGCCCCGCAGCGCCGATCATTGCGGTGACGCCGTCCGAGCTGATTCGCAGGCGCATGGCGCTCTACTGGGGCGTCGTGCCGCTGACGATGCCGCGCATCGAGCAGACGGATGCACGGGTGCATGAGATTGAACGGCGGTTGAAAGAGGAAGGGCTGGCGAAGTCGGGGCAGCGATTGGTGATTTTATCCGGCACGATCATGGGGCAGCGGGGCGGAACGAATGTGATGAAGCTGCACGAGGTCGCATGATGCGGAAGTGGCTTTCATTCATTGCCGGCGGTGTGCTGGCGCTCGCGCTGTCGGATAGTCATGCCCAAACCGGCTCGATCGTGCACGATCCGACCGACATGGTGGACAAGTATCTGGAACTGGATATCAAGGGCGTGAGGCTGGATGCGATTTCGCAGGAAGCGCTGGCGCCCTACATCACCTGGAAGGACGAACCGATCTGGGGGCGGACAGTCGTTGTGACGAGCTATCAGGTGATCAACGAATTCAAGCAATGGACGATCGTCAGCCAATCCGAAGTGATCATCCCCGTCGAATATAAGGTGTTGGGGGCGGTCTATTGGGAACGGGCCTCCTTCCTGCCGGAGCCGAAAATGGAGCGGGTCGGGTTCCGGGTGAAAATCGTGGGCGACCGCTGGCGGATCGCGGAACCGATGCTCCCGCCGCACATCGGCCAGAAGCGCATGATCAACTATGTGCGGCAGGCTATCCTGGACGAGAAGGATCTGACGAAGACGGCGACGCTCGAAACCCTGTTGGACGATCTCAAAAAGGCAAGGCATGAAGGACCGGCATCCGCGCAAGCACCCCGTTGATCTGCTGATCTTCGATCTGGACGGCACGCTGATCGAGTCCAAGTGGGACATCGCCGACAGCGTGCAGCGGACGCTGGCGGACCTGTCCCTGCCGCCGCGCACGCAGGAGGAAATTTTCGGCTTTGTCGGAGATGGCATCAAGCGCTTGCTGAGGCAGGCCGTCGGGGAGAACAACCAGGCCCGTTACGAGGACGCGTTGCGGATTTTTCGAGGCTATTACATGAAGCATTGCCTCGATCGGACGCGTTATTATCCCGGCGTCGAAGCGGTCCTCACGCACTTTGCGCGCAAGCACAAGGCCGTGGCGACGAACAAGTCCCTCGAATACACGCACATCATCCTCAACGGCCTCGGCAACCACCACTTCGCCCATATCGTGGGCGGGGACGACGGCTTCGGGTTGAAACCGGAGCCCGGCATGCTGCTCGCGATCATGGACAAGCTGGACGTACCGAAGGAACGGGCGGTGCTCATCGGCGACAGCACGAACGACATCAACGGCGGCCACAACGCCGGCATCAAGGTCTGCGCCGTCGGCTACGGCATGGGCAATCGCGAGAAGATGGCCGCCTGCAACCCCGAGTGGTTCATCGAGACACCGGAGGAAATGATGGAGGTGTTCATCTGATGGGACGGCTGATTGTCACGGGCCTCCTTACACTGTGGCTTTTGTTGCCCGGCTCAATTCAGGCCGCGCCGGGCCTGGCCGAGCGAGTGATCGAGCACAGGCTGGCCAACGGCCTGACGGTGCTGATGGTCGAGCGGCATCAGGCGCCCATCGTGTCCATCAATCTCACGTTCGGGGTCGGCGGGATCAACGAGTTGACCGGCGCCACAGGCGTGGCGCACCTCTACGAGCACATGGCCTTCAAGGGCACGCGCACGATCGGCACGAAGGATTATGCGCGCGAGCGCCCGCTGTTGGACGAACTGGACCGGCTCAATGCCGAGATTGAAACCAAACGCGCGGCCGGGGCCGAGACGCAGGAACTGGAAAAGCTCCGGCAGGCGTTCAAAGACACACAGGGCCGGGCCGAACAGTTGGTGGTCGGCAACGAAATGTCGCTGCTCTATCAGCGGCATGGCGCGGTGGGGCTGAACGCCTCAACCGGCAAGGACGTCACGCGCTACGTGATCAGCCTGCCGGCCAACCGCCTGCCGCTCTGGGCCGCGATCGAGTCGGACCGCATGGCCAACCCGGTGCTGCGCGAGTTCTACAAGGAGCGCGCGGTCGTCATGGAGGAACGCCGGCTCCGGACCGACGACAGCCCCAACGGGCTCCTCTACGAGGCCTTCGCCGCCGCGGCGTTTCAGGCGCATCCCTACGGCGCGCCGACGATCGGCTGGGCCTCCGACATCCGGGCTTTGACGCCGGCCGAAACAGAACGGTTCTTCCGCACCTATTATGGACCGGCCAATGCCACCATCGGCATCGTCGGCGACATCAATCCGCCGGACGTCATCGCGCTGATCGAGAAAACGTTCGGCAGGATTCCAGCCGTGCCGACTCCGCCGCCGGTCATCACGGCCGAGCCGGAGCAGAAGGGCGAACGGCGTGTGGAGGTGGAATTCGACGCCGAACCGATCATGCTGATCGGCTATCACAAGCCGGCGCTCGGCCATCCCGACGACTTTGTCTTCGATGTCATCGAGTCGGTGCTGTCGGAAGGCGTCACGTCCCGGCTCTATCACCGCATCGTGCGCGAGAAACGGCTGGCCACGGCCATCGGCGCCGCTGCCGGCTTCCCCGGCGCCATCGCACCCAATCTCTTCGTGATCAGCGCCGCGCCGCTCGCTCCGCGCACGACCGCTGAAGTGGAAGCCGCCGTGTACGAGGAATTGGAACGCCTCAAGACCGAGCCGGTTCCGGCCGGGGAATTGGAAAAAGTGCTGAACAATCTGGACGCCAATCTTGTGCGGGCGCTGCAGTCCAACAGCGGCCTGGCGGGGCAACTGGCCTATTTCCAGACTGTCGCGAAGGACTGGCGGTACGTGCTGAAGAGCCGTGAGATGACTGCCGCCGTGACGCCCCAGGACATCCAGCGCGTGGCGCGCGCCTATTTCACCAAGGCCAATCGCACGGTGGCGACGCTGGTGCGGGCGCCGAAACAACCAGTGAAGCGTGAAGGGTGAACATGACCCGCCGGCCCACCATTCGTATCGCCATCTGTCTCGCAGTCGCGCTGGTCGCGGCCGGAGGCTGTGTACCGGGCGCGTTGTCCGTGTCCGGCGATCCTCGGCAGATGGCGTTTCCAACGGTGGCCTTCACGCCGCCCGTTCCGGACCGGATCGTGCTCGACAACGGCCTGGTGGTCTACTTGCTCGAAGATCACGAACTGCCGCTCGTCACGATCACGGCCACGATCAGAACCGGAGGATGGCTGGATCCGGCCGACAAGGTCGGTCTGGCCGTGATTGCCGGCGCCACGATGCGTACGGGCGGAACGCAGCGGCTGGGCGCAGTAGAGCTCGACCGGGAGCTTGAGCAAATGGCGGCGGTGATCTCGACCGGCATTGGCACGGAATCCGGTTCCGCCATGCTCGATGTGCTGGCGAAGGATCTGCCGCGAGGGCTGCGTCTCTTTGCCGATGTCCTGATGGCGCCGGCCTTCGATCCTGCGCGGGTCGAGCTGGCCACGCTGCAAACAATCGAAGGCATTCGCCGCCGGCAGGACCAGCCGCAGTCCATCGCCGGCCGCGAGTTCGCCAAATTGCTCTATGGGCCGGAGCATCCCTATGCGCGTGAGAGCACGGTCGAGTCGGTCTCGAAGATCACGCGCGACGATCTGCTGGATTTCCATACGAAGACCGTCCATCCGAACGGCATCATCCTCGGCATCACGGGCGATTTCGAGAAAACGACGATGCTGGCCCTGCTCCACGAGACGTTCGGCGGATGGAAGAAGGGCGGCGTGCCGCCGATCGTCCTGCCGCCGGTCGTCGCGGACGCCGCGCGCGCCGACAAGACGATCGTGCGCTTTGTCGGCAAGAATACCTCGCAGACGCATCTCCGCGTGGGACATCTCTCCGTGAAGGAAGACGATCCGGATTATCCGGCGCTGACGGTGTTGAACGACATTCTCGGCGGCAGTTCCTTCCGCAGCCGCCTGTTCAACGACGTGCGCACCAGGCGGGGCCTGGCCTATTCGGTCGGCAGCTCGTTCCGCGCCCGCGTGCGCGAGCAGGGCGTACTGGCCATGCGCGCCGAAACCAAGGTGGAGTCCACGCAGGAGGCGATCGGGCGGCTGACAGCCAATCTGGAACAGCTTCGCGCGCAACCGGTCTCGGATGAAGAACTGGCCGAGGCGAAGGAAGCCTTCGTGAACTCCTTTGTCTTTTCCTTTGCCAGTCCGTCGGCGATCGTTGGCCGGCTGATCGGCCTGGAATACGACGGCCTGCCCAAAGACTTTATCCAGCAACTGCGCGACAAGGTCGTGAAGCTCACGAAAGACGACTTGTTGACCGCCGCCCGGAAACATTTGCATCCCGAGCAGTTGCGGATTCTCGCCGTCGGCCCGCCAAGCGCGCTCGTGCCGCTGCTCTCCAGCTTCGGCGAGACAAAGGAAATCAAGCTGTCTCCGGAGGGGTGATCGCGTGAAGATCACCGTCGTCCAAGGCAGCATTCTCGATGCCGACGCGCAGGCCATCGTGAATGCGGCGAACAGCCTGGGTCTCATGGGCGGCGGGGTGGCCGGCGTCATCAAGCGGGCGGCGGGTGCGGAAGTCGAACGCGAAGCCGTGAAGGATGCGCCCATCCGGGTGGGGAAGGCCGTGCTGACCTCCGGCGGCAAGACAAAGTTCACGGGCATCATCCATGCCCCGACAATGCCGGAGCCGGGGATGCACATTCCGGCTCAGAATGTGGCGCTCGCCACGAAAGCCGCGCTGACGCTGGCAGATGAAAAGGGTTTCGAGTCCATCGCCATTCCCGGCATGGGAACCGGCGTCGGCGGCGTGGCGCATGAAGATGCAGCAACGTTGATGGTGCAAACGGTGCAGGCCTTCTCGCCGCGCTCGCTCACGTCGGTCATCTTTGTGGATGTGGATGAAATGATGGTGGAAGCCTGGAAACAATCCCTCGAGTAATCCCAATGCCGCTCGAAGACGATTTCTGCGACATCATCAAGAAGGCGCGCCGTGGGTATGGCCTCTCGGTTGGCGACCTGGCGCAGGCGAGCGGTCTTTCCGCCGGCGATGTCACGATCCTGGAGCGTGGCGGACGCCTGCCGGTCAAAAACGAGATCGAGGCCCTGGCGGCCGCGCTGCATTTGCGGACAGGGCCGCTGTTGCAGATCGTGCTGGATCGCTGGATGCCGGAACCGCCTCGGGCGGCCGGCCCGGTCGAAACGGTGATGGGCGACATCAATGGGTACGCCGTGAAGGGTTATGTCGTCTACGATTCGGGAGAAGCCGTCTTCGTGGACACGGCGTATAATGAAGAGGCGATGATGGAGGTGCTGAAACGGAAAAGCCTGAGGCTCAAGGCCGTCTGCCTGACGCACGGCCATTCCGACCATGCCGGTGGACTGGACGTGATTCTGCAAACTCATCGCGTGCCGGTCTATCTCGGCCGGGGCGATAAGCCGATGCTCGGATGGATCCCGCCGGCTGATGCGATGAAATCGACCGAGGACGGGCAGACCGTGACCGTCGGCCGCCTGACGATCCGGTTCGTCGCAACGCCGGGCCATACGCCGGGCGGCATTTGCTACAGGGTCGAGGGGGCGGGCCACGATGCCTGCTTCGTGGGCGATACGCTCTTTGCCGGATCGATCGGCGGGTCCAATCCCGTGTCGCTCTACCGGTCGCACCTCGAGTCGGTCCGGATGCGCGTGCTGACGCTGCCGCCAGACACGACGCTGCTGCCGGGCCATGGCCCGGCCACGACGGTGCGCGAAGAACGGGTGCACAATCCGTTCGCCGATCATGCGTGAGCCTCCGATGGACGATGATCACCAGCAGCATCTCTTTTCGGAACGGCCGGCCGTTCATGAACGCCGGATCGAGCTCGATGATCCGCGCCATCCCTCGGCCCATCCGCTGATCCTGCTGGATGAGGAAATCCGCTCGCCGAGCCTGTCGGACTATCTTCTGCCGCTCGTGCTTTTTCTCGTCACGGCCTTTACGACCCTGTGGGCGGGAGCCTTCCAGACCAATACGAATGGATTCGTCGGCGCCTGGGCATTCCTGATGGACAACCCGGCCGTGCTGTGGGAGGGCGTGCCGTTCGCGGCGACGTTGCTGGGCATTCTGGTGACGCACGAGATGGGGCATTACGTGCTCTCGCGCATCCATGGCGTGCCCACGACGCTGCCGCTGTTCATTCCGGGGCCGCCGCATTTCATCGGCACCTTCGGCGCCATCATCCGCATGCGCAGCCCGATCCTGAACCGCAAGGCCCTGTTCGACATCGGCGTGGCCGGTCCGATTGCCGGCTTCGTGGTGGCCGTCGTGGCGCTGGTCTTCGGAATGCAAATGTCGCGCGTGATGATGATCGAATCCACCTATGGCATGCAGCTCGGCGAGCCGCTCCTGCTGCAAGCCATTGCCTGGCTGGTCATCGGACCCCTGCCGGCCGGCTATGATGTGGTGCTGCACCCGGTCGCCTTCGCGGCCTGGTTCGGACTCTTCGTCACGTCACTCAACCTGATTCCGATCGGCCAGCTGGATGGCGGGCACGTGGCCTATGCCCTGTGGGGACGCCGGCAGCGGACGATGGCGCTGGCCATGGTGCCGATCCTGATCGTGCTGGGTTTCGCCGGCTGGCCCGGCTGGATCTTGTGGGCCGGCATGGCGAGCCTGCTGGGGCTCGGCCATCCGCCGGTGCTGGACCCCGAAGCCGCACTGGGGAGGCCGCGCGTGTGGGTCGGCTGGTTCGCGCTGGCCATCTTCATCCTCACGTTTTCGCCTGTCCCATTTTTCTTCCCAAAATAAAACAAGCCCCTCGCGATGAATTGTCCGAAATGTCGCTTCGAGCAGCCGGATGGAGGAATCGAATGCCTCCGCTGCGGCGTGCTGTTTGCGAAATGGAAGCCGGCGGAGAAACTGGCAGGTGCTCCCGCGCAGAGTGCGGCGGCCGTGCCGCCGCTGCCGCAGGAGCCGGTATCGGAACCGACTGTCATCGATGTCGCGAAAGCATGGCTGTTTGCAGTTGAGGAATCGGTCAATCCATTTTATTTTGCAGGTCGCACGCTCGTCTGGCTGGGGCTGGCGGTGTGGGGCTGGGGATTCATCCGCACGCCGGTCAAGTCGGACTACTGGCAGGAATCCTTCCTGCACGGCATCAACCTGCCATTCCACGAAGCGGGGCATCTCATCTTCATGCCCTTCGGCGAATTCATGACGGTGTTGGGCGGATCGCTGTTCCAGGTGCTCATGCCCCTGATCTGCGCCGGGGCCTTCCTGTTCAAGAATCGCGATCCCTTCGGGAGCTCGGTGGGCGTCTGGTGGGCCGCGCAAAGCCTGATGGACGTGTCGCCCTACATCAACGACGCGCGGGACCTGGAATTGGTGCTGCTCGGAGGAGTGACCGGTCGGGATGTCGAGGACTATCACGACTGGGAACGGATCCTGCGCTGGCTCAACCTGCTGCCATACGATCACCGCATTGCCGCCTGGGCCAAGGGCCTCGGTAGCGTGGCGATGATTCTTGCTCTCCTCTGGGGTGCCTATCTGCTTCGGCAGCAGTACCGGAATCTCGACCGGTCGTAGCGACGACTAGTACCCGCTGTCTCCAGCAGGCTTGTCTCCTCCCTCTGGTTTGGCCGTCCCCTCTGTCTGACCCGGCGAAGAATCTTCAGGCGGCGGAACGACAGGGGAGAGGTGCGTGATCGAGTTGGCCAGGGCGCGCAGCCGCTTCACCTCCCCCTTCGACGTGGATGTCAGGTGGTTCGGCGAGAGAATTTGAGCCGTGAGCCGGATGGCCTCGCCCTCGTGGACCTCCGGCGTTCTGATCAGAGGCTTGCCGCAGATGCCCAGCACGCTGATCTCGATGGAGCCGGTCTCATCCGCCAGCGTGAAGGTATAGGCCCCGTAGCAGGTCGTGTCCTGGCCCGGCGAGTAGGGCGGGAGCGGCGTGACCTGCCGCACCGTTCCCTGCAGGGGGAGGATGCGGAAGTGATAGGCATCGGGATCGGCAATCACCTCGCCGATGGCCACCGGTTCATCCGCTGAGGCGGGGCCGGCGCCGGCCAGGATGCCGACAGTCAAAATAAGAGAGAGAGGTTTTCCCACCGGTCAGTTTCCCATTCGTTGAATGCTCACGGCGAGGACCTCCAGAATCGTCCCTGTCGCGCCGGGGCCTGGTCCTGGCGTGGCCGTAATCTGCGCGTCCACCGAAACCATATCACCGTCCGCGACGTCCGGCGGCTCGGCCGGCGAGTGCTTGGAGACGCAGGGCGGGCGCGCGCGCACCGTGATCTGGAGAAAGCCCGTCTCGTCCGACAACACGAAGGTGTAGGGCGGATGCACCATCAGACATTGCGTGTCGATCCGCGGCAGGGGTGGCGGGGGATTCGTCAGCACTTGAATCTGGTGGGCGGCGCCCTGCAGCGTCACGACTTTCAAATGATAGGACGACGGATTGGTCTGGAGCTTTTCAATGGTCACGGATTCGGCGGCAAAGCCGGATGATCCGATCGCGCACAGCAGCAGCGTCTGCACCACGAGGGCCTTGCCGATCTTCATGCTTCATTCTACACCCCCGTGGACCTTTCGATAACACTATACCCCTTCCAAAAGCGGCTTGAAGATCGGATCGGCGTCCAGCACCATCTTCAGCGATTCGGGGCTCAGGAGAAATTTCCACGAAGCCGGCGTGGCGCCGGGCAGGGCCAGGTAGAGCGCCTTTGCCTCCGTCAGCCGTTCCAGCAGTTTGTGGTTGTCCCGCTGCGGCATGAACAGCAGGCTGTAGGCCATCGTGTAGGCCGAGATGAATTTGTCGATCGGCGTGTCGGTGATTTGAAAGGCCTCCTCCGCCTCCTGGTACGCCTGGAGAATGCCGGCATCGCTGAATGTCCGGTTCCAGGCCACCTTCGCAATCCTCGACCAGGCCAGTTCGTTCAGAACCCGCGCCCGCACGGCGGCCCGCTGCGGCGGAATATCGTTCAAGAGGGCCTCGTGGGTGGCGATCGCGATCAACTGATCGACGTTCCAGCGGTACGCGTTGCCCAGATGCAGGCGGTTTTCGAGGTCCTGCGGACGGACCTTCTCCAGTTGCTGCATTGCCGGGATCATGCGGTAGAGAAAGTCGGCCGCGGTCGGCTGCGAGAGCCCGCCCATCTCCATGCCCAGCGACAGATCCCACCGAACCGTCTGGGCATAGGTGTTCCAGTAGAGCTCGTTGAAGACGGTCAGGAGCGTGGCGTCGTTGACCGGCACGTTGTGCGTGGTGGAGGCGATGCGCAGGATGAACTGGTACAGATCGCGCGTCAGCAGCGTCAGGCCCTCGGGCTGAGACGGATCGATCGCCAGCACGCGATTCAACATGCCGAGCCGGTCGCGCAGCTCCGGAAACAGCGCCGCCCGTGCCACGGCCGCGATCAGCACGCCGGGCGCATCGTCCGGCTGCCACCAGCGGGCGGAGTCCGGCTCGTATCCGACCGCTTCGGCCGTGAAGGGCACGGCCTGCGTCTTGGCCGAGGCGCCGCTGACCGGGAGATTCAGCACCGCCTGGTCGGCGGGAAAGCCGAGTTTCTTCAAATCGGACAGCACGATCCATTTGAGCGTGACGCGTTTGAGCGCCTGCCGCTGGCGCCTGGTCGTGTTCGCAAATTGATAGGACCCGGGCGCGTTGGTCACCGGCGACAGGAGCGGATCTTTATAGGCGACTGACAGCCGCACCAGCGTGGCCGGCGCCGCCACGATCGGGCCGTTCTCCTTGAGCCGGAACGAGGCCGGCGCGATCTTTTTGCTGTCCAGCACGTCGACGAGGAGGCCGCCTGCCGGCGGGAAGGCGCCGAGTTCCTCCATCACGAAGAGCGACGGCGCGTAGCGCGCGAGATCCTCTCCAAAAAACACGAGCAGGCCCTTGCCCGGCCACACCGTCTCGACACCCTGATCCTTCTGCTGAATGACTGCAGCGTGGACGTTGCCGATCGGCTCCCAGCAGGCGTTGTAGAACGGATCCGTATCAGGAGGAAAAGCCTGGCCTGCCGCCGGTCCGGCGGCGAGGCGGTACGCGCAGGCGAAGTCGAGTTTTCCGACGGCCACCCTGTCGCCGGCTGCCATGGCGGCCACGTACTGCTGCGCCGTTTCAATGGCGGGGGAAGGTTTGGGCGCGGCTTTCTTCGAAGACGGAGCCGCATCGGCCGGACTGAACCAGAGTCCGAGCAAAACCGTCAGTCCCCATATGATGCCATGGCATCGCATGTCAGTTCCCTGTTAACCGAATGAAAGAGCCGGCACTGTAGCACGCGGGATGGAGTCGGATAAAGGGCGGCTGCGGGGGAGAAGCTACTCGACGACGATCGTCGCGCGCATCTCGTGGCCCGGCATGTCACAGATGTAGGGGTAGCTCCCGGGTTGCTGGAGGACGAATCGCAGCTCGGCCAGGCCTTCGCCTGGAATGATGACCTTTCGGAAACCCTGATCGCCGAATTCCGGCGCCCCGTTGCCGCCGACGTTCATGCTGACGCCGTCGAACAGGGTGCCCGGCACGAAGGCGTGCAGCTCGGTGTCCTGGTTCTGGAAGACCAGCCTGGTGTGCTTCCCCGCGTGCACCCGCACCGTCGAAGGGATGAATTTACGACCGTGGATTCGCACGAGCACTTCTTCTTCGGCGGCGATATCGCCTGGCGACAGGATGGAAGGGGAGTCGTCCGGGCGGGGCGCTTCGGCCCGGACAGGTCCGTCCCACACGGGGACGGCATACAGGAGGAATCCGATGATCAGCAACGTCTGTCGTCGCATGGCTCTTGTTTTCATTTTACTGCGCGAAAACGATCGTTGCCACAAGATGGAAAGGGCTAGAGGCGGGATACGGCGGACAGGATTTCTTTCCTGAGCCTGGTTTTGCCGGCGGCGGTCAGGCGGGCGACATCGGCTTTCTTGCACAGGTTGATCGTGCGCTTGAGCGAATGCACGACCCTTTCGCATTTTACGCAGGCGCCGAGGTGCTTGCGGATCTCCGCGCACATGGATTTGGGAAGGTCATTGTCCAGATATTCCGAGATCGTGCGCAGGATTTTCCGGCAGTGAACGGCGGAATGCCGGCGTGGCGTGCGGGTCGTGCGTCGTCCGGTCGTCATGGCGCGTCGTGCCTTCATTGAACCATGAGTGGTTCGCGAGATCAATCCTCGACGGGGGCGGAGGTTCGTTGCCCGTTGAGTTCGTGCCGGACAAACAGTCGCGCCCGGTGGAGCCGCGATTTGACCGCCCGTTCGGTCAATCCCATGACCGCGCCGACTTCCCTGGCCGAGAGCCCCTCCATGTCCCGGAGCACCAGGACCATCCGGTACTTTTTGGGCAGCTTATGAACGGCGGAGAAGAGGCTGTGCCGGAGTTCCTTGTGCTGGAGGCGTTCCTCGGGCGACAAGTCCTCGCCGGGAACCTGCAGCGGCATGTCGCCGTCCGCTGTGGGGATCAGCGCATCCAGCGAGAGTTCGCGCTCCGGTTCGCCCTTGCGCTTGCGGCGCATGCGCTGGCAGGCGTGGGCGGCGATGGTGTAGAGCCAGGTGGAGACGCTGGACTCGCCGCGAAAATCCTTCAGGCTCCGGTAGGCGCTGAGGAAGGTTTCCTGGACCAGGTCCTTGGCATCGTCCGGCGAGCCACAGAGCCGCTGGGCGAACCGGTACATGCGGTCGACGTGATCACGGTAGAGCCGGTCGAATGCGGCGGCCGACTGGGCGTCGGCCGCCGCGCTGTCCCGTGGCTGCGTCGATGAGCGAGGGGGCATGAACCAGCGACTCCTTTACAACGTGCCGCGTTTATTTCGGAAACGCCGCCGGAGCCTTGGCCTGCTGCCGGCCTTCGCCGTTCAGCGTGCGGAGAAATGCCACGAGATTGCGTTTCTCTTCGTCCGTGAGTTCAAGCGGGAGGACCAGCTCGTCCTGGTGCGGATTTTTGACGCCACCTTTGTTGTAGAAGTTCACGACCTCCTCGAGGGTCTTGAACCGCCCGTCATGCATGTAGGGCGTGCTGCGGGAAATCTCGCGCAGCGTCGGCGTCTTGAACGCGCCGATGTCGGCGGGGTTCTTGGTCACCATGTAGCGGCCCAGATCCACGGTGCCGGTGTCCCAGCCGATGCCGAGGTTGTGGAACTTCTCATCGGTGAAATTGAATCCCGAGTGGCATTTGGTGCAGCGCGCCTTTTCACGGAACAGAAGCAATCCCTTCTGGGCCTCGGGCGAAATGGCTTTTTCATCGCCTCCCTGATCGAAGCGATCCGCCGGGCTGTTTCCGGAGAGGACCGTCCGCTGGAAGCTGGCGATCGCCTTCCCCACGCCGCCGATCGTGATCTCCTCGCCGAAGACCTGTTTGAACAGCTTGCGATAGCCCTCGATCTTCTTCATCTTCGCGACCATCTCGTCGTGATTCGCGAAGCCGTGCTCGATGGGATTGGTGAACGGTCCGATGGACTGTTCCTCCAGCGTCGCGGCCCGCCCGTCCCAGAACTGGCCCTTGCTGAACAGGCGGTTGAACGAGACCGGCGCGCTGCGCCCGCCCTTTTGCCCCCGGATGCCCGTCGAGACGGGCTGGCCGTCGGTAAACGCGAATTTCGCCATGTGGCAGTTCGCGCAGGCGATCGTGTTGTCCTTCGACAACCGCTTGTCGAAAAACAGCGCCCGTCCCAATTCGATCTTGTCCTTCGTCAGGGGATTGTCCTCAGGAATGACCACGCTGCCAGGATCCAGGCCGAACGGAAGCTGCAGTGTATACTCGCCTGACGTCACTTGCGTGGCTGTATCGGCCTTGGGGTCGGCCGCGCTCGATGGAGCAGCTCCTCCCAAGCCGAACAGCACCATGCCACCCAGAACCATCGAGGAAATGAACCTCGTCGCTCTCATGCGTGATCTCCTTTCTTGCATAAAAGAATCATCGGCATCGCTTGCATCGTCCTTCCATGACCACGCGGACCTCTTCGACGCGATAACCCCTCGCGTGTTTGCCGACATGCGCCGCCGTGAGAATTTCGTAGGGCACGTCTTCGATCCGGCCGCAGCGCACGCACTTGAAGTGATGATGGCGGGACACGTTCGGGTCCACGCGTGTCTTCTCCTGCTGCACCAGCACTTCCTGGAGCATGCCGGCCCTGGTCAGCGTCCTGACGGTGTTGTAGACCGTCGCGCGCGAGATGTAGGGAAACCGCTTCCGGACCTGCGCGTAGATGGTGTCCATGCAGGGATGAGAGGTATTGCCGTGGAGAAACTCCATGACAGCAGCCCGCTGCGCCGTGACGGAGAGATTCCTCGCCTTCAGCATCTTTGAAACCGGCTTCATATTTGTTAGAATAGTTCTAAATTTATATAAAGTCAAGTATATGAGTCTGGCGTTTTCTGGTCCCGTTCTGGACCGCGGAGTTACTTCTTTCTGATCAGGATGCGGAGCGGGGTGCCGGGGAATTCGAAGCTCTCCCGGAGACGGTTCTCCAGCAGCCTCTGATAGTTGGCCGTGACGTTCTCCGGATGGCCGACAAAGAGGGCGAAGGCCGGCGGTCTGGTGGAGACCTGCGTCATATAGGCGGAGAGGGTTGTCTTGCCGGGCCGGCCCTTGCGCACCGGCATTGGGTGAATGACGAGCAGTTCCTGGAGGAACTTGTTCAGCTTGCCGGTCGGGATGCGCCCCATGAAGGAGGCCGCCACGCGGTCGAGCAGCGGGAAAAGCTGCGCGACGGAATCCGGCTTCATGGCGGATCCGAACAGGACCGGCACCCAGGGCACGAAGGGGAGCCGCCGCTTGAGTTCCTGCGTGTACCGGTCGCGCGCGCCGGCCTCGCCGGAGCGGAGATCCCATTTGTTGACGAGCAGGACAAAGGCCCGGCCCTGCTTGAGGACGAGGCCGATGATTTTTGTATCCTGTTCGGTGATGCCTTCCACGCCATCAACCACCAGCACGGCAATATCGGAGCGGCCCATCGCGCGCATGGCCCGGGCGACGCTGTAGCCTTCGATGCCGCGCTCGACCCGGCCCCGTCGGCGGATGCCTGCCGTGTCCGTGAACAGATATTTGCGTCCCTGCCAGGTCACCAGCGTGTCGATGGCGTCGCGCGTCGTGCCCGGCACGTCGCTCACGACCATCCGCTCCTGCCCGAAGAGCGTGTTGACGAGCGTGGACTTGCCGACATTGGGCCGGCCGACGACCGCGATGCGCGGAATCTCCGATGCAGGCGCATCCTCGGCCGGCTCCGGCAGCAACGGCATGATGGCTTCCAGCAGTTCGTCCACGCCCAGCCCATGCTCGGCCGAGACAGGATGGAGCTGGTCGAAGCCCAGCTTGTAGAAATCGGCCAGGAGCGCTTCCGTCTTCGGCGTATCGATCTTATTGATGGCGACGAAAACCGGCTTTTTGGCGCCGCGCAGGAGCGTGACGATCTCCTCGTCGGCCGGCGTGAGGCCCGCGCGGCCGTCCATGAGCAAAATCAGGATGTCCGCCTCCGCGATGGCGAGCTGCGACTGGTGCTTGATGAGCGCGATCATGCCCGCCGTTGCAGCGGGCTCGAGGCCGCCCGTGTCCACGAGGCGGAACGGCCGGCCGCAATACGAGCCGTCGGCATAGTGGCGGTCGCGCGTGACGCCGGGCACGTCGTCCACGATCGCGGCCTTCGTGCCGAGAATGCGGTTGAAGAGGGTGGACTTGCCGACGTTCGGGCGGCCGATGATGGCGATGAGCGGAGCGGTTGAGGGCATGCGCGGAACGTAACACAGCGTTGAGGTGAAGACAAGAAAGCGGAAACGGGCTTGTGTATAATACGTTTCCTTCAAACAACTCGATGCAATCGCCTATGAACAGCACAATCGACTGGGCCGGCGTGGATGACGTGCTCCTCGACATGGACGGCACGCTGCTGGACCGTGATTTCGACAATTTCTTTTTCGAGGAAGAACTGCCGCGGCGCTATGCAGCGCTGCACCGGATGGATGAAACCACCGCGCGGGAGAAACTCTTCGCGCTCTACCGTTCCGTCGAAGGCGAACTGGCCTGGACGGACCTGCATTACTGGACGAGGACGCTGGGGATCAATGTGGTGGCGATGACGCAGGAGTTGTCGGAGCGGATCGGCTACCTGCCTGGAGCGGAAGCGTTTCTGCGGGAAGTGCGCGCCAAACGCAAACGCATGACGGTCTTGACCAATGCCCATGCGGAGGGCGTGGCGATCAAATGCCGGAAGACCGGCATCGACAAGCAGGTGGACCGGATCGTGAACGCCTTCGAGGTCGGCTGCCTGAAAATGCGGTCCGACTATTGGCCGGCCTGCCGGAAGCTGGTGGGGTTCGATCCCGCCCGTTCCCTCTATATAGATGACGATGAAGCCTGCCTGGCCGCGGCCAAGGCCTTCGGCATCCGGCACATCTATCACAGCGCGAAATCCAGCATGAAACTTCCCGCGCATCCCTCCAGCCGCTTTACGCCGATCGAAAACTTGGGGAACTTGCTCTCGTGAATCCGCGCGATCGCATCGACATGGCCGGATTCGGCGGAACGCTGCTCCTGCTGGCTGCATTCCTGTTCACGATGTCGGGGCCCGCATCGGCGGCCGATCCGAAGACGCCCGTCTCCACGCCGCAGGGCGGCAAGGCCGGCATCATCGGCAAGGACGGCGCGACGATGGCGCTCGTGATCGCCGGCGAATTCACGATGGGCGATCGCCTGTTCGGCCCGGTCCACAAGGTTTATCTGGACGCCTTTTATATGGATCAGTACGAGGTGCGCACGTCGCTCTATGCCGCGTTTCTCAGGGCGAGCAACCGGGAGAAGCCCTACAACTGGCAGTTCGCGGATGTGCAGGCGGACGGGGATCGTCCGGTCATCGGCGTGGACTGGTACGATGCCGAGGCCTACTGCCGCTGGGCCGGCAAGCGGCTCCCGACGGAAGCGGAGTGGGAGAAGGCGGCCCGCTGGACCGACGGGCGTACGTATCCCTGGGGCAATGGCCGACTCGACAAGACAAAGGCCAGTTACAACTGGGACGGCAAGCGCCGGTGGGACGGCTACCGGACCCTGTCCCTCGTGGGCGGTTATGAGGCTGGCAAGAGCCCCTACGGAATTTACGATCTGGCCGGCAACGTCTGGGAATGGGTGGCCGACTGGTACGACCGGGACGCTTACAAGAACAGCCCCACGCGAAATCCGCAGGGTCCGCCAGCCGGCGAGTTCAAGGTGTTTCGCGGCGGCTCCGCCTTGAGCCATTCGGCGGACGTGACGGCGGCGCTCCGCAACCGCGGCTCGCCCACCGGCCGGGCGATTACGATCGGCTTCCGCTGCGCGCAGAACCTGCCTAAACAGACCCCGCTGCCGGTGCGCCCGGCGCCATAGGCCGGTAGCGGCCCGACGACGACTCCGCGAGGATCGGCCGGTGCGGGGTGGCGATGCCCCGGTACATGGCGCCGGCCACGCGCGGGACTCCGGCCATCTCAAACCGCTCCAACTGCGTGATCGTGAGACCGGCCTGCCTGATGAGCGCATCGATGACACGGTTGAGATTGCATCCGCAGGCGATCAGGCGCTGAAAAGGGTTGAGCCGGTTCTGCCATTTCAGGATCTTCGGATCCTCGCTCCGTCCATGTTCCAGAAAAATAAACTGGCCGCCCGGCTTCAGCACACGTCGCACTTCACGCAGGGCTGCGACGGGGTCGGGGATCGTGCAGAGCGTCCAGGTGCTGACGACCCAGTCGAACTGGCCCGATTCGAAGGGCAGCGTCTCCGCGCTGAGGCGGACCAGCTTGACGGGAATGGAGCCGGCGGTGGTTTGTTTTTCGACGAGCGCGTTCGGAAAATTCGAGGGATCCAGGGCGGTCAGCCACGTCACGTTTTTGGGATAGTACGGCAGGTTGAGTCCGGTCCCGAAGCCGATCTCCAGGACGTGGCCGCGCGTGGGTGCCAGCACCTGCCGGCGCAGTTCCTGAAACCGGGGCGCGCGCATGATCCAGTCCATGAGGCGCGGGAAAATCTGGTCGGCATACACACCCATGTTCGATAGTCTGAAGTAAAAAGTTCAAAGTTAAAAGTAAAAAGTTGGGCGTGCCGCGCCGGCTTTTTACTTGTCCCGCCGCCTGTGTTAGATTTCTGGCGCCTATGTCCCGACCCTACGATCATCAAGCCATCGAAGCCAGGTGGCAGGCTTGGTGGGATCGAGAACGCGTGTTTCGCGCAACTGACGATCCCACCAAGCCCAAGTTCTATTGTCTCGACATGTTTCCCTATCCGTCGAGGTCCGGGCTGCATGTCGGGCACCTCGAAGGCTACACCGCCACCGACATCGTCTCCCGCTACAAGCGCATGCAGGGCTTCAACGTGCTGCACCCGATGGGCTGGGACGCGTTCGGCCTGCCGGCTGAGCAGTACGCGGTGAAAACAGGCGTGCATCCGGCGATCACGACCGCCGAGAACATCGCCACCTTCAAGCGCCAGATGAAGCGAGCGGGGCTCTCCTACGACTGGGAGCGCGAGTTCAGCACGACTGATCCGGACTATTACCGCTGGACGCAGTGGATTTTCCTGAAACTGTTCGAGCGCGGCCTGGCCTATGTCGCCGAGGTGCCGGTCAATTGGTGCCCGGCGCTGGGCACCGTGCTGGCCAACGAGGAAATCGTCGACGGCAAGAGCGAGGTCGGCGGCTTCGACGTCGTCCGCAAGCCGATGCGGCAATGGGTGCTGAAAATCACGGCCTACGCGGACCGGTTGCTGGACGATCTGGCGCTGGTGGACTGGCCGGCCAGCACGCTCGAAATGCAAAAAAACTGGATCGGCCGCTCGATCGGCGCGGAGGTGGAATTTTCGTTGGCCGGGGCCAGGGGCAGCCTCCGCATCTTCACGACCAGGCCCGACACGCTCTTCGGCGCGACCTATATGGTCCTGGCGCCGGAGCATCCGCTGGTGGATGCGGTGACTCAGCCTGCGCGGCGCGCCGAGGTGGCGGCCTATCGCGATGCGGCGGCCCGCAAGAGTGATTTGCAGCGCCAGGAATTGGAGAAGGAGAAAACCGGCGTTTTCACCGGAGGCCACGCGGTCAATCCGGTGAACGGCGAACGGCTGCCGGTCTGGATCGCCGACTACGTGCTGATGAGCTACGGGACCGGCGCGATCATGGCGGTGCCGGCCCACGACGAACGCGACTGGGTCTTCGCGCGGACCCACAGGCTGCCGATCCGGGAGGTCATCAGCGGTGGCGACGTGTCGAAGGAGGCCTTCGTCGAAACCGGACGCGGCACCGTGGTGAATTCGACGACGCCGGACGGTTCTTTCTCGATCGACGGCCTGACGCCGGCCGATGCCATTCCGAAAATCACCGCCTGGCTGGAGAGCCGGGGCAAGGGCAGGAAGACGATCAATTATAAATTGCGGGACTGGCTGTTCGCGCGCCAGCGGTACTGGGGCGAGCCTTTCCCGATCATCTGGACGGACGGCGAGTCGAAACCCCTGCCGGAAGAGCAATTGCCCCTCACGCTGCCGGAGACCAAAAACTTCAAACCCTCGGGGAGCGGCGAGAGCCCGCTCGCCAATCTGAAGGACTGGCTGGCCACGACCGATCCGGTGACGGGCAAGCCGGCGCGCCGTGAGACGAACACCATGCCGCAGTGGGCCGGCTCCTGCTGGTATTATTTGCGCTTTATCGATCCGAAGAACAGCGGGAAGTTGGTGGATCCCGCCAAGGAACGCTACTGGATGCCGGTGGACCTCTACATTGGCGGCAGCGAGCATGCGGTGCTCCACCTATTATATGCGCGGTTCTGGCACAAGGTGCTCTACGACATCGGCGTGGTCAGCACGCCCGAGCCGTTCAAGAAACTCGTCCATCAGGGCATCGTGCTCGGCGAGGACAATCAGAAGATGTCCAAGTCGCGCGGGAACGTCGTCAATCCTGACGAGATGATCGAGCGGTTCGGCGCGGATGCCGTGCGGCTCTACGAAATGTTCATGGGTCCGCTGGAGGCGATGAAGCCCTGGAGCACCAGGGGTGTCGAGGGCGTGACGCGTTTTCTCGACCGCGTCTGGCGGCTGATCGTGAGCGACGAGGGGACCGTGAGCCAGGCCGTCGTGAACGGCGAGCCGTCCGCCGACCAGCGCCGGCTGTTGCACCAGACGATCAAGAAGGCGACGGAGGATCTCGAGGAGCTGCGCTTCAACACCGCCATTTCCCAGATGATGGTGTTTACCAACGAACTGACGAAGCTGGAGCGGCGGCCGCGCGCGTTGCTGGAACCCCTCGTGCTGCTGCTGGCGCCCTTCGCGCCGCATCTCTGCGAAGACCTCTGGGAGCGGCTGGGCCATGCGCCGGGCCTGTCGCGGCAGCCATGGCCTTCGTTCGATCCAGCGCTGGTCGTCAGTGACCGGCTCGAGATTCCCATCCAGGTCAACGGCAGGCTGCGGAGCAAGATCGAGGTGCCGGCCGACTGGACGGAGGAACAGATCGTGACGTTAGCGAAAAAGGCCGTCGAAGATTGGCTGCAGGGCAAGCCGCCGCGCAAGGTGATATACGTGCCGAAAAAGCTGGTGAACTTTGTCGTCTAACATTTCAAAGCCTAGCTGCAGGCGATGGGCGGAAACCATTACCTATAGCCTATTGCCCATGGCCTATTGCCTGACTTTGGCCGCCTGCGGCTATCAGTTTCGTGTGGAGGGGACCGGGCCGACGATCGGCGGCTCCTCCGCCCCGAAGACCAATGCTCCGAGGTTGAGGATCGTCAACTTCGAGAACCTGACGTTCGAGCCCAACATCGAATTGCGCTACACGGGCTACGTGCGCCGGGAATTTTCACAGGCCAGCGGCGCCACCGTGGTGAACGACGGCGAGGCGGCGGATCTGATTCTTAGAGGTAAGGTCGACAGCATTAGCCTGCCCACGATCAACTTCTCATTACAGGGGACTTTCGAGGGACGGGTCACGGTCAGAGTGAGCACGACGGTCGAGGAGGCCAAGACCGGCAGGAAAATCTGGACCCAATCGGTTGCCGCCTCCTCGGAATTTTTCATGACGAACGATCTGCAGTTCAACCGGGTGCTCCAGACCAGGGCGACCGAGCAGGCGGGCCGTTTGGCAGCGGCCGATCTGGCCATGCGGTTTCAGAATTTCCTGGACCTGCGCGACAGACCAGCGCCGGTTCAAGCTCCGGCATCCGGCGCCTCGAACGGCGCGCCTCAATCCGACAAGCCCGGCGCCGGCGGGATGCCGGTGAAATAGCGACGGACTTCCATGAAAGCGCTTGAAATAGACGCCGCACTGAAAAAGCACGGACTGGCGCCGCTCTATCTCGTCATGGGCGAGGAGGATTGCCTCAGGGACCAGGCGGTTGCGGCGCTCAAGGCCGCGGTGCTGGGGGATTCTTCGGATGGAACCGATGGCGGAATGGACGCCTTCAATTATGACGTGCTGTACGGCGACGAGAGTGACGGGTCGGAGATCCTCGCGCGTGCGGGGCAGGCGCCGGTGTTTGCGGCGCGCCGGTTTGTCGTCGTCAAATCGGCGGAGAAGCTGTCGGCGACGGACGGCGAGGTCCTGCTGCCCTATATGAAAGAGCCCTCCGAGACGACCACGCTCGTGTTCGTGGCCGCCAAGCTGGACAAACGACTGAAGTTCTCGAAGGAGCTGATGGAGCGCGCCGTGTCCATCGACTGCGCGTCAATTTCAGACGTGCAACTGGCAGGATGGATTCGCGCAGAGAGCGGACGGGCCGGTGTCCGGTTGAACGAGGAGGCCGCGGGGGCGCTGAGTCATCTCGCGCTGTCGCTCAAAGGGGAAGCCGGCGGCTCGCTCAATTTGCTGCGCCGCGAGCTGGAAAAGCTTGCCGCCTATGTGACGCCGGACAAAACGGCCGGCGTGCCGGATGTCCACGCGGTCAGGGGAGGAGAGCCGGGTGCCTCGGTGTTCGATCTGGCGAAAGCCATTGCCGAGCGGCGCGAGGGGCGGGCGCTCTGGATTCTGGCCCGTAACCTGGATGCAGGCGAAGATCCTCTGCGGATCCTGGGCGCGCTGGCTTGGCAGTTCCGCCAGATATGGAAGGCCAGGGAGCAGCGCCGGTTCGGGGGGCCGGGCGCCGACGTGAGCGGGTTGTTCACCGATCGCGATCTCGGAACGGCCCTGCAGTTGTTTGCGGATGCGGATGGAAAGCTGAAGGGCGGCGCATCGGGATCGTCGAAGCGGCTGGTGCTGGAGACGGCGGTGCTGGCTCTGTGCCGGTTCAAGCGGGACAAGCACGCGGGCCGCGAGGCGCGGACCCCGGCACTCGGTCCCCGGTACTGAAAGGGAGCTTACGACTTGGCCGACAGGGCGTTGACCCGCGCGGCCAGTCGGGACACGCGGCGCGAGACGGTGTTGCGCCTGAGCACGCCCTTGCTGCGGGCCTTGTTCAAGGCGGCGGTCGCTTCGCGGAGGGCGGTTTTGGCGGCGGCAGCATTCTTGGACTCCACAGCTGCCAGCACCTTTTTCATGATGCCCTTGACCGAGCTCAACACGGCCCGGTTGCGCGTGGTGTGGCGCACGGCCTGCCGGGCCCGCTTGATCGTAGACTTGTGAACGACCGGCATGAAACAATCTCCATTCGTAGTAAAAGTGAGGGACCGGTTGTAACACAGAAAGGAATGTCATGGCAAGCGCGAACGCCACAGACCGATTGATTCTCGCGATGGACGTGCCGTCGGGCGAGGAGGCCGAGCACCTGCTGGCCCGCGTCGGCGATTCCATCCGGTTCGTCAAAATCGGGCTGGAGCTCTACACGGCGGCGGGACCGGCGATCGTGGACAAGGCGCTCGCCCAGGGCAAGCGCGTGTTTCTCGATCTGAAATTTCTGGATATCGAGGAAACCGTCCGGCGGGCCACGGCTCGCGTGGCCTCCATGGGCGTGGACTTTCTCACCGTCCATGCCAACCGGAAGGCGCTCACGGCAGCGGTCGAAGGACGGGGCGCGAAGCGCGCGGACGGCCTGAAGCTGCTCGCCGTGACGGTGCTGACGAACTTCGACGCGAACGATCTGCGCGACATGGGTCTGCAATGGAGCGTGGCTGATCTGGTTGCCGCCCGGGCCAAACTCGCGCACGAAGTCGGCTGCGACGGCGTGATCGCGTCGGGCGAGGAGCCGGCGGCCATCCGCCAGAAGGTCGGGGGGGATTTTTTGATCATCACGCCCGGCATCCGTCCGGCCGGCAAGGGCGCCGACGATCATGCGCGCGTGACGACGCCGACGCAGGCCATCAAGGCCGGCGCGGACTACCTCGTCGTCGGCCGGCCCATCCGGGATGCCGACGATCCCCAGGCCGCCGCGGAGGAGATCGTCGTTGAAATGCAGGCCGCCTTCGATCACCGGGGGCATTAGCGCGCCAGTTGCGGGCCTCCCGCCGGTTTGTTAGGATGAACGCCTGCCACAGTCCTTCCGTCCCTCACTGCGCGGTGGGTGTAGCTCAAGGGTTAGAGCGCCTGGCTGTGGCCCAGGAGGCTGCGGGTTCGAAACCCGTCACTCACCCCAATCTCTCTTGTCACCGAAGAATCTATGGTGAACGTTCGCTCCAGGCTGGCACCGGTTCTGTGTTGCCTGGCATCCGCGTGGGCGCTGGCGTCCGCTTCTCCCGTCTCTGCTGAATGGTTCGTCGATCTCTATGGCGGCGCATCCTACACGTCTCGCAGCGATGCCGTGCTTGTGCTGCGCGCGCCCGGCGCCACGAACCATACGTTCGATCGCATCAAATGGAACAGTTCATCGCTCATCGGCGGCCGCGCGGGATACTGGTTCGAGAGGGTTCCATGGTTCGGCATGGGGCTGGACGCCTTCCGTTTTTATCCCGATATTCCAACGCAAACGGTGCCCGGCACGATTCAGGGCGTGAAACAGCCTGTATCGCTGCAGGCAATAGACTATTCCGTCACGGCGGTTGCCTTCGATGTGGTCCGGCTCCGCTTGCCGCTTCGACAAAGCCAGGAATTTCCGAATGGCCAGCTCCAACCGTATCTGACCGTCGGTCCCGCTCTTTTTTTTACACGGGCCAAGAACACGACGAACGGCGAACTTGACACCCGGACTGCCACGGACACCTCACTGGGGATCAAAGCGGGGGCAGGGGCCTCCTGGCAATTCTCGGAACACATGGCCGTCTTTGGGGAATACCGCTTCACGCATTTCCGGGCCGAACCGGTCTTCAACAGCACGATCTCGCCCCTCCGGGTTCCACTGGAATCCGATATCAACACCCATCATCTGCTCGGCGGGGTTTCATTTCGCTTCTAGCGGGCGGTCTGCTAGGCATTTTTGCCCGGTTGTGATACAAGTTCCGCCAGAATGCTCGGGATAAGACAAACCCATTCCATCCTGTCGATCGGTGCGGTTCTCCTTACAGTGACGCTGTCCGGGTGTTTCTCCGCCGTCAGCTTGAACAAAGTCGTGGTGGCCTATGACGACGCGGTCACGGACGCGCTGTCCAAGCAACTCCTGGTCAACATCGCCCGCGCCGAGCACCGTCAGCCGGTTCACTTCACCGGGGTCTCGAACGTCGCGGCGACCTTCGACTTCCGCGTCAGTGGCGGCATGACGCCGGCGCTGGCCGGCGTGAGCGGGAAGGCCATCCTTCCGATTTTTGGAGGCAGCGTGGCAGAGAATCCCACGATCAGCATCGTGCCGATCGAAGGGGAGGAATTCGCCAAGCGGCTCTTGACGCCGTTTGAAGAGAACAAGTTGATGTTGCTGCTGCGGCAGGGGGTGGACATCGATCTGCTACTCCGGCTGATGGCCGCCGAACTCCGGATCAAGGACAAGGATCGCGAAGTCGCCTACCGCAATCTGCCCTCGGACAAGGCGGGTTACGAGCTGTTCCGCCGCGTCGTGCTGCACCTCTCGGCCATTCAGGACCAGAACCATCTCTATGCCGAACCGATGGTCTACGAACGGACCTGGACGGTCCCGGTGGAATCGCTCCGCACGGGCGACTTGAAACCCCTTGAAGACGAGGACATCGAAGGCTACGACGCAAAGACAAAAACCTACACGCTAAAAAAGCGGATCGTCGGCCGGATTCTCATCACCAATTACGATCCCGACACACTGTCGATGGAGGAACGCGCCCGGTTGAGCCATGAGGCGCAGGACTGGCCCCCCAACGATCTGACGTTCGACATCCGGCCGGGCTATCCGGGCGGCGAATGGCCCATCAAGGGCGACTTCCGGCTGAGAAGTTTCCGCGCTATCCTGACGGCCATCGGCCTCTCGCTGTCAGAGGAACACGAATATCATGTGGCCCCGGATCCCCGTACGCCGCCGGTGCTCGAGAATCCCGTCCATACCCTTGAGATTCTTGCCACGGAACTGCCTCCGCTCGACGCCGACCGCTCGATCCACACGCACGGAAAGTTTTATTTCGTGAAGAGCGACGGCCCGCAGGCGCGTTGGAACCGCCTGGCCTTCCAGCTCATGTATCTCCTGTACCAAATGACTGTCACCGAAGTGCCGCGCACCGGCGCCCCGTTCATCACGATCGCGAAGTAATCCCTGTCGAGCATCCGTTCCTGACTCATATGAGCGCCTCATCTGACAAACCGACGGGCCGCGTGCGGCTCGTCCGCGGCCGCGAGCAGACGCTGCTGGCCGGCTACCTCTGGATCTATGCCGGACACATCGAAGACGTGGCCGGCGAACCGGCGCCCGGCGATGTGGTGGATGTGTGCGCCCGCTCGGGCCGGATCATCGGCCGCGGATTTTTCAATCCGCATTCCAAAATCCGTGTCCGCCTGCTGACGTTCCGCAATGAGCCGATCGATGAAGGATGCTGGGCAGCGCGGATTGCGGGCGCGGCGGCCCTTCGGAAACGTCTCGTGTCGGACACGAATGCCTACCGATTGATTCACGGCGAGAGCGACTTTCTGCCAGGTCTGATCGTGGACCGGTACGGCGACGTACTGGTGATGCAGATCCTGTCGTTCGGCATGGACCGCCGCAAGGAACGGCTGGCGGATCTGCTGATGAAGGAAACCGGCGCCGCGGCCGTCTACCTGCGTAACGACGCCCACGCCCGGACGCTGGAAGGCCTGCCGGTGGAGCAGGGGTTTCTGAAGGGTGGGGGTGCGACCACGATCGAGATTCGCGAAGGCCGCGCGCGGTTTCTTGTGGACATCGAACATGGGCAGAAGACCGGCTGGTTTTGCGACCAGCGGGAAAACCGGCTGGCCGCCGCATCGCTGGCCGACGGCGCTTCGGTGCTGGAAGCCTTCTGCCATACCGGAGCCTTCGGCATCCAGGCCGCGTTACATGGGGCGACCTCGGTCGTCGGTTTGGATGTGAGCCGCGACGCGGTCGCCCAGGCCCGCGTCCATGCGGCGAACAACAAGGTCGAGGGACGGTGCGAGTATCGCGAGGCTGACGCCTTCGAAGAACTGCGCCGGATCGAGCGGGCCGGCGACCGGTTCGACCTCGTCATTCTTGATCCTCCGTCGTTTGCACGGACCAAGCTGGCAGTGCCGCAGGCGCTGACGGGATATAAACAAATCACTATGCGCGCGCTGCGGCTGGTCAGGCCGGACGGATTCCTCGTGAGCTGTTCCTGCTCACATCATGTGAGCGAAGAGCAGTTCTGGTCCATGCTGCAGGACGCCGCGCAGGATGCGAAGCGGCAGCTCCGTCTCATCGAGCGCCGTTCCCAGGCGCGCGACCATCCGGTGCTGGCCGCGATGCCCGAGACGCGCTATCTCAAATGTTTCATTCTGCAAGTGCTGTAGCGCGAGGCTTGCATTCACCAAAAGCCCATGCTACCGTTCCGCCACTTCGCCGTCGGGGCCTGGTGGCGGAGCGAATCAACATGCAAGGCCCGGTTGGTCGTGTCCTTGTGCCCGGGAATTGACGGAAGCCAGACCAGGTCGTGTTGCGTGCGTACCTTCGGCCGATTCCCTTCCTGCATCGTGTCATTCTCGAGCCCAAGACATCATTTTTATCCAAGGAGGACCCCGCATGGGTTCTAAAATTTACGTGGGCGGGCTGCCCTATGCCACCACCGAGCAGGAATTAAACGATCTTTTCACGGCGCACGGCGCCGTGCAGTCGGCTCGGATCATCACGGACAAGTTCACGGGAAAATCGAAGGGCTTCGGGTTCGTCGAAATGGCGACGGCCGACGAAGCGCAAAAGGCGATCGCCGCGCTCAATGCCACGCAGTTAGGCGGCCGGACCCTGACGGTGAACGAGGCGCGTCCCCAGGAGCCCCGCTCCGGCGGCGGAGGCCAGCGCGACCGCTGGTAATATCCATTCTGAACGACGGGACTGCCATACGCGATGGCCGCCCCGCTCATTCATGGGCATCCTTGCGGAGAGGTGAACTCGTGACACAGAGCACAGGGCGGCTGATTCTGATGGCGATGTCGGCGATGCTGGGCGTGCTTGCCCCGGCATCTGTGTGGGCCGCGGGCGATACGCTTGTGGCCGAGGGCACGACCGTGTCGCTGGAATATACGCTTGTGCTTTCGGACAAGACAAAGGTGGAGTCCAACGTCGGGCAGGCGCCGCTCGTGTTCACGCAGGGATCGGGGCATCTCGTGCCGGGGCTGGAGCGGGCGCTGGTGGGTATGAAGGCCGGCCAGGCCAAGCATGTCGAAGTGCCGGCCGAACTGGGCTACGGCGTCTATAACCCGGACGCGCAGATCAAGGTCCCGAGAAACAAAGTGCCACCGACCGTGAAAGTCGGCGACGTGCTCACGCGGCCCTCCGATCGCCAGCCGCTGAAAGTTCTACAGATCACCTCCGACACCGTTATCATGGATGCCAACCATCCTCTCGCCGGCAAAGATCTGATCTTCGACATCAAAATCCTGAAAGTCGAGCGGGCATCTGGCCAGCCGTGACTCCGCGCCGCCTCCCGGCGGATGCCGTTGCGCGGACCGTAGAAGCCTACGCCGCCCAGGCGGATGTCTTCATCCGCCGGTGGGGCCGCCGGACCGTCTGTCCGGCGCTCCTGCGGGAGTTGATCGAATTCGCCGGTCCCCGCGCGGCCCTGCTGGATCTCGGATGCGGGGCGGGGCAGGACACGCGATGGCTTCTAGCCCGGCGGCATCATGCGATCGGAATCGACCTCACGTGGCCGCTCCTCATCCATGCCCGCAGGCGCAGCCGCCGCGTTCCGCTTGTTCACGGCGACATGCGCGCGCTTCCCTTCAGGCCCGGCTCGTTCGACGCGATCTGGGCTGCGGCGTCTCTCATCCATCTGACAAAACCGACTGCGCGCCGCCTGCTGTATGCGCTTCGCGTACAGGTGCCGGTCGGCGGCCTGCTGGCGGCCACGATCGCCCATGGACGCCAGGCCGGATTCCTGCGCCGAGGTTGGATTCCCGGCCGCTACTTCGCGCGCTGGATGAAAGCCGGGTTGGAGCGGACCGTGAGGCAGGCCGGATGGGAGGTCGTCTTTCTTGAAACGGTGACAGGCAAAGAACGAAAAGGCCGCTGGCTGAACCTCATCGCCCGACGCGTCCGGTAGAGGCGCGGGCTAGGCGATATCAGCCGCCGCGCGCTCGGCAATCGCCCGGTTAATGTTCGGCGCGCGGTCCATGAAGCCGATCAGCAGGCAGAGGTCGCACAGGCGGTTGATGTTGCGCGGAATCCCGCCGCTCCGTTCGAAAATCACCGCCAGGGCCTCGTTCGTGAACACCTCCCGCTGGCACTGGGCGGCCTTCAGACGAAACGCGACATACTGCGCGGTGTCCTCCCGTGAAAATGCGCCGAGGTGATATTTGATCGAAATACGCTGGGCGAATTGCTTCAGTGCCATCACCCGGTCGTTCAGTTCGGGCTGGCCCATCAGCACGAGCGTCAGGAGGAACCGGTCGTTGAGCTGGAAGTTCAACAGGAGCCGCAGTTCCTCGAAGACCTGATTGTCCGGGATCGCCTGCGCCTCGTCCACGACGATGAGCGTCTGCTTGCCCTTCTTGTAATTTTCGTGCAACCGGTCGTTCAGCAGGTGCAACAGTTTCACTTTCGTCTTGGTCGGCTCGATGCCCAGCTGGTAGAGCACCTCCGCGAGAAAGTCCTCCACGCCGAAACTGGGATTGGCGATCATCGCCATGTCGTATTGCTGTCCGGACAGGTGAAGGCCCAGTTCCCGGCTGAGCAGGGTTTTTCCGCTGCCGATCTCACCCGTAAGCATGACGGCGCCTTTCCGGGTCTGCACGCCGTAGAGAAGGCGATGGAGCGCCTCTTCATGCATTGGGTCCGGATAATAAAATTTTGGATCGGGCACGTTTTCGAACGGCAGTTCCCTCAATCCCCAGTAGGACTCATAGGACGTGACAGGTTTGCCTGATGGCGAGGCGGCGGGCGCCGGCCTGGCCGCAGGTCGTGGCGGCGGCGGGACGATCGGCGGTATGCGCGGCGGTTCCTGCGCGAACGCCTGCGGCGACGCCTCCGGTAATTCCCGGCTGGCAGGGAGGGGAAACTCGCCAGACTGCGGTTGCAAATGAGGGAGGATGACGGGGAGCGGTTGTTCCGTCTCGACCCGCGGCGCCTCTGACGGGTCCTGGCGGGGACGTTCGTCCAGTGGCGGCTGAAGTTGAGGGAGGATCACAGGGAGCGGTTTTTCCGTCTCGACCAGCGGCGCCTCGGTGACTGCCTCGGCCAGTTCTGCCGATTCAGTGGTGGTTCGATCGGGCGCGATGCGCGTGGTGCTCCAGAGAAGTGTCGCCAGGAAAGCCAGGATCCCGCTCAATAACGCCGGTGGGACGGCCCCAATAACCTGGTAAGAAACCGGTTCCGCCCAGGCATCCAGCCCCGGTGTCTGAAGCAACTCGCCGACGGTCGTGTCCGTCTCGCCGCGCTCGCCAGGCCAGGTGATTTTCGCGGATGACAAGCCGGCCCCCGCCACGCCCCGCGCGAGCTGGTACTTGCTCCAGAGTGTCAGGGTGTCCAGCGAGAGATATTTGACGGCAAGTCCACCTCCGACCAGGAGGCCGAGCAGGGCGCCGATGGCCAGGGCCTGGCCGATCTGCGGCTGGCAGCGCTGCCACCATTCGCGGCCCAGCGTGCCGACATCCAAGGTTGCAAAATCTCGCATCGTGGCGTCCCGCCGATCGCACGCCCGGCAACCAGCGCGCAGGGGGAACGGCCGGGCCTCGCATGCGATCAGACGAAAGCGGATTTTCTTGCTCTGGCGACCGGCGGGAAGTATACCATCGCCAGGCGCAGGTATGCTAATCTCACCGTCGTCCCGAGTGTCACTCGCGGCTGAAGCGGATCTCGTCGAGGCGTCCGATGGCGGATAAGAAAAAAGAACTGTTCGTCCAAGCCACCCAGGAAATCAAGGCGGGCAAGTACGGCCAGGCGTCCAAGGTGCTCAAGGAGCTCATGACGCTCGAGCCGTCCAACATCGAGTACCGCCGGCTCTCCGCCTCCCTTAATCTCAAGCTGGGCAACATGATCTCGGCCAAGGCGGTCTACGACTCGCTCGTGCAGGAAGCGATGCAGATGCGCGACTTCCGGCTGGCCGAGTCGATGCTCCGGGAATATCTGGCTGCCGGCCCGCGCTACGTGCCGTTCATTGAGATGCTGGGCAGCGTGCTGGCAGACGACAACAAGGCCATGGTGGCGGCCAACGAGTACGGGAAGGCGCTTCAGATTTTAATGGAGGATGCCGATCCCGCCGAGGCCGGCCACGCGGCCGACCTGCATTCCAAGATCAGGGACCTGTCGCCGAACAATCCGGTGCTCGCGCAGTACGACCCGGCCAAGTTCAACCGGACGGCTTCGGCGCCGTCGCCGCTCGAGACCGCGCTCAAAATGACCCCTCTGCCGCCTCCCGTCGCGCCGCCGGCGCCGCCGGTCCGCCGCCCGGCGGCGGATGATGCTCCCATGGTGGACGACGACCTGACGGACGTGCTGGCTTCCTCGGGGAAATTCCTTGCGCGGCCGCCTTTGCCGAAGCGCGAGGCCCCGCCGCCGCCCCCTCCGCCCCCGATGGTCGAGGACGATTTGACCGATCTGTTGTCCAGGCCGATTCCGAAGCGGCCGCCTTTGCCGAAGCGCGAGGCCCCGCCGCCACCCCCTCCGCCGCCGGTGGAAGAAAAGCCGTCGCTGACCAAGGCGCTATTTGGTTTTCTCCAATCGTCGCCTGCGCCGGAACCGCCGCCTCCACCCGAACCTCCTCCTCCGCCACCTCCGATAGCTGCAGAGCCGCCTCCTGTTGAAGCCGCGCCGGCTGCAGCGCCGCAGTGGAAATCGTGGCAATCGGAGCAGACGGCGGAACAGGCGGAAGAGACAACCGCTCCCGCAGCCGAGCCGGTGGCGACCGAGCCCGCCGTTCAACCACAGGAAACCGCGTGGAAAGCCTGGCAGCCGGCGGAAACAGAAGCGGCCCCGCCGGTCGCGGCGTCAGCTCCGCTGTCAGAAAAACCGCTCGGCACCGGGGCTGGTTTTCTCGTCGTGGACAGCCGTGCGGGAGCAGGAGAATCCGCGCCCGGTCTTGGCCCGGCCATTGGCGAGGGTGCGCCGATTCCGACCAAGGGCCGTGCCGCCGCGGCGCCGCTGCCTCGACGGGCGGCCACCGGTCGCCGGTCCGGCGGGCTGGGGAAGGCGATCAAGACAGTCGTCACGCTGGTCGTGGTCGTGACGGGCTTCGCTGGCGCCCTGTTCGCCGCGCTGGCGGTCGGGAGTTTTCTCCTCGAGAAGGGCCCCTCCGATGGGTTCCGGAATTTCGCCGGCTCGCCGCCGCCCGCCGCGCAGAATCCACGCAGGAACGCCTATCTGCTGCTCGTCGGCTTTGACGCGGATGCGGGTCGCGATCCCATGGCCGAGGGGTATGAGCGCGCGCAGAAGCCCGCGAGCGCCCAGTCGATCCAATGCGCCTGGGAACAGCCGTCTTCCTCGACGATGCGTTTTCCGGAGGAAACCTCGGCCGTCGAAACCTGGTGGCAGGGGCCCGATCCGATCGGACAATTCCAGAAAGAGGCGGCCCGCATCCAGGGATGGACCGTCGGGAGCCCGGTCCTGCTGGAGCGCTATCGCCAGTGGCTGGGGATGCCCTTTGAAGATGGCGGATATGGAACCTTCACCGTCCCGAATTGCGCGCTGATTCTGACGGCGCACCGGCTGCACGTGGCCGAGGGATTCGGACAGGGGCCGGCGAAAGGAATCGACCGGCTGGAGCAGGACCTGAAGGCCTGGCGCGCGGTGCTGGCCCAGGCTCGCACGCTGCCCGTGAAGCAACTGGCGTTTGCGCTCTTCAACGACGACCTGACGCTCCTGGCCGGCGTCTTCAGCCGGTCCGACGTCCCTGGTGACACCGTCTCCGATCTCATTTCCCTGACGAAGCCGCTCGAGCAGGTTGAGCGGTCGCTGCGCTGGTCCATGCAAAATGCCCTGGCCGTGGACACCAAGCTGTTCGCCACCCACGCGCTGTTCGCCGCCGTGAAGGATCCGTCGCCCCTCGTGCGGGTGCTGACGTGGCTGCCGCTTCCCAAGCAGCGGGCGCTGAACGCCTACGCGGACCATTTCGAAGCGCTGCTCAAGGCGGCGGACCAGCCGCTGACGAAGCCGCCGCTGCTCTACGAATTCGCCAAGACGCCGGCAAAGACCGTGTTCGATTACGCGATCAATCCGCTCGACAATCTGGTGCCCAGCCGGTCCGTCATCGCCTGGGACCAGCAAGTCGGCATGGTGTTCGACACTGAAGCCCGCCTGCGGCTGGTCGGCGTGTCGGCGCTCCTGCGAGGCGCCTCGCGCAAGGCCATCCCGGGACGGATCGCGGAAGCGGGATCGAAATACACGGATCCCTTCACGGAACTGCCGATGCTCCTGAATCCCGCGCGCGGCCTCATCTACAGCATCGGGAAGAATCTCAAGGACGACGACGGCGATCCCAAGCTGGACGTCAGCATCGCCTGGCCGTTCAACGAACCGCCCAAAAGCAAGACGCGATAGGCGTCGCGTGGGGCCGGCGCCCGTCCTTCGATCCTACCGATCAGGGCTGGCCGTAACCTTCGTGGCCTCTTTTACCGGCGGCTCGATTTTAATCTGCGGACCCTGCACCTTCGGAAGCACGCCGGCTCCCTCATTCTTCAGAATCCGCTGATTGTTCGGATCCGCGAGCTGCTGCACCGATCGGGCGTCGTCAAATCCCGCCGCTTCACGCAAGGCCTTGTCGCCGCCGGCATTGGCCCGACCTGGATCGTTCGTCAGCGCCTGGCCGGTGACAGGAGACACGTCCTTTCCCATGGGATAGCCGGGATGCTTGGGCAGCATCTCCGGATTCGCGAGGGCGAGCGAAGCGACGAATCCGAACACGAGCGCGACGATCACGGTGATCCAGAATGGTTTCATGGGACACCTCCTGGTGAAAAGACCACGGCCTTCCCGGGCATGGAGAACCCCAGGAAGGCCGTGACGTGATGCCTTGATGCGGGAATCCGATGGATGTGAGCCGCTACCCCGGTGTCATGGCGCGTTCCTCAATCGATTGCTTCAGTGTGCGACGTTGATCACCTGTTTTCAAGGCCGTGGCGATACGTAGGCCGCTTTCGCGCCATGCCTCTTGCGCCTGCGAGAAGCCTTGACACCTCGCGCCGGCTTCCACAAAATGCGCGAGGGAGGCATGCGCCCGCATTATTCGTGAGGGTTCGTGACGAGCCCGCCTGCGTGCTGAAACCATGCACGCAGGCTTGTCGCAGCAGCGTATCGGCGGTTGCAGTAGAAGCCGTCACGAATAATGCGGGCTAGATAAAGGAGCAACCATGAAGAGTGAAATCCTCTATCCCGGCGCCTTTCCGATGGCGCGGGTGCAACTGGCCGCGGGGGAAAGCCTCAAGGCCGAATCGGGCGCGATGGTTTCGATCTCGCCGACGATCGATGTCGAAAGCAAAGTCGAGGGCGGCCTCTTCAAGGCGCTGTCGCGGCGGGTGCTGACCGGCGAGCATTTCTTTTTCCAGACGCTGCGGGCGACGCGCGGGGCCGGCGAGGCGCTGCTGGCGCCGACGGTGCCCGGCGACATCGTGGTCATCGAGCTGGACGGCGTGCACGAGTATCTCGTGCAGAAGGATGGATTTCTCGCCGGATCGGAGCAGGTCACGATCGAAAGCAAAATGCAGAGCTTCACGCGCGGCCTGCTCGGCGGCGAGGGTTTCTTCATTCTGAAAATCGGTGGCTCGGGACAGTTGATCCTGAACAGTTTCGGCGCGATTCACAAGGTGGAGCTGAAGCCGGACGAGGACTACATCGTGGACAACAGCCACCTCGTCGCCTGGACGGCCACCACATCCTATAAGATCGAAAAGGCGGCCGCCGGATGGATATCCAGTTTCACTTCCGGCGAGGGCTTCGTCTGCCGCTTCCGCGGGCCCGGCCTCGTCTATCTCCAGAGCCGCAATCCGCAGGGCTTCGGCGCCTGGATCCGCCAGTTTATTCCCGCCGCGTCCGAATAGCTTTCGCGAGATGGCCGTTCAGCCCAACGCGCTGTGCTTCGGTTCCGATCTGCCGGGCCAAGGGATTCCCTGCCATGTCGACACGACGCCGGAAGGTCTTGTCCTCACATTCTCCGATCAGCAGAACCAGCCCACCACGCAAACCATGCCGTTCAGCCGGCTCTCGCTGGAAGTGGGCGGCTTCGATCACGATCAGCTGGTCGTGAAATGGACGCAGCAGGATGGCGCAAGCCGCACCCTTTATATAAAAGACGCAGCCGCGATTGCATCGTTCCGTCACGCGGCCCCGCAGGAACTGCTGGCCCATTTCGACCGGGCTGCGACATCCGTCCGCCAGACGCGCGCCACCCGGCGTACGGTCCTGCTGGCGGTCGCCGGATTGCTGGTGGCGTTGGGCGCAGGGGCCTGGTTCGGATCGGACGCGCTGGTGACGAAGGCGGTCAGCCTGATTCCGCCGGAGTGGGAAAAGCAAATCGGCGAATCGGCTATGCATGACGTGCTGGCACGGGAAGAAGTCGTGCGGGAAGGCCCGGTCGTGGATGCCGTGAAAGAGATGACGACACGATTGACCGAACAGATTGTAAACAGTCCCTATCAATTCACCGTTACCGTGGTGAAGAGTCCCGTCGTGAACGCCTTTGCGTTGCCGGGCGGCTCCGTGGTGGTGTTTACCGGGCTGATCAAGGAAGCGAAAAGCCCGGAGGAAGTCGCGGGGGTGCTGGGCCACGAACTCAACCACGTGCTCCAGCGGCACGGCATGGAGCGGATCGTCAAAACACTCGGCGTCATGGCGGTGGCCGCCATCATCTTTGGCGACCAACAGGGGTTGATCGGGCTGGCGAAGCAGCTCGGCGTCGAGATCATCACGCTCAAATACAATCGGGACCAGGAAACGGAAGCAGACCTCACCGGGCTTCGACTCCTGCATAAGGCCAGGGTGGACCCCGCCGGCATGATCGCCTTCTTCGAGCGGCTGGCGCAGTCGAACGAGGAAAAAGACAGGGTCGAGCTGCTGTCCACCCATCCCATGAGCGCGGCGCGCGCCGCGCGGATCAAGGCCGAACTGGCGACCCTGCCCAAGTTTATGCCGGAGCCGTTTGCCTTCGACTGGGAGGCGGTTCAGGTTTCGCTGAAACCCTCCGTGCCGCCCGTCAAATCATAGAAAGTCCGGATGCCGCGCTAACCGGCCCTTGACAAAAAAAACCGATCAGCCTAGAAGGGCCGTGCAAGTACATAGCCCTCTCCTGTGCCGCCATCACCGCTGGAGGTTGCCATGAGACATGCTAGGGGATCTGTCGTCTTCCTGGGTCTCTTCCTCGCGATGCTGCTTCCCGCCTGCACCACGATTCCGGAACGGACCGTGGATAAGACCAATGCCATTCGCACCATCGCGGTGCTGCCCCTCATCAACAATACGAACAATGTGGACGGGCCGGCGAAACTGCAAGTCGGGGTTACAGCAGCCCTGTATGAACGCTACTATGATGTGATCGAGCCGGATGAGGTCAACCAAAAGCTCAAAGATCAGATGGGGTTAACGCTCGGTGCGCAACTCGATATGGCCAAGCCGGATCTCTTGTGCAAGACCCTGGGGGTGGATGGTCTCCTCTATGGGTCGCTTGACGAATACCTCGGAAAACCGATGGGAGTCTACACCATCAAGCGCGTGCGGGCCCGCACCAAGCTGGTGGACTGTAAAACCGGCGGCACAGTCTGGAAGGGCGGAGCCGGCGGCAAATCGCAGGAATCGACGGGTGGCAATATTGGAGCCGTGGTTGGCGCGATCGGTTCGATCGGCTCCGCAATCTCGGACGCGACGGAGGGGGAGTTGCCGCCATTGCTGGGCGAGAAGATCGAAGCGCCCTGGTTCGATGTGCCGCCTCCGCCGCAACAATCCTCTGGCAGTATCATCGGCGACATTGTCGTGAGTGTTGTGAAAGCGGTGGCTCAGCACGCGGCCGGGGTGAGCCTGTCACGGGAAGAATTCGCAACCGTCACCACGCTGCTGGACGGCTATTTTCACGAAGCCACCGTGACCGGAAAAAATGAAAAGGGGATGCCGTCGGGACCAGCTGAGGAAGACTAGCCTGCGTGGCGAAGGGACTCGTGCAATCAGTGGCCGCATGGGAGGAAATCACATGAGATCAATCTCGCGCACGAACGTGCTTGTGTGCTCGTTCATCATGATCGGCGGGTGCGCGTCGGTCGGCGACGTGTCACAGCTCAAGCTCACACCGTGGCCGCCTGAAGCGGTGAAAGACAGGAAGTCCGTCAATCTCTCATATGGCGGCGGCGTGTTTAATGAGCGGCCCGAAAAACGGCGGCGACACTACGTCGTCCTTGGGTCCATGTGTCAAACTACGGATGAGCTGGGAACCGTCATCTGCCGGAAACAGCCGGGAATTCCGCCGGGCACCGTCCAGGTCTTTCAGGAATCCGGACTCTTTTCAGAAGTGAAGACGGACGGCAGTCCCGCGGATCTTCAGGTGGATGTCAAAACACTGGTGCGGAATACTCAGAACCCCGGCGGGGCCATGTTGGTGGGGCTGACCCTGTTTCTCTTTCCCGGGAAGGTCGTGAACCACGACCTCGTGACTCGAGCAACGTTCAAAGACCGCAATGGCAAGGTGCTCGGCAAGTTCGAGGGGCGCGCGACAGGCGCACAGTGGCTGGGCTTGCTGTCTCTGGTTATCATAGGCGGCCGCGATAAATCGTTTGAAGATACGGAGAATGACGCGTACCGGTCAATCCTCATCGAAGCGCGGCAGAAGGGCGTGATCTAACGCAGTAGTTAACCAGAAGAAAGCTATATGCTTGAGCAATTAAAATCGAGGAAGCTACTCATGAAAACAGCAATGATTATGCTGACACTAGTTGCATTTATATCAACCCAGACTGCTTGCTCAGTTTACAAAGCGGCAACACAACCTCCACCAGCTGACCTTCAAGGTATTGGAGTTGGAACACCACGACAGGAGTTGATTCTAAGGCTCGGTGCACCGAAGTTTTCTGACACAGACCCGCAAGGGCATAAGCAGGATACGTTTGAGTTCTTTTCCGGTCTTCACGGTGCATCTAAAGCCCGCATTATCCTTTATCTCGCGGGAGATGTCTTTACTCTATGCTTGGCCGAAATAATTTTTTGGCCTCTGGAACTGACTGTTATGGAAAAAGCAGTCTGCAACGGCTTTGCCGTATACAATACAGACCAGAAAGTCGAAACGTGGAAGGTTGCACAAAAAGATGGTGTCCAAGACTGCTAAATGCCGTCATGCACTGGATAAGCGAATGCGCAACATTTTCAAGCGAGGCATGCTCGTGGCAGTATGCCTGCTATTTGTTAGCGCAGCACCTGCGTTTGCCAAAGCCTCTGAGCCGGAAATCTGGGTCGAGGCCGAGGGTGTGGTGGCCATGGGACAGGAGACGACGCTGGAGGCGGCGCAGCGGGGCTCACTGGATGCAGCGAGGCGCGCGGCCATCGAACAGGCGGTCGGGACGTTCGTCAAGAGCTCGTCGATTGTTAGAAACTTTCAACTGGCTGACGATCTCATCCATACTGTCGTGCGCGGCATCATTGTCGAAGAGAAGATTCTCAAGCGAGGAGTTTCTGATGGGCAGGACGGCCACGGTGCCGTCTATCTGACGCGGATTAAAGCCAAGGTCAAGGGCATTCCAGCCGAGCGGCGGGGAAACTTTGCCGTGGCAGCCCGCCTCAACCGGACGCAATTCAACGAAGGCGACGAAGTCGAGCTGCGCATTACCCCGACGCAGGACGCCTACCTGTATATTTTCAACGTCGCGCCGTCCGAGCACATCACCGTCCTGGCCCCCAACAGCCATGAAGCGGAGACCTTGCTGAAGGCGAACAAGGAATATCTCTTTCCCTCGGAGACCCTTCTGAGCAAGAAGGTCAAACTCAAGACCTGGCTGCTTCCGGGCACCACGAAGTCGTCGGAAAAACTCAAAGTGGTCGTGACCCGGCAACCGATGGCTCTATTGAAGGGACGGGTGGCGGAAGGCGTGTTCATGGAATACAAACCGTCTGAAACGGCGCTGCTCGTGGAGTTGATGCGTGAGCTTGGCGCGCTGGACCCCGCCGACTGGGCCGAAGCGACGCTGGCCTACGAAGTGAAGAAATAAGGGATCGATGGCCCTGTGCTATACTGGGCCGCGCCGCAGGTGCCGGGCCACAGCGATAATTTAATCACAAGGAGGAATTCATGATGAAGCGCTTGCTTATGCTTTCTCTTGCTACCGCGTTCATCTGGGGGCAGGCCGGGATCGTCCTGGCGCTCAATCCGGGCTCGTCTGCCTATGGTAATGGACCTGGTTGCGGATTGGGTGCTCAGATATTTGATCAAAAGAATATCCTGCACCAAATATTGGCTTCAACAACAAACCAGATTGTATTCTTTAACCAGGCATTTGGAATTACAACCGGAACGCTCGGCTGTACGAATAACAATAAGTTTGTCCAGAACGAGCAAGCAACACTGTTCGCGAATCTGAACTTCGACAATCTTTCGCAGGAAATGGCACAGGGCGGCGGGGAGCACCTGGCGTCATTGGCGACTCTGATGGGCGTGCCAGCGGAACAGCAACCGGCCTTCTTTGCGATGACACAGGAGAAGTACGCCACGTTGATCGAATCGGGCGAAACGACGCCAGCGGCGATGCTCAAGGCGCTGCATGAAGCCATGGACCAGCATCCCGTCCTGGCGAAAGTTTCGATGACCCGCTAATGGATCACTGGGGCGCCCGATTTCAATCGCGGCGCCCCCTTCTTATTTCCTCCGTTTCCCGTCTCCTAGCGATCATTGCCGTTTTAGCCCCGTGGCCAGCCCTCGCGGGGCCGACCGGGTCCTCGTACCTGTCCGAGCTCGTTGCCCGCGCGCGAAGCGAGAGGCTGGCCGCCACGCGGGAATGGCATCTCCTGCTGCACTACCACGAGAATGTGTTTGGCGGCTACACGAGTGAACAGGACGGGCCGACGTTTTTCCTGGCTCCCAATGGCAAGACCAACCCGGACGCCGAGCTGGAGGCAACGCTCGCGGGATTCTTTTTCGACGACCTGATCGGAGAGGCCAAGCAGCCGGTCCAGTGCGCGTTCATCGGGCGGTACCGCTGGTTGAAGGAGAAGCTGGCCTTCGACGACCGCCGCCTGCCCCCACAGTCCTGCGAAAAATTCGACCGTTGGATCGAGGCGCTGGCCCCCCACTCGATCACGATGATTTTCCCCTCCGCCTTCATGAACAACCCGGCTTCGATGTTCGGACACACGCTGTTGCGTGTGGACCGGCAGGGACAGACGCCGCAGATGAGGATCCTGGCCTACACGATCAATTTCATGGCGGAAGTGCCGGATGACGAGGGCCTCATGTTCGCTGTCCGTGGCATTGCGGGCGGTTACAAAGGAGGCTTCTCCGTAATTCCCTACTACCTGAAGGTCAGGGAATACCGGGACATCGAGAATCGCGACATCTGGGAATACCGGCTGAACCTGACCGACGCGCAGGTGCGCCGGCTGCTCATGCACGTGTGGGAAATGGGCAACGCCTCGTTCGATTATTTTTTCTTCAGGGAGAACTGTTCATACCAGCTCCTGCCGCTGTTGGAAGTGGCGGACCCGTCGTGGCGCTTGACCGATCAGTTCACATGGTGGACGCTGCCGGGCGATACCGTGCGGCTAGCCACAAGGCAGCCGGGCATCGTCGGCGCCGCGGTCTATCGTCCCGCGCGCACGACGCAGATCAGGCGGCGTTACGAACGCCTCTCCAGCGACGAGCGGGGCCTGCTCAGGAAGATTCTTCAGGAGCCGGCACTGGCCCGCGAGCCGTCGTTTCAACAGCGTCCGGTCGAACGGAAGGCCCTGCTGCTCGATATCGCCTCCGATTATCTGCGCTACCAGAGCATCACGGACGAAAAACAGGCGGAGATATACAAGGCACGCGATCGCGAGGTACTTGTTGCCAGGAGCGAACTGAAAGTCAAATCCGACGACACGCCGGTCGAGCCGTTCGTCACGCGACCGGAATTGGGACATCGCACGACCCGGATCGGCATGGGAGCCGGCTACCGGCAGGACGAATGGTTCGAAGAAGTAAACCTGCGCGCATCGTACCACGATCTGCTGGACCCGGAGCCGGGCTACGCGCCGGGCTATCAGATCGAATTGCTATCCGGTGCGTTGCGCCATTATGAAAAACAGAACCGGACGAGATTGGAGCGGTTCACGCTGGCCAATGTCCTGTCGCTCACGCCCGCCGATGCGCTGTTTTTGTCGCCGTCGTGGAAGGTGAATGTCGGCATGCAGACCCTGCTGCACAGCGGCTGCCGCTATTGCACGGCCGGGGTCGCCAACGGCGGCGCGGGCCTCACGTTCGAAACGCATCTCCTGAAGCGGGAGTATTTTTTCGGATTCGGCGAGCTGGAAACCACCTACAGCCACGCCTTTGAAGAGAAGCACCGGGCCGGTGGCGGCGGGACACTGGGCATGATGGCCGATCTCACCGATCGCTGGCGGCTGCTGGCGTCGGCCGGCTATCTCCGATTTGCATTGGGCGAGAAGTCAGACGAAGTCCGATGGTCGGTCGGACAGCGCTACACGCTCGCGAAGGACGCGGCGTTGCGATTTGAATTCAACCATCGCGAACGGAGGGACAATGAGGCTCTCTTTACTATTCATGCGTACTTCTAAATGAAACGCAAGAACAATATCCTCGATCAGCTATTTGTCTACCATCCACACCCGTGGGTCGAGCGGGATTGGGCCAGAGCCAGCGGCCTGCCGCTGGAGGATGCCTGGTTTCAGGCTGAAGATGGGACGAAGCTGTTCGGCTGGTATGTCCAGGCTTCTCCTGCCGCGCCGGTGCTGCTCTGGTGTCATGGCAACGCGGGCAACGTCATCCATCGCCTGGAGAACCTGGCCGAACTTTACCGCTTAGGTCTTTCGGTCTTTATCTTTGACTATCGAGGCTATGGACGCAGCAGCGGGAAACCGTCGGAAGAAGGCCTGTATCAGGATGCGTTGGCGGCTTATGGCTATCTGGTCAACCGGCGCGGCGTCCGTCCGGAACGGCTGATTCTCTTCGGCCGGTCTCTGGGCGCGTCGGTCGCGGGTGAAATTGCCAGCCAGAAGCCGGCGGCTGGATTAATTCTCGAATCGCCCTTTCCCTCCATCGCCGCAATGGCCCGCGCCCATTATGCAGGATTGCCGATGCACTGGCTGCTCAGCGGGCGGTTCCCGCTCGGCGAGCGGCTGTCGCGCGTGGCCATGCCGGTGCTGGTCGTTCACGGGGATCGGGACGACATCGTTCCGATTGCGCTAGGCCGTGAGGTTTTCGATGCGGCGCGCGGTCCCAAGTCGTTCTATGTGATCGAAGGCGCCGATCACAATAATACCTACCACATCGGCGGCCGCGCCTATTTCCAGCGGCTGAAGCAATTCATCCAGGAAGCCGTTCGGTAGCGCCCGCGCTCACGAAGCACTTGGTTTCCTGACCGGTGTTTTGATACAGTGCGCCGCCAGTGACCAGGAGACGGTGATGAACGACGACTCCGAGCGCATACGATTCGTGCAGGCCTGCCGTCCGGCCGCCCTGGCCGGAATTCTCTTGCTGGCTTCCGGCTGTGCCGCCCTATCCGATGGCCTCTCGCCGGACTCCGGCGCGATCCTGGCCGGTACGAGTGCCACGCCCATCGAAACGGTTGCGTCTGAGCACGCTCGCATTGCAGACGTGGCCGCGTCGCCGGAGTTGTCTGCTCTGGCGGATTCCAGTGCTGTATCTGCTGATGTGATCGCCCAGGCCGGACCGGTCACCGAGTCGAAGAGCGAAGCCGGAGAGAGTACAAAGGCGGCGGAAGAGAAGCCAAAAGATGCACCGGAGGACTTCTACGATCCCTTCGCAAAAAAAGAGGAAACGCTCGCCGCGGGCGAGGACTACGATCCGTGGGAGGGATTCAACTCGGCCATGTTTGAGTTCAACCGCACGGTGGACAAGTACGTCGTCAAGCCGGTGGCGAAGGTCTACGACAAAGTCGTCCCTGATGCGCTGCAGAAGGGCATCAGCAACTTCTATTACAACAACATTCACTTCGGGCCGCGCCTGCTGAACAATGTGCTCCAGCTCAAGGTCAAGGGGGCCGGCATCGAGCTCAGCCGGTTTCTGATCAACAACATCGTCGGACTGGCCGGTTTCTTCGATCCGGCCAAGCACTGGCTCGAGCTGGAGACGCCCCAGGAGGATACCGGACAGACTCTCGGCGCCTATGGCGTGCCGCCGGGGCCCTATCTGGTCCTGCCGCTGCTGCCGCCGTTCACGCTCCGGGATTTCTTCGGGTATCTCCTCGACTTCGGCATGAACCCCGTGAACTATTTCCTGCTGCCCACCTTCGAGGTGGACAATTGGCCGTCGGCGATCGCGCACAAGAACCGCGATACGACGACCAGCCTCCAGCTCGGCAGAGCGGTCGAAGATATCGTCAACTACCGGTCGCTCAATCTCGAAACGTTTGAGGGCGTGGAGGAAGCGACCGTGGATCTCTACAGCGCCGTCCGCAACGCCTATCTGCAGAAGCGCGCCAAAGCAGTCAGGGAATAGTCCCTTCATCGAATTCTTGCCCTTTCTGAATTTCCAAGTACACTGTATGAAGCCGCAGGCAATTCCTGCGAAGCGCACACATGACCATATCGATACATCCAAATCCAATTCCTGAGAACATGCGGCCGGTCTATGCCGTGCCGCGCGGTGTCGAAGCGCATCACGTCGTCCGGTTCATGACGGCGCGCGGGACGCGCGCCGTCGTGGTCCTGGGAGACCTGAAACCAATCGGGATCGTGACCGCGCGCGATCTGGCCGACCGCGTCGCAGGCGGCGGGTTGTCGGAGACCATGACGAAGGTGGAATCAGCCATATCGTCTCCGCTGACCACGATCGGCGAGTGGGGCGCCGTCGTCGATGCCATCGCGACGATGAATCGGCAGGGCATCAGCCACCTGCCGATCGTGAGCGCCAACGGTTCGCTGGTATCGGTGATCACGCTGGCCGACGCGCAGCGCCTGCGCGGCGAGGGCGTGGTTGCGCTCGGCGAATTCGTGCGGACCTCGGTCATCGTGCCGATGGTCCGCCGGAATCCTTGGAAGCGGATGCTGTTCGAGGTCAGAAAACAGATTCGTGAAAACGAGCGCTGGTGGTTTCTGGCCGCGGGACTTGGTCTGGCGGGCGCGCTGCTCGCGCTAGCCATCGGCAAAAGCTGGATCGGGTTTCAAACCTACCAGCCGAAAGACTATGAGCCGAAGGATCTCCAGCGTCAGCAATACGAAGAACTCAAAGGGAAGGCACAGCGCCAGCAACAATCCGATCCGGTAGAGAAATGAGGAGGGGACAACTTATGAGCAGGCGAGTGAGAACAGCAACGATGATGCGGTGGGTGGTGCTCGGTACATTGCTGGGTCTGTGGGTCTCGCCGGTCCAGGCCGAGACGGCCCGCTACGACGTGGACATGGACCATTCCACGCTGGGGTTCAGCGTGGCGCACATGGTGGTATCCAGGACGACCGGCCGGTTCATGGAGGCCACGGGATTCGTCGAGATGGATGCGGAGGCGAAGGAGTTCAAGACCATCGAGACGACGATCAAGACTGCCTCCGTGAACACCAATCACCAGAAACGCGACACCCATCTGAAGGGCGCCGATTTCTTCGACGTCGAAAAATATCCGGCCATGACGTACAAGATGAAGAGCTATCAGAAGGCGGGCGACACCTACACGGCAATCGGCGATCTGACGCTGCACGGCGTGACCAAGGAAATTACGCTCGTCGGGACATTCAACGGCGCGGCAAAAGACCCCTGGGGCAACGTGCGCGCCGGGTTTGCGGCAAGCGGGAAGATCAACCGGAAAGACTTCGGGATGAACTGGAGCAAGTCGCTGGATAATGGGGGACTGGTTGTCGGCGACGACGTGACGCTGCAGCTCGAGGTCGAATGCATCAAAGCCAAAGCGAAGTAACGCGAACTCGTTCCATCATTCTATGTTCAGCACCGCCGCGCCCTGAATGCGGCCGGCTTTGAGTTGCTGCAACGCCTGATTCGCGTCTTCCAGCGTGAATCGCTGCGTGCGGGAGCGGATCGGGATCGCCGCCGCCTCCCGCAAGAGATCCAACCCATCCTGCCTCGTGTTGGCCGTCACGCTCCGGATCGTCCGTTCCCCGAACAGATCGCGGTCGTAGTCAATCGCAGGGATGGGCGACATGTGGATGCCGGCCAGGGCCACGGTCCCGCCCAGCTCCAGCGCGCGCAACGCGGGAATCACGATCTCGCCGGCCGGCGCAAAGACAATCGCGCCGTGCAACTTGTCCGGCGGCTGATCCGTCGCGCCGCCGACCCACGCCGCGCCCAACTCTCTGGCCAATGCCCGGTGCTCTTCCCGCAGCGAGCAGACGTACACGGAACAGCCCCAATGCCTCGCGACTTGAATGGTCACGTGCGCGGAGGCGCCGAATCCGTACATTCCCAGCCGCTGGCCCGGTTGCACGCCGCTGAGCCGCAAGGCCCGGTAGCCGATGATGCCGGCGCAGAGCAGCGGCGCGGCCTCATCATCGCTGAAGACCGGCGGAATCGGATAGACGAAGGCCTCGGAAATCAGCGCGTACTCGGCGTAGCCTCCGTCCACGTGGTAGCCGCTGAAGACGGCCTTCGCGCAGAGGTTCTCGCGCCCGCTGCGGCAGAACTCGCACCGTCCGCACGTGCCCTGGAGCCACGCGATCCCGACACGATCTCCTTCCTTGACGGAACGGACTCCCGCGCCAATCTTATCCACCATGCCGACAGTTTCGTGGCCCGGGATGATCGGGCGTTTCACCAGCGGCAGGTCGCCTTCGACGATGTGGAGATCGGTCCGGCACACGCCGCAGACACGGACCTTCACGCGGACCTGGCCGGGGCCCGGATCCGGCGCCGGCATTTCACGGAGCTGAAGCGGGCTCGTGCCCGCGTCCGCGTTCTGGTCCAGGGCCATCGCTCTCATTGCGGGCGAGTGTACACGATCGGGAAATACGAGGCGAGCGCGAGCGGAGCGCAGACGTGTTCCGATCGACCAGCCGGCCGTTCTTGCCGGAATCGCCGGCGGTTGTGTACACTGATTTTATGAATCGGTTCATCGTCATGGGAATCGCGTGCCTGCTCTGGTTCGCCGGCGCATCCGGTGTGCCGGCGCTGGAATTCAGCGCCGATCAGATCACGAAGATCGACGGCCGCAGCCGCAAGGCCAACATCTACTACCGTGATGATCGGTGGCGGCTTGAACATCACGACCTGGGCCCCGTCAACGTCACCATCGTTCGTAAAGACAAGCAGGTCATGTGGCTGCTGCTCTCCCGCATGAAGCATTTCAAGACAATGCCCTACGATCCCGAGCAGGCGCCGAAAGTGGCCGAGCGGATGGACGGCGAGATTGCCCGAGAAGAAATCGGGACCGAAGTGCTGGACGGGCATCCGACGACCCTCTATCAAGTCACGGTGCAGCGCGGCGACCGGACCGACGTCTACTATCAATGGCTCGCGACGGACATCCGGTTTCCGTTGAAACTGGCCAGGAAGGACGGCAGTTGGATCGTGGAATACCGCCATGTGAAGCTCCGGCCCACCTCGGATTATCTCTTCCAGTTGCCGCTGAATTTCCAGCCGCTTGAGGAGTTCGATCGGGGCACCGAGAAGAAATCGCCCCGGCAGGCGATGTAATTCGTTTTATCCATTTATCTTCAATTTATTCGGGAGGAGGCGCGCAGTGATAAGGCATGTCGCAGGTGTTGTGTTGATGCTGGCGGCGGCCGGCGCCGCCTGGGCGCTGGATGTCGCGGATATGACGATTGAGTGGACGCCGGAGGGCAAGAGGCTTGCGGCCGAGCGGGCCAAGCTGCCGTCCAAAGACGAGATGGTCTTGATTCCCACCGGCTGGTTCCTGATGGGCAGCGACAAAAAGCAGGACCGGCTGGCCTATCTGCCGGAACTGCCGCAGCGCAAGGTCTATCTCGACGCCTACGAGATCGACAAATTCGAAGTCACGACCGTGCAGTTTCTGAAGTTCGTCCTGGCCATGAACCGGTCTCCGCTCATCGACTGGCGCTACGATGGCGGCAATTTCCAGGAGACGATGGCGAATCATCCGGTCATGCACGTGTCCTGGTTCGATGCCGACGCCTACTGCAAATGGGCCGGCAAGCGGCTGCCGACGGAGGCGGAATGGGAAAAGGCCGCGCGCGGAGAAGACGGGCGGATCTATCCCTGGGGGAATCAGCCGGCCGGACTGTCCCGATCCAACTTCGGCCGCGGCGGGTTATCCGGACCAGTCCGTGACCGGCCGGAACGGTTGATGCTCTATCCGCCCATCATCTCCGTGGACAAGTATGAGAATGCGCTGAGTCCCTACGGCCTGTATCAAATGGTGGGCAATGTCTCCGAGTGGGTGGCGGACTGGTACGACAGGGACTATTACAAATCGGCGCCGGAAAAAAATCCCAGGGGGCCCGAACACGGCACGCAGCGCGGCTTTCGCGGCGGCGGGTGGATCGACAGCACGCCGAGCGTGCGCGCGGCGCAGCGCAATGGCACCGAACCGAACACGAAAATGAACTGGCTGGGATTTCGTTGCGCGCGGGATGTGAAGGAGTCGCCGGCTCAGCCGGCCGGCTTACGCTGAACGCTTCGTATTCAGGATGGCGCCGGCCTTCTCGGCCGCTTCCTTGACGAGCGTGCCCATTTTCGGGTGGGACGGTTCAATATCAACCGGCCAGCCGTAATGCCGGAGCCGCTCGCTGGCGGTCGGCCCCACCGAGGCGACCACCATGCGGTTCAAGGCCTGCTTGAATTGCTCCACGCGTCCGTCCCTCGTCAGGACCTGCATCACGTGATCCACCTGCACCGCGTTGGTGATCAGCACCGCATCCACCTGGCCCGCCGTAATGTTGCCCAGCGCCTCGCGTAGACGATCCAGGTCCTCCGGCAGCGCCCACCGGTAGACCGGCACACGGGAGAGGGTCGCCCCGCGCTCGCGTAATTCTTCCAGCAGTTCGGCGTTGGTCGCGCCATATTCCAGGAGGGCGACCCGGAGGCCGAGCACCGGACAGTTGGCATCCAGGGTTTGCAGGAGCTCACGCCACGTATTCGGCTCCGGCACGGTGAAGGTGGGCTTCAGGCCCAGTTCCTTGAGGGCCGCCACAGGCTTGGGGCCGCGGGCCACGAGCGTGATGTGGCCGAGCGCAAAGGTGACGGCGTCCAAGTCGTGGCGGGTCTTCAGGACATTGAGCAGGATTTCCAGGCCCACGCCGGTCATGACGATCAGGACATCCACCTGATCGGCCAGCAGCCGGTCGCCGAACTGCAGGGCTTCGCGGTTGTCCTCCAGCGACACCTCGCGCATGGCCGGCGTGACCATCGGCCGGCCGCCATAACGCTCGATCAGCCCGGTCATCTCGGGGGCCATGCGGTTTTCGAACGCCGCCACCGTCAACCCGTTGAAACCCGTATCGCTCATTTCGGCGCGTCCATGGCGCAGCGGAAGCCCGTCGATTCGTTGCGGATCAGCGGATCGCTCTTCACGCGCGTGAAAATTCGAACCATCGGCGTTTCCACGGCCCAGCCGGAGCTGCGCAGGATCTTGTCCGCGCCGGTGTTCGGTCCCCTGGGATTTTTGGCCGGGCTCTTTTCGTAGTAGCGGTCGTCGTACCAGTCGGCCACCCACTCCCAGACGTTGCCGGCCATGTCGTAGGCGCCATAGGGACTCTTGCCCAGCTCATAGCTGCCGACCGGCATCAGGGTCTTTTCGCCGATCCATTGCTGGTTGAAGTTGAGGTGCTTCGCGGTGGGCTCGACGTTGCCCCAGGGGAAACGCCGGTCTTCGGTTCCCTTCGCGGCCTTCTCCCATTCCGCCTCCGTCGGCAGCCGCTTGCCGGCCCATTTGCAGTAGGCGTCGGCATCGTGCCAGTCCACATTCACCGCGGGCCGTTCGGCGACGGCGTCAGAAACCCGGCCGTCCTTCCAGAGCGTGCGCGCCGGGTTGTTCGGATGCTGGGGGATGCGGTGCCCTGCGGCTTTCACGAATTGCTGATAGCGTCCGTTGGTGACTTCATGCTTGTCGATATAAAAGGCGTCCAGGTCGACCTGATGCCGCGGATATTCGTCGCGGCCGCCGTCCCGGTCGCCGGGCGGCACGCCCATCGGGAAGGGGCCGGCGGGCACGAGGACCATCGGCGCGCCATCCTTGCCGGCCGGCCCGGCGGCGTGCAGCGGGCCGGCCAGTGAAACTGACAGACCGATCAGACTGCTGAGAAGGACGTACAGCAGCGCCATGAAACTCCTTTATCGTCCGTGGTTATCGGGCGCTGATGGTACCATATCGTTTCATTCAATGCACAGCGGGAGACCACGTTTCCGGTTGACGGGGTAGGGAGCCCGTCATATAAATAGCCAAGGGAGTGTGATCGTGGCTGATTCCGGTATTCGCGGGCTGCGGCATCTGGCCTTGAAGGTCGCCGATCTGGCGCGCTCGCGGAAGTTCTACGAGGATTTCTTCGGCATGAAGGTGGTCTGGGAACCGGATCCCGAGAACGTCTATCTGAGCTCGGGGCTGGACAACCTGGCGCTCCATCAGATTCCGGCGGCCGATGTGTCCCGGTACAGACCCGCGAAGGACCAGTTGCTGGATCATCTCGGGTTCATCATGGATTCCACGGCCTCGGTGGATCGCCTGTTCACGCAGGCCGAACGATCCGGCGCCACCATCGTCAAGCCTCCCAGGCAGCACCGCGACGGCAGTTACTCCTTTTACATGGCCGATCCGGACGGGAACACGGTGCAGGTGCTCTACGAGCCCGCCATCAGCAAGTTGAAATGGTCATGAGCCAGCTCTGGAATTCATTGAACGGCGATCAGTACATCGGCCTGGCCCCGTGGGTCTGGATGCAGCTGGAGAGCGCCGAGTCGCCGGGGCCGTTCCCCTTTGTGGGCGGCGTGGCTCCGGAAGTGGTCGCCGCGCTCTACGAAGCGCACAGCCTGCTGCAGAGCAGCGTCGATACCGCGATCAGCGACGTGTTTTCGCACCGCGCCCCGCTGGACGATCCCGATCGTCGGGCACGGCTCGAGGACGCCTATGCCGAGCTGGTCAATTCGCGCCCTCAACTGAAAGCCCATATCCAATGCGGCCGCAAACCGGATGGGACCTTTCAGTGGGAGTTTCGCAAGGACGCCTCGAAATCGGCTGTGCTCGCTCATGTGGGGCTGCGCATCTTCAACTCGGTGGCGCGACAGGCCCTTCCGGTGGGATTCGAGCGGCCGGTGGCTCCGGCGATCGGAAAGTTTCTGGGTTTTCTGGACGGGACGCACCGGGTGTCGGAACTGAAGACTGTCGTGACGTCGGCCGGACGCGACGTGTCCGGCATCACGATGCAGATCATGGAGGCCCTGCACAAGTACGACTGCCTGAGCCTGTCGTCAGCCGCCACGGTGCGCGAGCAGTGGCTGGCCCACACGCGCGATCAGGACGTCGTGCACCTCGGCCACGCCGCGCTGCTCTATCGCCAGCAAGACCAGTTCTTTCTCTTCGATCCCTGGCTGCTGCCCTGGTTCGCCGAATCCTCGGTGCCGTCTTTGTGGGGCGGGCTCCTTCCGAAGCCGGCCGCGATTTTTCTGACGCATGACCACGACGACCACGTGGACCCGCGCACCCTGCTGCACATGCCGAAGGACGTGCCGGTCGTCGTGCCGAGCAAGCGCAACCGCCGCGCGCTCTTTTTCGACTATCCGGCGCTGCTGCGCGAACTGGGGTTCGGTCAGATCGTCGAGCTGGCGCATGGGGAAAGCTGGGCGTTCGACGGAGGCGCCGTGGTGTCGGTGCCGTTTTTCGGCGAGGATCCCTGCGACATTGAGATGCCGCGCAACTGCTACCTGATCAACGACCGCGGCCGCAACACGATGGTGCACGTGGACAGCGGCCCCACGAACGGCGGCAAGTCCGTCGTGAAGGAAGGCGTGCTGGGCGATCTGGTGAAAAAATTCGGTCCGGTCGCGACGCTCTTCGCTTCGCAGCAGCAATTACAGGAGATCCGCGCCCACGCCGCGCACGCCTGCCTCTCCCATCCGGGTCTCTGGCTCGAGACGGGAGAAAACGGGTATCTCACCAACGGCTATCTGGCGGAGCTGGCGGGCACGGCCGGGGCAAAACTGTTCGTCTCCTACGCGACCGGCGGCGCCGACTGGCTGCCGGACCACCTGTCCTTCACGTTCAGCCGGCGCAACCCCGCCCGCACTGCGCTCATCACCGCGCACTGGGAGCGGCCGGAGAAGCTCACCGATCTCTTGAAGCCGCAGGGCTGCAGCTACCATTATACGCATGCCCTCGACGCCTTCCGGGCAACAACCGGGAAGGGGACCGAGGTCATCTCGCTGGCCGAGCCGCTCGCGCCGCTGGCGCTCCACCGGCGCGATCATGGCGATCCGCCGTTCATGAAACAGGGCCCGGGACAAGCGAGGCGATAATGGCATCCGGAACGGCACCCATCCTGATCACCGGCGCCGCCGGCTTCATCGGCTACCACGTCGCCCGCCGCCTCCTCGAACGGGGCGAAGCGGTCATCGGGATCGACAACCTCAACAGCTACTACGACGCGCGGCTCAAGAAGGCGCGGCTGGCGCAGCTGAAGCCGTTCAAGGCCTTTCGTTTCCGGAAACTGGATCTGGTCAACCGCAAGGGGATGGCCGCGCTGTTTGTGCAGCACAGGTTTCGACGCGTCGTGCATATGGCTGCGCAGGCCGGCGTGCGCTACTCGCTGGTCAATCCCCATGCCTATACCGACAGCAACGTCGTCGGATTCGTGAACATCCTGGAAGGCTGCCGGCACGCGAAAGTCGAACATCTGGTCTATGCCTCGTCCAGTTCGGTCTATGGCGGCAACACCCGCATGCCGTTCTCCGTGCACGACAATGTGGACCATCCGGTCTCGCTCTATGCCGCGACGAAGAAGGCCAACGAACTGATGGCCCATACCTACGCGCACCTCTACAGCATTCCCTGCACCGGCCTGAGATTTTTCACCGTCTACGGGCCGTGGGGCAGGCCGGACATGGCCCTGTTCCTCTTCACGAAGGCGATCCTGGCCGGCAAGCCGATCGACGTCTACAACCACGGCAGGATGAAACGCGACTTCACCTACATCGACGACATCGTCGAGGGCGTGGTGCGGACGCTGGACCGTCCGGCGAAGGCCGATCCGGCCTGGTCCGGCGAAGCGCCCAACTCAGCCACAAGTTCGGCACCCTACCGGCTTTACAACCTCGGCAACCACCAGCCGGTCGAGTTGTTACGGTTCATCGAGCTTCTGGAACAGGCGCTGGGGAGATCCGCGAAGAAGAATTTTCTGCCGCTGCAGGCCGGGGATGTCCCCGCGACCTATGCCGACGTGCAGGATCTGATCGATGACGTCGGCTTCAAACCGGACACGCCGCTCGAAGAGGGAATCCGCCGTTTCGTTGAGTGGTATCGGTCCTACTACAAAGTTTAGTCACTACACTCAGAACAATCGTTCGAGTTCGGCGAAGGTGACCGCCTTCAGGCTGGGATAGACCGCGTGGGCTTCCTTCAGCGCTGCTGCGGGATAGGTCGTGGCGACACCGACTACGTTCATGCCCGCCGCCTTCGCCGATTGAATCCCCGCCAGCGAATCCTCGATCACCACACACTCGGATGCCTTGAGAGATGGAATGGCTTTCGGGCTCAAGTCGTTCAGTTTCGCCAGGGTCAGAAGATAAATCTCCGGATCGGGCTTGCCGGTCGTCGTGTCTTCGGCGGCGACGACCAGGGGGAATGCCTGTTCGATGGGTGAACCTCTGAGCGCATCGGCAATCTGCGCTCGTGTTCCTCCCGACGCCACGGCCAGCCGGTAACGGTCCTTCGCCTTGAGCACGAAGTCCGCGACGCCGGGAAACAACTCGGGCTTATGCGTGGCCGTGTAGTCGCGGAAGAGCGCCACCTTCCGGTCATGGACCCTCTGCGCGCGCGCCGGGTCGCGCGCGCTTCCGGCTTTCTTCAGCAGCGCCGCCAGGCAATTGCGTTCATCCATGCCCAGGTATGTTTCGTAATACTCCTCTTTGGTCAGGGTCAAGCCTTCTTCTCGCAGGGCCTGCTGGAACATGAGGAGGTGCGGGGTCTCGTCATCGGCGATCACGCCGTTGAAGTCGAAGATAATCGCGCGCAGCGACATGTGCCGAAGGTAGCACGGGGAATTTCGGATGGACAAGGAGATAGTGTATAGTCCCCGCACATGGAGAGGGCGCTGTGACCGACATCAGAATCATGACCGACCTGCTGGTGATCTTCGCGATCTCCATCGGGATCGTGTTCGTGTTTCATAAATTCCGTCTGCCCCCGATCGCCGGGTTTCTGGCGGCCGGGGCCCTGATCGGACCCCACGGCCTCAACCTGGTCTCGGACATCGAGCAGGTCAAGGTCATGGCCGAGATCGGCGTCGTGCTGCTGCTCTTCACGATCGGGATCGAGTTTTCGCTGGCCCACCTGGCGGCCGCGCGCCGCCTGTTGATGGTGGGCGGACCGTTGCAAGTCGTCGGCTCGCTTCTCCTTGCGGCGGCCGTGGGCCTCGCCGCGGGCCTGCCGGCCCGGCAGGCCCTGTTCTGGGGCTGCCTGCTGTCGCTCAGCAGCACCGCCATCGTGCTGAAGGCCCTGGCGGAGCGGGGGGAGAGCGATTCGCTGCATGGACGCGCCACGGTCGGCATCCTGATTTTCCAGGACCTCGCGGTCGTGCCGATGATGCTCCTGCTGCCGCTGCTTGCCAATCCCTCTGACAGCGTGAAGCCGGAGGTGCTGCTGGCGCTCGGCAAGTCGATCGTGCTCGTCGGCGCGCTGATGGCGGCTTCCTGGTACGTGGTGCCCCAGCTGCTTGAGCAGATCGTGCGCAGCCGGAGCCGCGAACTGTTTCTGCTGACGATCATCGTCCTATGCCTGGGCATCGCGTGGCTCACGTCGCTGAGCGGCCTGTCGCTGGCGCTGGGCGCCTTCATCGCCGGGCTGGTGATTTCCGAATCCGAGTACAGCCACCAGGCCATGGCGGAAGTGCTGCCGTTCCGGGACAGTTTCAACAGCCTCTTCTTCGTGTCCATCGGGATGTTGATGGACGCGCGGGTGCTGGTGTCCCATCCGGTGCTGGTGGTCGCATTGATCGGAGCGGTCCTCGCGGGCAAGTTCGTGACGGGCATGATCCCCGTGGTGGCGTCGGGCTACCCGCTGCGCGCGGGGATCCTGGCCGGGATCTCGCTGGCGCAGGTCGGGGAGTTCAGTTTCGTGCTGGCGCAGCAGGGCGAACGGACCGGCCTGCTGGTCGGGGAGCCCTATCAGGTCTTTCTGGCGGTTTCGGTGCTCACGATGGTGATCACGCCGCTGCTCATGCAGGGGGCGCCCCATCTGGCGAAACGGGCCGAGGCGGTCCAGCGCCTTCGCCGCTGGTATCCCGACAAGGCGGCCGTGCAGATGCAGCAGGAGTCGCGCCACCTGAAGATCAAGGACCACGTGATCGTGATGGGCTACGGATTGAGCGGGCGCAACCTGGTCCGCGTGCTCGAAGAAACGGAAATCCCCTACCTGGCGCTGGATCTGGACGGCCAGACCGTCAAGCGCGAGTCGCAGCATGGCGTGAAGATTTTTTATGGCGACGCGACCAACCCCAACGTGCTGCATCATGTCCGCATCGACGATGCCCGCGTGCTGGTGGTCGCCATCTCGGATCCCTTCGCGGCGCGCCGCGCCGTACAGATCGCGCGCGGGATCAATCCCGACATCCATATCATCGTGCGCACGCGCTATCTGCGCGAGATGGACGACCTGCATCAATTGGGCGCCGATGAAGTCGTGCCGGAGGAGTTCGAAACTTCGATCGAGATCTTCGCCCTGGTCCTGCAGACGTACAAGCTGCCGCAGGAGGTGATTGTCCAGAAGGCGGAGCAGATCCGGAAGGAGGGCTACGCGCTGCTCCGGCGCGGGGAGCTGCCGGACCTCGCGCACCACCTGCGACGCGGCACGCTCACGGACGTGGAAGTGGACACCTGCCGCATCGAGACCGGCTCGCCGGCGCTCGGCAAGACCATCGGCCAGATCTCGATCCGTCCCAGGACTGGCACCTCGGTGATCGCGCTGACCCGCCGGGGCGTGACCGAGTCCAATCCGAAGGAAAAGGTCCGGCTGGAGGAGGGCGATGTGCTCTCGCTGCTGGGCACCCGCGCGCAGATCACGCGGGCGATCGGGTTGCTGATGGATGAGAAAACGTCGTAAGCAGTTTGCTAGGGACGGATCCCGGTCATCATTTCGTAGGCCTCTTGCAGCGTGCCCACCTCGACCACGTTGATATTCCGCTGCCGTCCCAGTTCAAACAGGTCCCACTCGGGCGTCTTGGCCTCGCCCCTCGGCACCAGCATGGACCGCATGTTGGCCGCCGCCGCCCCCTGAAGCTTGGCGGGGAGATCGCCGACCTCCTCGATGCGGCCGTCCGGAGCGATCACGCCGGTGATCACGATGCCGGAGCGGATGGTGTCGCCGCGCCAGGCGGCCACGATGCCGACGGCGATCGCGCTGCTGGCGCTGGAGCCGCCGGCCAGGCTGTAGCGGGAACGGTTCTTGATCGTGAGCCGCCAGTTCCGTTCGTCCTCTCCCATCACCTTCGCCGCCGCGGAGATCGCCGCCCTGGCCCCGTCCTTCCAGACCTCGTCCACGGCCGATCCGGCCGAGGTCTCGCTGAAGAGAATCGTGGGGCCGCGGCCCTGCGGGTCCCGATCCAGTTGCAGCGCGACGTAGTGGACGTTGCCGACCTCCTGTCCACCGATGACACTGACAGCAAGGGCGGGGACGCTGGCTACGCGTGAGGACTCCGCCCACAGGGCGGAAGAGGATGTGGGGCAGGCCAGCAGGGCCAGTGCGAGGATGACAATCCGATCGGCCAATCGGTTGCGAGACGACATCGGACTCCTCAGCAGCACGCGCGCGCAGCATACGCAAAACCAATGGTTTCTGCAAGGGTGGAAGAGCCGCGCAGGCTCCGGAGGCTTTCTTGACAGTCCGAAGAAACGCATACTATAGTGACGTTCGTTCTCCGCATCTGGAGCGGCGAACGGCGGGATGAGGTGATCGCATGGGACCCACAAAACTCGAGCCGGCCACGACGCTGGCGGAACTTCAGGAGAGCAAGCCCGACCGGGTGACGATCGTGGTCCTGAGCGGGGATTTCGACCGCGTGATGGCGGCCTTCATCATCGCCACCGGCGCGGCCGCGATGGGCATGCAGGTCACGATGTTCTTCACCTTCTGGGGGTTGAACGTCATCCGCCGCGAAGGGGCCACCAGCGGAGCGAAGGATCTGCTGCGCCGGATGTTCGGGTTTCTGAACAAGGGCGGGGCCGGACGCCTGCCGCTCTCACGGTTTCATTTCGGGGGGTTGGGCACCAGCATGATGAAGCGGGTCATGAACCAAAACCGCATGCCGGGGATCGCGGAGTTGCGCGAGACGGCGCAGGATCTCGGCGTGAAGTTCATCGCCTGCACGACCACGATGGGCCTGATGGGCGTGACCAAGGACACCCTGATCGAGGGCGTGGATCAACTGGCCGGCGTCAGCACCTATCTGGCTGAAGCCCGCCAGGGCAGCGTCAATCTGTTTATCTGAGCGCAGGAAAAACACACATGATCCGTTCCGATGTAAAGCTCGATACGCTGGGGTACTTCTGCCCCATGCCGATCATCATGACCTCCAAGAAGATCAAGGAACTGACGCTGGGCCAGGTGCTGGAAGTGGTGTCCGACGACGAGGGTATCAAGAAGGACATGCCCGCCTGGTGCGAGACGACCGGCCACGAAATGGTCGGGCTCGAGGAAGAATCCAAAGACGACTCCCGCATCTACAAGGCCTTCGTCAAGAAATCCAAGTAAGCGCAAGGTCCTCGCGATGAGCCGGTAGTGCCTGCGATGCCGGTTTTTTTACTGTTTTCGGCCACTCCAACTTTACCACTAGATATAGTCGTCAAGACGTTCCGGCCCACTGTATCTTGCGTTTTTTATTGACATATCAGGAATTCACTGGTATAGCTGCCGTCCCAAGTACCCTGAATAGACTGAGGCCGGGCTCCATCGGACGCACCAATCACGAGGTGCCATGCCTGGAACGGTCAGGTTCAAACGCCCCGCCCGGGCCGCTTCGCGGCGCCGGATGTTTCTTCGCCAGTCTTCCCGCACGCTGTCATCGTCGGTTGCCTCTCATCAGCCGTCCACACGGCCGCCACAAGGAGGTCCACCCATGAGCTCTCGCGGTCTCGTCCTGAACGAGTACGTGTCAAATGTCGCCTACCAGGCTGTGGCCAGGGCGGGTGAGTCGACACTGCTGCCGATCATCGACCAGCAGAACGGGGAGCCGGAGGGCGTGTTGGTGGCTTCCTCGCTGGAACGGATCGTCGTGTGCGGGCGCGAACAGGCGGTCCTCTCGCTGGGGGACATCAAGGCGGTGCAGCGCACGATGGCCCGCGTGCAGGCGCGCCGGGCGGTGCTCTACGTACCGGCGGAGATGATGATTCCCAATCCCGTCCTGCTGCTGGCGACGTTGTCGAAGATTGACGTGATCCGGATGGCTCCCGCCTCGCCCACACCCTCCTAGCCCGGTACCGGCAGAGGCTGCGCGCGCACCGGGACCGCTCACCAAGGGGGACGTCATGCTGGGACCGTTTCTCCTCAAATACCATCAGATGTTCGTCAATTCGAATTCGGCCGGCGCCTTCATCCTGTCACGAAACGGACGGTCGGCCGACTATGTCGGCGCAAGCGCGGAGGATCTGATCGGCACGCTGGGCCGCTTCGCGCGGCAATCCGACTACCGCTACTTCTGGTTCGTCGAAGCGCGTTCTGACCGGGAAGCGGCGGACATCGAACAGGCCTGGCTGCATCGCTACCGCCCGTCGGATAATCCGGCCCGCTCGTCCGCTCCCCACGGGACGGGATGGCGTTGCACGATCGAAGGATGCCCGACCTGCGCGCTGGCCGGCGCCCTGCGCTGACCGGTTTTTCATCCCGCCGAGTCTTCCGCAGCTTGACGGCGTCCGCCTTCCGTCCGTAGATTCCTCTGCATGTCCGATCGCATCGTCGAGTGCGTGCCGAATTTCAGCGAAGGGCGAAACGAGGCGACCCTGCGCGCGCTCGTCGAAGCCGTGCGCGCCGTCTCCGGCGCGGCGCTGCTGGACCACACGATGGATACGGATCACCACCGGGCGGTGCTGACCTTTGCCGGCGCGCCGGACGCGGTGGCGGAGGCGGCGTTTCAAGCGGTGAAAACGGCCGCCTCGCGCATCGACCTGCGCAAGCATCAGGGCGGGCACCCGCGCGTCGGCGCGACCGATGTCGTCCCCTTCGTGCCGCTCCATGGCGCGACGATGCGCGACTGCATCGAGCTGGCGAACGCCGTCGGCAGGAGGATCGGCGGGGAATTGAACATTCCGGTGTTTCTCTACGAGCAGGCCGCAATCCGGCCGGACCACGCCCGGCTGGAAACGATCCGGCTGGGCGGCCCGGCCGGCCTGGCGCATCGCATGGAGACCAACCCCGAATGGATGCCGGATTTCGGACCACCCAGGATGCATCCGACCGCCGGCGCCACGGTGGTCGGCGCGAGGCTGATCCTGGTCGCATTCAACGTCAATCTCGGCACCGACAATCTCGATATCGCCAGGGCCATTGCAAAAGCCGTGCGGCAATCGAACGGGGGCCTCGCGCATGTGAAGGCCATGGGGATCGCGCTGGCCAGCCGGAAGCAGGTGCAGGTGGCCATGAATCTGGTGAACATTGACGAGACGCCGGTCCACGTGGCCTTCGAGGCGGTGCGCCGGGAGGCCGAACGGCGCGGAGTGTTGGTGGCCGGCAGCGAATTGATCGGGCTGGCGCCCAGGCAGGCCGTGGAGCAGGCCCGGACAGCCGGCATCCGGATCGACTCCTTCGACCCGTCGAAGATCCTTGAAGCGAGGCTTGAGCAAGCCGGGTTTGGCGACTTGTAGAACGGCGGGAGGCTGTGCTATATTTCCGCGTCGTGAATCAGTCCAAATTACCTTGCGCAGCAGGACGTACACGAGACGATGGAAATCAAGGTCTTCAATAACAACGTCGAAAAGGCCCTCAAGGTCGCCAAGAAGAAACTGGCGGGAGAGGGGCTGTTTCGGGAACTGAAGCGGCGCCGGTATTACGAGAAGCCCAGCGTCCGGAAGAAAGCCAAGATGCGCGAGGCGCAGCGGCGCCGGCAGAAGTGGCTCTCCAAACGCCGGATGGACTAGCCGGTCCCTCCTCTCCGACTCTCTTGACTCCTCAAGCCCGTTTCCGTAGGTAGGACGCCATGCGTCCGTCTCAAATCCATCCGGCCATTCGCATCCTCCGCAAGGAAATACTCCAATGGCAGGAACCAATCCTCGGCGTCGTCGCCAAGGAATCCCGCGATCCCTTCCGCGTCCTCATCGCCTGCGTCCTGAGTCTTCGCACCAAGGATAAAACCACGGCTGACGCCAGCCGGCGGCTCTTCGCGCTGGCCCATGAGCCTCGTACCATGCTCACGCTGCCGCTCCGCCGGATTGAGCAGGCCATCTACCCGGTCGGGTTCTACCGCAACAAGGCCAGGCAGATTAAAGACATCTGCCGGCGGCTGTTGTCGCATTACAAGGGTCGCGTGCCGGATTCAATCGAGGAACTGCTGACGTTCAACGGAGTGGGGAGAAAGACGGCGAACCTGACGGTGACCGTCGGCTTCAACAAGCCGGGCATCTGCGTGGACATCCACGTGCACCGGATCAGCAACCGCTGGGGCTATGTACAAACAAAAACACCGGAGGAAACAGAAGAGGCCCTTCGCAAGAAACTCCCGAAGCAATACTGGATCACCTACAATGATCTGCTCGTGCCCTACGGGCAGAACCTCTGCCAGCCTGTCTCGCCCTGGTGCAGCAAGTGCAAGCTGATCGAGTATTGCGATCAGGTCGGGGTGACACGCTCGCGCTGAGCGAGCGCAGGCGCGAAACGCAAGACTGGCGAGAAAAGCGAGAAACGAGTCGCGCAAGTCTCGCCTTTCACGCGAGTCTCGCGCTAGATAAACAGCGTCGTCTCGGCGCCGGCGGTCAAAGACAAGATCGCAGGCAGGCCCAGCACTTCATCCACATTCTTGGCCACGGCATCCGGATCCACGCCCATGTATTCGAGGCCGGCGCTGCAGGCGACGACGCGAAAGTGCCCGACCTGTTTTGCCTCGGCCAGCATCTCCGAAATCTTCGGTACCTTCTTCTCTTTCAGCAGGCGCGCGACTTCCTTGCCGTCGATCTGATGCTCCGGCGAGAAATCCATCTCGTCGATCCGGCCCTCGGCCAGCTTCTTGATGGTCCAGAAGAGCAGCACGACGGTGACCTGCTTGCCCATGGCGGCGGCGGTCAGGCCGAGCGTGGCGACCTGATGCAGCTTATCGTAGGTGGAATTGTGCGCGAAGATGATGAAGCGGTGTTTCTGGCTCATGGTCATGCGCTCATGAAGGCGGGCGGATTATACCGGCTGGGTCTGACGGGAACAAGCGGCCGGGTCACTTCTTTTTCAGCCTGCCCTGGGACTTCACGCCGGTGACGAAGGCGTCAATGGCCGCGTTTACTTCGTCCGCCGTCATGGCCCGGTCGTGCGTTTCACTCTCGTCCACGAGATAGACGTCCTTGTCCTTTTCCTGGCGGATGACGACCGTGTTCTCCGGCGTCACCTCGATCATCATGAACCATTCCTTGTCGCCCTTCCTGATCAGGGCCTCCTTGCCGAGGCCTTTTTTCGTGACCTCGACCTGGTAGTCCCCGCCGGGCGGATCGGCCGGGTGGGCGGGGGAAGCCCAGGCGAAGGTGACGATCAAGGCGGCGGCCGGAAGCGGGAGGAAAGGACGTTCGGCGTGATTCATGGCGGGCCTCCGAACACGATGGATGGTGGAGAGAATTATAGCGCAGCCCGGGCCCTGCGTAAATGAACGGTTTCGGGGCTTTGCCTTTTCCCCTGTGCCTTGTTACGATGCCGCGCGATGGACGCTCTGCTCGCACAGGTCGAAGCAGTCCTGACGAAGGAGGTCCTGATCGGCCTGACGATCGCCTCGGTCGTCTTCTTCGTCGGCACCCTCATCGCCATTCCCTTTATTCTCGTGCGCCTTCCCGCACATTACTTCGACGAGCGGCATCCGCGTCTCTGGATGCCGAATCACCATCCCGTTCTGCGGTTCGCCGGCTTCGCGGTCAAGAACGCTGTTGGGGCTGTGTTCCTGGCGGTCGGCATCGCGCTGCTGTTTCTACCGGGCCAGGGGATTTTGACGATCCTCCTGGGCGTCTCGCTGATGGATTTCCCGGGCAAACGCTACATCGAACGAAAAATCGTCGGGCAGCCGACCGTGCTGACAGCCATCAACGGCTTGCGCGCGAAGTACAACAAACCGCCGCTGACCGTGAAAGACGATTCCTGAGCCAGGCCATGGCTACCTCCCGCCGTACCTGCTACCTGATCGACGGCAGCGCCTACATCTACCGCGCCTTCTTCGCGCTGCCCGCGCTTTCCAACTCCAAGGGCCTCCAGACCAACGCCGTCTACGGCTTCACGACGATGCTCATGAAGATCCTGCGCGAGCGCAAGCCGGACTGTCTCGCCATCACGTTCGATGAAAAGGGCCCGACGCACCGCCACGAGGAGTTCAAGGAGTACAAGGCCCACCGGCCGCCCATGCCCGAGGGCATGTCGGCGCAGATTCCCTACATCCACCAGGTCGTCGAGGCCTTCGGCATCCCGGTCGTCAGGAAGCAGGGGCTCGAGGCGGACGACCTGATCGGCACGCTGGCGCGGAAGGCGGAGACGGCGGGTTTCGAGGTGATCATCGTCACCGGCGACAAAGACATGCTGCAGCTCGTCACGCCCGCCGTGAAGATCTACGATCCCATGAAGGACAAGTGGCTTGGCGAGGCCGAGTGCCGCGAGAAGTTCAGCGTGGAGCCGGCGCGGGTGGTCGAGATCATGGGACTCATGGGCGATGCCACGGACAACATTCCCGGCGTGAAGGGCATCGGCGAGAAGACGGCGGTCAAGCTGATCGCCGAGTTCGGCACGATTGAGAATTTGCTCAAGCATGTGGATGACGTGAAGCCGCCACGGGCGCAGGCGCTGCTCAAGGAGCAGGCCGATCAGGCGCGCCTGAGCCGGAAGCTCGCCACCATCCGGACGGATTGCCCGGTCGAGTTCGATGCAAAAGCGTTCGCTACGCACCCGCCTGAGCCGGAGCGGCTCGCGCCTCTCCTGCGCGAACTGGAATTCTCGACGCTGCTGAAAAACATTCAAACCGCGTCCGGCTCAGCACCGGCAGGCGAAGCAATGGGCGGAGGGGTCGAAACCATCAAGGATGAGAAGGCCGCGAAGCGGTTTGCCGACCGTGCGGCCAAGGAACGGCTCGTCGGCCTGCATGTCGTGCTCGAAGGCACGGGAGTCGGCGCTGACGTGCGGGGGATCACCTTGGGTACGCCCGACGGCACAACCGTTTTTTCCCCGAAGCTCCTCGGCCCGCTGAAGGACATCTTGACCGATCGCAATGTTACCAAGGCCGTGCACGACCTCAAGCCGGCGCTGCTCGCGCTGCATCGACTGGGGGTGGAAGCGGCCGCACCCGCTTTCGACACGATGATCGCCGCTTATTTGCTCAATCCCAACCGGCGCGGCCATGCGTTGGACTCGGTGGCGCTGGAGGTGCTTGGCTATCAACTTGGCACGGGACAGGCGGAGCAGCAAGATGAAGAGCCGGCCGACCTGTTCGGTTCGGCAGACAAGGCGGCGTCGGTCGTGCCCGCTGCTGCCGAATCCGCCGCCGTCACGGTCAGGCTCGTGCCGATCCTCAAGGATCGGCTGCAGGAGCAGGGCAGCCTGGAGCTGTTCGACGAAGTCGAAATGCCGCTCGTGCCGGTGCTGGCCGAAATCGAACGCAACGGCTTCGGGCTCGACGTCGCGGTGCTCCAGGAGCAGAGCAAGGAATTGGAGCGTGAGCTGGAGAACATCATGGGCAACATCGTGCGGCTCGCCGGCCAGGAGTTCAACGTCAACTCGCCCAAGCAGCTCGCGACGGTCCTGTTCGAGAAGCTGGGCTTGAAGCCGCTCCGCAAAACCAAGACAGGGTATTCCACGGACGAAGACACGCTGATGCAACTGGCTGCCCAGCACGAATTGCCGGCGCAGATTCTGAACTACCGTTCGTTGAGCAAGCTCAAGTCCACCTACGTGGACGCGTTTCCCGCGCTGGTGAATCCGGAGACAGGGCGGCTGCACACGTCGCTCAACCAGACCGTCGCGGCGACCGGGCGGCTCTCCTCCACCGAGCCGAATCTCCAGAACATCCCCATCAAGGGCGACCACGGCTTCCGCATCCGCGAAGCCTTCGTCGCCTCAAAGGGGCACACGCTGCTCTGCGCCGATTACAGCCAGATTGAACCGCGCATCCTGGCGCATCTCTCTGGCGACCAGAAGCTCAAGCTGGTCTTTGAGCGGGGCGAGGACATCCACACGGCCACGGCGGTCGAAATTTTCAAGCTGCCGCCCGATCAGATCACCAAGGACATGCGGCGCGTGGCCAAGACCGTGGTCTTTGGCATCGTCTACGGCATCAGCCCCTTCGGGCTGTCGCAGAATATCGGCGTCTCGCAGGCCGACGCCAAGAAATACATCGACACCTACTTCGAGCGGTACGCGGGCGTGAAGGCCTTCATCGACCGGACGATCGAGGAGGCGAAGCGGCAGGGCTACACGACGACCATCACCGGCCGGCGTCGGCCGATTCCCGAGCTCCAGAGCGCTGACCCGGTGCAGCGCGGGTACGGAGAACGGCAAGCGGTGAACAGCCCCATCCAGGGCTCGGCGGCGGACGTCATCAAGATCGCGATGATCGATGTGTGCAAGAAGCTCCATGCCGAACTACCGGACACCAAGATGATCCTCCAGGTCCACGACGAGCTGATCTTCGAAGTGCCGGAGGTGGACCTGAGCAAGGCCCGGCACCTGGTCAAGGACGAAATGGAAGCAGTCGGCCCGCGGTTGGGGTTGTCCGTACCGCTGAAAGTGGAGTTAGGGACGGGCCATAACTGGCGCGTGGCACATCCATGAGAAAGAGTTATAATCTGGACATAAAACAATAGTTTTGTATCTTATATGCGTAATTTGTCGAGGATCTGGTGATTTATGAGTGGTAAATGGAAAGAGGTGGTCCGTTTGGCTTTTAAAGGCCAACGCTTTCAGGATCATGCTTTGGATCTTAGTGCGTTGGATGAGTTGGTCCAGTTTCAAAAGATGGTGACCGAGACAGCGAAAGCATTGTGGCGAGCAGCAAACCCAGATAGAGAAAGACTCCCGAAGAAATTTGAAGACAGAATAAGATTATGCTTGCGAAGCATTGAAGAGGGGAGTGCGGTAGCTCCTTTAGAAATCTATATCGAGGAAAGTACCCAAGGTGAGATGTATCAAGAAGAAGGGGTAGGGGAACCCGCTGAGATTAGACAAGCAATCGACTTAGCTCACAATACTTTCCAAGCCATTGAAAGAAACGATCCTATTCCTGATGCCTTACCTAAATCGCTAATACCTGAATACTCGAGGTGGGGTCGACAACTGTTAGAAGGAGAATCAATTGAGTTGGTTGTCAAAGATAAGCGTGCAGCAAAAATAAGCTCACCAACACAAGCACGATGGGCTGCCTTTATGGAACCATCTCACCAAAATCTGGCCGAGGTTGTTGGTACGATCTTAGAAGTGGACGTCCGTCAAGGACACTTCCAAATTTGGCAAAATGATAGGACTTGCATAACGGCGAACTTTAAGCCCGAACAGGAGGATTTAATAACTGACGCACTAAAAAAACACCATGTCTGCAAAGTTAGTTTAAAAGGTAAGGGAGAATATTCTTCCAGTGGTAGGCTCCTGCGAGTAATTAGCATAGAATCGATAAAGCTTCGTCCAATTGATGAGGCTGGAGAGGACGATTTATTCTCTCGCCCCGTTGAAGAGACTCTCGCTGAACTATCTGGAACGATCTCAAGCACAGAATTGAATAAGCTCCCGAAGGATCTCTGCGAAAACTTAGATCATTATCTGTATGGCTGGCCGAAGCGATGAAGGAGGTGTTCGCTGATACCCATTATTGGATTGCTATTATCAATCCTGGGGATCAGTGGGCAGAGTTTGCGAGGGCAGCGAGGAGTAAGCTGGGACAAGTCAGAATTGTTACAACGGACGAGGTCTTGACGGAATTTGTGACGGCCCTTGCTCCCTATGGCCCGCAACTTCGGGAAGCCGCGGTGAAGGTGGTTCGAGCGATTCTGAACAACCCGAACGTTTCGGTTGTCCCCCAAACCCGCCAATCATTTCTTGACGGTGTTGCGCTTTATGATAGCCGAAAAGATAAGCGCTACAGTCTAACCGACTGCATATCGATGACTACTATGAAGACTCGAGGGATAACCGAAGTGCTTAGCAATGATCATCACTTTGAGCAAGAAGGGTTTATCGTTCTTATCAAGAAAGAGCAAAGTTAAGAGAGAGGTTACTCTGGAGCTTTTCCCCTCGCTCACATGTCAACATCCTTTCGAACTTGTAAGAATCTCCAGCTGATCTGAGCCCACTCCCAGCGGTGACAAAAGAACCAGCGCGGACTTGAGTAGGAGCGTTTCGTACGCCGTTGCATCGTAGGCCCAGGCGCCGTCGCTCGCGGCTGCGGCGGCCTTGACGCGGTCCTGCGGCAGCTTGGCCGCCGCCCCCTTGCAAACGCCGGCGTCGAGGTTCAAGCTATGGCACCCAAGCTTCGTCGTCCTGTGTCGTCCGATTGATTGCGATCATGGATAGCCTGGAGGTGTGAGATGGGCCCCACCAAAGTCATCATCAAAGGCGACGCGCTCCACGACGCCCAGACCGGCAAATTGATCCAGAATGGACTCGCGACCCCGGAAGCGCGGCGGGAGTATGCCAAGCGCCACTATGTCGTGTTGCCGGAGGTGGACAACGCAGGCCGCCAATGGGAGCTCGACGGCAAGCCGGTCTACTGCCTGCGCGGCACGCGCTACGAGACGTTGGACGAACAGAAACGCCATCTGGCGCGCTGTCCCGACTGCGGGGGCATGGGCGTCAGGACCGATGAAGTGACCATCGAGCGCGACTGCATCCGCTGCGTCCGGTGCGGCCACGAGTTCGACGCCCGCCTCGAGATGATGGAAAGCTGACCGACCCGCCCGAAGTGCCCGCACCCCAGGCTTGACAATCGAGCCGGCCTGCATTAATATCGGACAACGATATCGTAGTCCGATATGAATAACTCACGCACATCCTCGCGATTGATCCGACAGTTTTTCCTCGGCTTCGTGCGCCTGCACATTCTCTATCACGCGTCTGAAGGATCGATCTGCGGTGTTGATCTCTCTGCCGAATTAGCCCGGCACGGGTACAAGCTCAGTCCCGGAACTCTCTATCCCATCCTGCACGCTCTGGAAGCCTCCGGCTATCTCCGCCGGGCAGTCCGGATCGAACAGGGTCGGCAACGCAAGGTCTATACGTTGACTCGCAAAGGCGGAGGCGCTTTACAGCAAGCGCGCGAACACCTGCAGGAGCTGGTCGGGGAAGTGATGGGTGAGGGGAAGGGCCATGCGAAGAGGTAGCCGTCATGCCCTGTTCCTACTCGCGGTGCTTGCGTTATGCGCAATTCCATTTCCATTACGCGCGTGGGAGTGGTTCCCGACGGACGAAGAAACCCAAAAATATCGCCGGAGCTGGAACCCGCTGACGCACGGCCCGGTCTTTGTCACGATTGCCGACACACTGCCCAAAGGACAGCTCTATGTCCGGCCCTTCATCTATTCCCAGATCTCCGAACATCACTACGGGAACCAGCTCGAGTTTGCGTCCGGACGGCAGAGCAGCTCGACACACCTCTATTCCGTCCAGCATCCCTATCTCCAGTTCGGGTACGGGCTGGCCGACCACATCCAGCTCGGCGCCGCGACGTCGGTCGGCACCTGGTGGGCCAGGGACACCTCCTCGTCCAACCAGGGGCAGGGAGGCCCGTGGACCACGAACACGGGGATGGGAGACACCTCGATCTATTTCAAGTACCGCGCGGTGATCCAGGACCCTGAAACGTGGCGCCCGACGACGACGTTTCACACCCAACTCGGCCTGCCGACTGGCCAGTGGTTCACGGGGACGGAAAAGCCGCCCGGCGGGTTTGCGCCGGTCGGCCGCCTGCCGACCACCCAATTCGGCTCCCTCGCGCTCACGGAGGGGGTGGTGCTGCGCAAGAATGTGGAACCGTTCCGGATCAATGCCGGCGTGTATTATACCTATCATCCGCCGGGCAGCCAGGGAGGCGAGAACACCTACGTCGGCGACCTCATCAATACCCGCCTGATCTTCGAGCACATCCTGGATGAGAAGCGCGGCCTCGCGTACAACCTGGAGCTCGTCGGCGTGCACGGGGTGCCGTGGCGGGCGGACGGGCATGACATCAACCGCGGCCCGCGCCACGGATCCAACATCTTCGCGGCCGGGCCGACCCTGCAATGGCGGTTCGGCGATTCGAATTTCGTGGGCGCGGCCGGCGTGCTCTTTACCGTGGCCGGGCAGAACACGCTGGATTCGATCTTTCCAAACTTTTCGCTGTTTTGGTATTGGTCCGACACCGGCAAAGTCCGGATGCGGTAGACGGTCCCTGTCCCGCGCCGCCGCGCATTGACTCTCCCACGGTAAAACGAGTAGCCTCGCTATCCCATCACTCCGAGACCCCAAGGAGGACTTGCCATGAAGCTGTTGCGCTTGTTCAATCTGGTGCTTGCGTCGGCGCTGTTGTTGCCCGCCATGAGTGTGGCCGCTCCACCGCCGGAACCGAAGGTGGAGTATTCGGCCGACAGCACGATGGAAACCGAGGGGGGCATGACGATGAAGTCCCGCATCTACCATGCTCCGGGCAAACAGCGCATGGAGATGGGGGGAGCGGACGGTAATGTCACCATCATGCGCATGGACAAGAAGGTGATATGGATTCTGACGGGGGACATGTACATGGAAAATGCCATGAAGCCGGGGGATTCCAACGATCCCCATGACATGGATATCCAGCAGACTGCAGTCGGCGAGGAAACAATCAACGGCATCAAGACCACAAAGTCCAAGGTCATCGCGACAAAGAAGGACGGGTCGAAGTTCGGCGGATTTTTCTGGACGACCAAGGACGGCATCACGGTGAAAATGGACCTCCTGTCGAAGGAGGGCGACAAGAAGATGCGCATGTCCCAGGAGCTGACGAATCTGAAAGTCGGCAAGCAGGATCCCAAGCTCTTCGAAATTCCACCCGGCTACACGAGGAACGACATGGGCGCCATGATGGGCGGCGGGAAAGGCGGTGCGCCGAACATTCAGGAGATGATGAAGGGCAGGGGCAGGGAGAAGGCTGGCAAGGGCAAGGGGGGCGAAGGCGAGGAAGACATTGACGTCAACAAGATGTTGAAGGGTTTGATGGGGCAGTAGGGGAGGATCATGCGATGACACGATTGGGAATTCTCTGGAGTGCGCTGCTGATTCTTGTCCTGACGGCTCCATCCGTCCACGCCGATGGTGGATGCGGTGGGGATGAGGAGAACGAAGCGAAAGCCCTCGTTGCGGCTGCACGCAAGGCTGAAAAATCCGGCAAGCCGGCGGAACTGTTTGTCGCCTACGGCGTTGCCGTGGACGGCAGCTGCTTCGACATTGAGGATGCTTTTATACGCAAAGCCCGGGCGAGCTTGCCGAAGCTCGGCCGGGATCTGGCCAAGGCTGCGGAGGCCAAGGGGCTGCTGTATTCGAACGAGCCTGTCTACACCATTGTTCGTGGAAATATCAGTAGCGCCGAAATAGATCGACGTAGCCGGCGTGCAAATGAGCGTGCCTCGGCTTTCGCGTGGCTCGAGGCCGTTAGCGACTATAACGAAGCCAACCGGGTGATGCTGAAGGCCGTTCATGCAAAATCGGACAACCTGGAGCTCTTCAAGGTGGCCTGGGAGGCGGACGGGAATCGTTATACCGACGATCCCAAGACGGGCGAGCGGAAACCCTATACCTCTCCCGCGGCCTATCGCCAGGAGCTCCAGAAGATCGCCTCGGCAAACGCCGATCGCTTGATGAAAGCGGAGGAGAAGGATGCGGCGGGCCTGTCCGGCAGCGCGACGGACGTCGCGATGTCCACCATGCATTCAATGGAGAGGCTGAAGAAGGCCTCGGACTGGATGAAGTTTCTGCCGGATGGCGACAAGTCGGCGCGGGCGCGGGCCGAGCAGCGGGGCGACACCATCATGAAGCGTAGCGACCCGACGTTCACCCAGGGGAATGCCAAGGCCTACTACGAGTTTGCCGGCTCTTCCAAGGCCAAGGAGAAGCTCGCACAACTGGACAAGAAGATGGAAGAATCCAACCGCGCCATGGAGAAGTCAGGCCAGAAGGCGATGAGCGCGGTCACGGAGAAGAGCGCGGCGGACCAGAAGAAATTCGACAAGGGGAAGGCGAGCCTCGAAAAAGAGTTGGGCTTCTAGCGGCCCCAACGCCGCGTACAACGCCTGCACGATCTCGGTCGCCTGATTCTAAACGGGGACATTCTGAGCTAGCCCCACTTTCGTGGACACCTCAAAAAGGGGACAATAGCCCCCGGAGGTGTCCGATGGCGAATCGACAACCATTCACCAAAGAATTCAAGCTCGACGCCCTGCGGCTGTGGAAGAGTTCGGGCCGGCCCGCCGCCGCCGTGGCCCGCGAGCTCGGGCTCCGGCGCAACCATCTATATAAGTGGCACCACGAGCTGGAGACCCACGGCGAGGCCTCGTTCCCCGGCAAGGGGGGGCCGCGCCCACAGCGCCGATGAACTGACGCGCCTGCGGCGGGAAAATGCGCGGCTCCGAGAGGAGCGCGACATTTTAAAAAAAGCCGCGGCGTTCTTTGCGCGGGAGTCCCCGTGAGA
>Ga0187893_10000216_pt1 | contig 142574 bp, 102 predicted proteins | sample MA1701074metaG_FD_139574 | JGI IMG/M metagenome (GOLD analysis project Ga0187893, IMG submission 139574) | White microbial mat communities from a basaltic lava cave in the Kipuka Kanohina Cave System on the Island of Hawaii, USA - MA170107-4 metaG ...
CATCCCCGAAGGGGATGATGTCTTGTCTTCATAGTCTTCCGCGCCCGGAGATCCGCGCCCCGCGTGGTCCGGTTGGCCGGATGAGTGTCCCGCCCGGGACACTGTATGGTGTCCCGCCCGGGACACTCTACGAGTCCCGCCCGGGACACTGTCCCGGGATTGACACTGTCCCGCCCGGGATACTGTCCCGCCCGGGACACTCTTGGCCGGCCAGAGGTCATGATCCTTCTGTAGGCCGAGGAGGCGCGCCGTCCGGCCCTCTGGAGGTCGCCCCTCGACGAGAACGCGCTTGAGGATCAAGCCTCGGAGGATCGCGGCCGCTCGCGCTCGCGTCGTTCTGGTCGCCATCGCAACATCCGAGACGGAGAGGGCCGCCGTCTTTGGGTTACCGACGGCGCCGTAGGTTCGACGGAGGACGAAGGCGACCGTCCTCAGCTCGAGCGCCGTCAGGTGGACGCCGGCTATCGCTTCGAGCAGCGCGTTCGCGACCGGCGCGTAGCCGTCTTCCTTTTGCGGCGAGGCCACGGCTACCGCCTCCCCCGCGCCCGCTCGGCCCGCTCGTCGTCCTCGCGGCGGTGGCACCGCTCGCAAAGGACCTCGCGGTCGGGCGCGTGACGCTCCGTCGTCGAGCAGCCGGCGAACGTCGAGCCCACGAAACGCCCGCAGGTCGCGCACCGCTCAATCTCGACGCCGAGGGGCCGAGCGACGGCGGGTAAGAGGTCGAGCAGAGGCGCCAGGCCGGCGGCCCCTTGCGAGACGTTGACCGATCGGTCAAGATGCTCGTGTTCCTCCTCTCGCGCCGCCGGCCGGCCGCTAACCTCGCCGGCGGCGCCCTCTCCAGGCGCCATGACCTACGCCTGCGACTCAGCGACGTCGGCCGCGCTCGGCATCTTCCGTGCGGTACGCGCCAGGAAGTCCGCGATCGAGCTCTCGGCGATGAGGACCTTCGCCCGCCGCCCCGGCCCGAGCTTCAAGAACGTGAGCTGCCGCGTCCGGATGAGATCCTTGACGTAAGTTCTGCTCGCCCCGCCGAGGAGCTCTTGCACACCCGCGATCGAGTAGTGCTTCTCGACCTTCTGCGCCGTCGCCTGGGCCATTCTTTGTGCCTCCCGCGGGCGCGCATTGGCTGCCGCTTGCGCCCGTCGGGTCCACACGATGACCCGAAAGTGTTGCGCGGATTGCGCGGCGCCGCGCAAATCGCGCGGATGCAGGCGGGGCGCAGGGAAGAAGTCGATGGAGAAGTCGCAGGCGCGCGACGGGACGCCATGCTGGCGACGGCCCGAATCGCCCGCGAACGCTCATGCGGCGCAGGTCTGCGCGGAAGTCGATGTCTCGCGAACCCGGTTGCGCGGATTGCGCGCAACCGGCGCAAGCCCGTTAGTCGGTGGGTTCTCGGGCGAGCGACTACTTGAGCGATGCGGCGCGCGCGCGTGCGGCGCCGGTCGGCTTCAGGGCTGGCGTGAACCGGGTCCCGGTGAATTCGACGTGACCGCCGGCGCGACCGACGGCAGCCTCGACGGCGGACGCCAGTCGCGCCCGCTGGTCTCCCTTGAGCGGCACCTTCGGGGTCCGCCCATCGGCGTAGATGAGTAGGGCCTTTCCTTCGCGGCGGCTGAGGGAGAGCGGCGGCCTGCGCTCTTCGATGGGGACCTCGCAGCCGGCGATCGTCACGATCTCGCGCTTGCCGTCAACCCTGACGTCGACCTCGAGCGGGTCGGCTGGACGATCCGCCATCTTCTGGCGTATGCGCGCGAGCCGTCGGAGCGCGTCCGACACGATACGCACGCGCAACGGGCCCGGAGGCGCGCGTCCTTCCTCCTGCAGCGCGGTCCACATCTCGGCGTCCTCGACGCTCTCGCCATCGGCGAAGCGCGCGGCGAAGCGGGACACGAGGACGAACGTGCACTCGCGGATGAGGCAGGACTCTTCGCTCTCGACCCAGGCGTCCCACCCCGCCAGAGGGTACGTGACGATGACCGCCTCGAACGAGCCGCCGCTCGCACCACGCTCGAGAGCATCCAGGCCTCGCCGCACGTCATCCAGGACGGCGCGCGACGGCGGGCGATGGCCGCGCCAAGGCGGACGCGGGAACCGCGTCGGATAGGGAACCGCCGGCCCGAGGCGATGGTACGCGCGCCGCTTTTGGCCGAGCCCCCCAAGGCGCGTTGCTCCGCCGCCGTTCTCCTCGGTCCACTCGTCGCAGCCGAGGAGATCCTTGCACACCTCCTCGAAGGCGGCGGCGAACGCCTCGAGCTTGTCTCCCGACCAGGGGGGCGACACGGAGGAAGGGTGGAGCATGCCGGACCTCCTGAACCAGGTCGCGGTGAAGCCCGCGGGCCGCCCCGGAGGTTCAGGCTCCGGGGCGGCGCCGGCGGGTGACGTTGCCCGCGAGGGGCGGCGACCGAGGTTCGCGGGCCTCGATCGCGCGTCGATCGTCCTTCTACACGAGTGGTCCGACAAGCGGATGGGGTACATCGTGCACTGTGACGCGCGTAACCGCTTGCGCCCGCGCGCTTTGCATGCGTTACGTCACAATCCACGTCACAGTCCGACCGGCGCGCGACGGGCGCTCTCCGCCCGCGACCCTTGCCCCGCGCGGGCTCCTGGTCGGGTTCGGACCCCGGCCGGGTCGCCGGCGACTGTGTCGTAATTGTGACATGACTGTGCCGTATAGCGCCCATTAGCGCCCTAACACGGCCTAACAACCGGCGCGCGTCCCGCGCCGTTGTCTCGTCGTAAGTCCTTGTGGTTATTGTGGGAGCGACTGGAGCGGGTGGCGGGTTTCGAACCCGCGACCTCAACCTTGGCAAGGTTGCGCTCTACCCCTGAGCTACACCCGCTCGGTCCCCGGGGTGAGGGCGCCATTATAACCGGCGCCCCAGAGCTGTCAACGGCCCGCGGCGCGAGCGGCGCTAGGGCGGCGGCGACGGCACGAGCGCGATCAGGCGGAGCCGCGACGTGCGCGCGGTCCGGTCGCGGTAGACGTCGCCCAGGCGGAAGTCGGACGCCGAGAACGGACCGGGCATGGCGCTCGCCTCGACCTCGAGGACGTAGATCTTCCCCGGCACGAGGCCGGACGGCGCGAGGTCCGGGGGGAGGCCCGGGAGCGTGAAGGAGCGCTCGAGGCCGTTCCCCGGGTCGAGCCAGAGCGTCCACGACGCGGGAGAGACGTTGCCGGTGATGAAGTCGACGCTCCGGATCGTGACCCGGAGGAGGCCCCCGGCGCCGGTCGTGAAGGGCGCGCCGAGCCCGATCCGGACCTCCGGCGTCGCGGTGGCGACGGTCGCCACGGTCCCACCCGCGGGCGCGATGAGGTCGAGCCCGTCGGGAAGCACGAAGCTCCCGGGCGGGACGATCGGCGCGGGGCCGGGCGGGACCGAGAGGAAGGCCGCGGCCAGGCCGGGCGAGATCCCCGACCCGCTCCCGACCGCGATGGCGAGGTCGAGCTCGAGCCGCAGCGACGCCGGCGAGATCGCCTCCGGGCCGAGGCCGCGGAGCGCCGCCGCGACCGGGTCGAGGACGTCGATGTAGTAGCTCGAGCCGGCAGGGTCGCCCGCGCCCACGCCGACGAGGAGGCCGGTGCCGAGCGGCGCCGGACCGGGCGGGACGAGCACCGCCCGCGCCACGGCCGGAACCGGGCTCGGCCCGACGAGACCGGGCGGGGGGACGAACGTCCCCGAGATCCGCGCCGTCGAGTGCGGGTCCGGGAGGTCGGCGACCCACGCCGTCGAGCGTCCGCCGGGGACGAGCGGACCGAGCGGGCTCGCCCGCACGTCCCGGACGAAGGGCTCCGCCGGGGCCGTCCCGTCCAGGTTGAAGTTGAGCCTCTGGAGCGCGATCGGGTCGAGGTCGAGCGCCGTCGCCCCGAGCAGGGCCGTCCCGGGCGGGTCGAGGAACGAGCCCGGGGCGACCTCCGCGGCCGGGAAGAAGAGCGGCGTGCGGACGGCGATCGAGTGGGCGACGACGCCCCCCGGGGGATCGAACCCGCCCGGAACCTCGATCGCGAGGGCGCCGGCCGGGCCGCCTCCGCCCGGATCGACGGCGACGAGGAACCGCGTCGCGAGGCTCTCGACGAAGGTCCGGAGCCCCCCCTCGGGGCCGGCGACCGTGACGGTCACCGGGCCGACGACGCCGGGGAACGAGGCCGTCCCGGCGACGCCGTCGGCACCCGTCGTCCCGCGAGACGCTCCGACCAGCACGGTCGCCCCGTCCAGCGGCTCGCCCGTCCGCCTGTCGAAGACGTGGACCTCGACCGTCCGGGCGGTCGCGTCATCGACCTCGTCGCGCGCGCCGCCCGCCTCGTAGAGGTCGTCGTCGAGCGTCCGGCCCCCGGAGACCGGGACGTCGCGGGCGGCGCCGCCGCCGACCGTTCCCGTGGCGAAGGTCGGGTCCGTCGTCTCGACCCGGAGCGTCGCCGCGTGGATCCCGGGCGCGGTCGCGGCGAAGGCGAGCCGCACGTCCCGGCCCTCGCCCGGGAGCAGCTCGAACGGGACCGGCGTCTCGAGCGCGACCGGCGCGAACGCGCCGCCGGGATCGACGAGCGCGACCGCCGTGACCTCGGCGCTCCCCGGCTCCGACAGCAGGATCCCGGGCGTCCCTCGGTTCGCGATGCAGACGACGGCGGGCGGCGACGCGTCGGACGGCCGGAGCAGGCCGAACCCGACCTCGGACACGGAGAGCTCGAGCCGCGAGCCCACGCCCGTCGCCCGGACGAAGAGAGGGTCTCCCGGCGCGGGGTCGTTCGAGTCGATCGAGCTCAGGAAGGAGCGCTCGCCCGCGCGCCGCGGCCGGAAGACGAGCGTCACGGAGGCCTGCGCCCCCGGCTCGATCGCGAGCGGCGCGGCCGGAGTCGGCGGGTCCCTCGGGAAGATCTCCGGCGCGGGCAAGGGTCCGGGCTCGGGCGCGCCGCCGGACACCTCGATGAAGTCGAGGCGGGCGATCGAGAGGGCGATGTCGCCCTCGCTCCGCACGCCCACCGTCACCTCCCGCTCCTCCCCCGGCCGCGCCTCGCCCGCGTCGATGAAGGGGAACGGCAGGTCGAAGGCGAGACGCGCGCGCGGGGCGCGGACGCTCGCGACGAGCGGGACCAGGACGAGCGTCTCGTCCGCGTCGTTCGAGGCGATCGAGAGCCGCCCGCTGAACGTCCCGACGCCCGGCGGCGTGAAGACGACGTCGAACGTGCGCTCGGCCCCGGCCGGAACGACGATCGAGGCGCCGGCCGCGGCGCCTTCGAGCGCGAAGCCGGCGCCGGCGAGCGCGAGCGTGACCTCGAGCGCATCGAGCGCCCCGGCGGCGTTGCGGATGGAGACGGTCGCCCGCTCCGACCGGCCCGGGAGGTCCGGGATCTCGGGCAGATCGACGCGAGGCGGGCTCACCTCGACGTCGTTTCGCCCCGCGAAGAACGTGTAGGCCGCCGTCGCGCGCGTCGCGAGACCGGCGGACGTGCGGAGCACGAGGTCGACCGTCCCCGGCGCCCCGGGCGGCGTGATCGCCGTCAGCGACCGCCCGTCCGCGGCGACCGCGATGTCGGTCGTCACGGCTGCCCCGAAGGCGATCGCCACGACGCGGTCGAGCCCCTCGCCCTCGAGCCCGACGGGAACGCCGCCCGCACAGGGGCCGTCGGGCGGATCGACCGAGCCCGGGACGACGCTCGCCGGGAGGGGCAGCAGCCCGCCCCCCGCCCGGACGGCCGCGATCCGGTCGGCGAAGCGCGCGCTCCCGGGGCCGAGGAGCGCCGCCCGGGCCGCCTCGAGCGCGTCCGCGAGCGCCGCCGCCGTGAGCGAGAGCCCGCCCGTCGCGGTCCCGTCGAGGCGCCCGTCGAGAAGGTCCGCCGCCGCCGCGGCCAGGAGGTCGGCGGCGGTCGCGCCCGGCGACTGCGCGCCGGCGAGCGCGTCGAGCGCCGCGACGAGGAGCGCCTCGTAGGCCGCATCGGAGTCGGCGAGGCGCGCCTCGGGCGTCGATGCCGGGGCGAGCCGCGCCGGGTCGAAGCCGCCCCCGAACAGGACCGCCGCCGCCGCGCCTCCGTTGACCGCGGCCTCGGCACCGAGCCCGGCGGCGAGGTCGGCGGCGAACGTCGAGAGCGGGCCGAGCGCGACCTCGACCACGCCGTCGGCCCGCTCCCGGGCGGTGGGCGCGAGCGCGGCCCGCGGGCGGCCGTCCCGCATCCCGGTCTCGACGAGAAAGGCGCCGGGCAGGTCCGCCGCGGGGATCCGGAACGAGAAGAGCCCGTCCGCGGCCACCTCGGCCGCGAGGATGGGCGCGTCGCCCGGCGCCCCGAGGGCGCGCACGAGGAGGACCGTCCCGGCGGGCAAGGCCGGGTCCGATCGCCCGTGGACCCGCAGGCCGCCCGCCCCGCCGCGAGCGAAGAGGACGGCGATGCCGTCCCGCGTCCCCACCGCGAGATCCGGGACGCCGTCGCCCGAGAGGTCGCCCGCGCCCAAGCCGAACCCGAACCCGATGGGCGTCGACAGGGGGACCGACCGCGGTCCACCGAAGGTCCCGTCGACCGCGACGGGGAAGACATCGAGCGCGAGCTGCAAGCTTCCCGGCACGATGCCGAGGGTCGCGAGCCCGCGCCGGTCCTCGCCCTCGGTCCGGACGAGGGCGTGTCGGAGCGCGATGCTCGAGCCCACGAGCGGAGACTGCGGATGGGGCGTGGGAACGCCGCCGCGGACGCCCCGGAAGACGAAGGACCCGATCGCCGGCGTGGAGAGGTCCGCGGTCGCGACGATCTCGTCGGCCCCGTCGCCGGAGAGGTCGGCGACGAGGAGCGAGGCGGCCGTCCCGAACAGGGAGCCGCCCGAGAGCATCGGCAGCGTCACCGGGGGGGCCAGGCGGGGCGCCGTCCCCGCCGGGAGGTGGGCCTGCTGGAGGAGCACGGCCAGCGACTCGGCCTCGTGCACGACCAGGTCCGGGAGGCCGTCCCCGTTCACGTCGCCGGCGCCGACGGGCCCGCGGGCGATCGGCGACGCGTGCGCGGGCAGAAGGACGAGGTCGGGGGCGGCCGCCACGCCGCCCGGGAGGCCGGCGAAGACGAGGAGGAAGCCCGGGGAGGCGACGGGCGGCTCGAGGACGGGCGGCTCGGCGGCGACGACCAGGTCGTTCCGCCCATCCCCCGTGACGTCGGCGAGCGCAAGCCCGTGCACCGTGAGGCCCGGCGGGGCCACGCGGGTGATGGGCAGGTCGAGCGCGCCGCCCGCCGTCGCGGGAAAGATCGCGACCGCCGTCCGGAGGCGGGCGATCAGGTCCACCCGGCCGTCGCCGTTCGCATCGCCCGCGGCCACCTCGTCGATCGTCGGAGGCTCGCCGCCGGGGCCCGGCCCGACGAACGGCACGGCGAAGGGCGAGCCGGGCGCGGCCGAGAGGCGGCCGGCCGCGTCCTGGAGGTAGAGGTGGACGCGCGCCGGCTGGCCGGCGGCCGCGACGGCGAGGTCGTTCCGGCCGTCGCCGTCGAAGTCGGCGATCGCGAAGAGCCCCGCGCCCTCGACGGGGACGCGCGGCCTCAGCCCCCGGTCCCGGAAGAACAGGCGCACCTCGGGGCCCATGACCACGAGGTCCTCGCCGGCCACGGCGTCGAGCTCGCCGGCGGCGAGCTGGAAGGCGCCGAGGCCGATCGGGACCTCGGTCCCGGGTCGGAACGCCCCGTCCGCTCGACCGTGGAGGATCGAGAGCCCGCGGAAGGGCAGCAGGGCGAGGTCGGCCCTCGAGTCGTCGTCGGCGCGGGTGGCGATGGCCGCCTCGACGAAGTCGGCCCCGACGTCGATCGCCGGGCCGGGCTCGAGGAGGCCCCCCGGGGCGCGGCGGTAGAGGCGGACCTGGGTCCGGCCGCCGTCGAGCGGCCTTCCGACCTCGGCGAGGTCGGCGACCCCGTCCCCGTCGAAGTCGGCCACCGCGAGCGGGGTCGGGGTCAGGGCCTCGAGGGTCTCCGCCGGCGACAGCGAGACCTCTCCGAGCGCCGTGCGCGTCGAGTCGAGGTCGAGGATCGCGATCGAGCTCGGCCCGCGGACGATCAGCTCGTCGCCCGGGCCCGGGTCGATGTCGCCCGCGATGAAGCCCACGATCGGAACCGGCGGCAGGTCGAGCGTCGCCGACGGCAGGGCCGGGAGGTTCCCGGCGGCGTCGAGCGCGTACACGACGGCCCGCGTCGTGCCGTCCCCTTCCGTGATGACGAGGGCCGCCTCCTTCCCGCCCGAGCCCGCGAGGTCCGCGACGACGAACGTCGCGCGCCCGATCACGGACGGGTCGCCCGAGAGCGTGGTGGTGGTCGCGGGCGAGGTCGCGAGCGCCCCGCCGCCCTGGAGGTGGACCGAGAGCGTCGCGTCCGCCAGCCGGAGGACGAAGAGGTCGAGGCGCCCGTCGCCGTTCGCGTCGGCGAGGGCGATGCGGTCGCCGAGGCCGGTCAGGACCTGGCCGGTGGCGAACGAGCCGCGACCGTCGCCGACCTGGACGGTGATCCGCGAGAGACCGAAACCGCCGACCGGCGTCTCGTCGCGGACGACGATGTCGGGAAGATCGTCGCCGGTGACGTCGCCGACGACCGCCTCCGGGAGCACGCCGCTGAACGTCAGGTCCCCGAGCGGTCCGCCCTCGACGTACGGACCGTTCGCGACCGCGAACGGGAGCGTCGTGTCGGAGAGCCCGATCTCGCTGTCGATGGGCGTCACCCGGACGCGCACGGGGACGTCGACGGGGCCGAGGTCCGCGAGCGAGTCCCAGACCACGCGGTGGAGGACGCCCTCGGGGCTCGTCGCGAGAGCCAGCGGATCCGCGGCGCCGGCGACGACGAACGGCGCGCCCGCGGGCGGCGCGAGCGCGAGCGGCGGGTCGAGCGCCAGGCGCCCGGTCGCCGGATCCACGCCGGCGAGGCGGGACGCACCCGCGAAGCCCGCCCCCGTGAAGACGACGGCCGCGCCCGCCGGGGCGCCGGCGACCGGGGCGGCCGCGTCGTCCAGGAGGACGGCGAACGCCGACCCGGAGGGCGGCTCGGAGACGCCCGAGACGCGTCGCTCGCGCCGGTCCGGCGAGACGGTCGCGATCCGGAAGCGGGCGCGGGCCGAGGGGTCGGCGAGCAGCGCCTGCCTCACGTCGCGGCGCGCGACATCGGGCGGGAGCGACGGAAAGCCCTCGTTCCCGCGGGCGTACTGGACGATCGCGTCCACCTCGTGGCCGTTGGCGTCGCGGATCGAGAAGGCGATCGGGACCTCGTTCGTCCGGTCGGCGAGCAGCTCGCCGTCGACGAGGTCCGCGACCGGGAGGCTGTTGTTCCGGACGGAGAAGGGGGCGGAGTCGGCCGGCTCCCCGCGCTCGAACCGGTCCGCCGGGACGATCCGCAGGCGCACGCCGTCGACGCGCGTGGCGCCGACGCCTCCCGCCGCCGGGTCCTCGAGCGAGGCCCAGACGAAGTCGACGGGCTCGCCGTCGGCGGGAAGCGACGTGATTCGCCCCGAGGCGACGGCGGCCGGGAACGCCGTCCCGTCCGGGAGCACCGCCAGCGCCTCGATCGAGGCCAGATCCCCGCCGCCGTCGTCGTCGCGGAGCCGGAACCGGAAGACGATGTTCCCGGAGACGTCCGCGGGCATGGGCAGGAACTCCGCCCGCGGCGGCGTGTTCCCGGCGACGAACGGCGGGGTCCGCACGGCGGCGCCGCAGAGCCCGCCCGCGCAGGGGGTCACCTCGAGCCGGACGCGCGCGGCCCGCCCCTCGAGGTCCCGCGCCGCGTCCCAGACGAACGTGTGGATCGCGCCCGCGGACGGCGCGGACAGCCCGCGCACGCCCTCGCCCCGGGGGTCGCCGGCCGGCGTCGCCGTCACGAAGCGGAGCTCGCCTCCCTCGCCGGGGTCGAGCGCGTACCGGACGTCGACGTCGACCGACCCGCCGCCGTCGCTCGAGAGGCGGAAGACGAGGAGGACCCGGTCCGGGTCCTCGAGCCCCTCGCGCGTGGGGGTGGACTCGAGCGCGGCGACGGGCGCCCGCGGGGCCGCGCCGCCGCCGCCGCCCCCGTCGCGCGTCGCCCCGGCGGTGACCAAGACGATCGCCGCCGCGAGCGGCGGTCCACACCCGGCGAGGAGCAGGAGAGCCGCGACGAGGCCGCCGCGGGCCGGACGGTCGAGCGGGGGAGGCACACGCCAGTATAGCATCCCGCGCGAGACCCCGGCCAACGGCCGGAGGTCAGTGCGGGATCTCGCTCAGGAACCAGGCGAGGAGCAGGATGCCCTCGAGGGCGACGACGATGACCATGTAGACCTCGACCGCGAAGAGGCGCGAGGACATGAGGTGGCTGTGGACGGACGCGTACGCCTTCTCGAGCTCCTCGTTCTTCTGGACGACGAGGCGGTAGAGGTCGTTCAGGAAGAAGGTCTTCGCGAGGTCCTGGTAGAGGTTGTGGAGGTGCCAGTCCTGCATGAGCTCGGGGACGCTCGTGAAGTCGCGGATGGCGTTGAGGAGGGCGATGCGGTCCTCGTTCGCGCCGAAGAGCTTGGCCGCGATCGCGCGGAGGCGCCTCCCCGAGAGGAGCGGCGACGGCGACGCGCCCTTCGCCTGAGCGAGGAGGCGCAGGGCCTCGTCCTGGCGCGCGTTCGTCAGGTGGTTGTAGGACTGGAGCGCCCAGCGCTGGGCGTAGGCGAGGAAGACGAGCGCGAGGATCCCCCGCTCCTCGTCGCGGGACGAGATGAGGGCCCCCCACTCCTTCGCGATGATCAGCTCGTCCTGGTAGTAGCCCAGGTTCTTGATCTCGCTCCGCGAGAGGGCGAACGGCGAGAGGCGCTCCCACTGGTCCTCGCCGCCGACGATGCCGATCGTCGCCCCCGGGTTCTCGGCCAGGAAGGCCTCCGCGTCCTTCAGGTCCGGCCCGGGCGGGAGGACGACGACGGGGTAGACGTCGCGCTCCGTGTAGAGCACCTCGTACCGCCCGCGCGTGCAGCCGCAGGCCTGGAGCTCGCGCCGGACGGAGGCCGCGCGGTCGTCCGCGTAGGCGTAGATCGGGCGGCCGCCCACGTCGATCCGCTCGGCGGCGCACGCGACCCGGGCGATCCGGGCGAGGTCGCGCCGCAGGCGGAAGCGGACGAGGATCAGGCCGATCTCGAAGCCGTAGATCCAGACCTCTTCGCGCGCGGAGGTCGAGAGCTCCTCGCCGTCCAGGGACACGGTCCGCCCCTCGTCCCGGCCGACGACGATCGGCGCGTTGCGCCCGGCGAGGGGCGGCTCGGACCCGGCCCCGGCGCCCGCGGCCGCACCCTCGGACGGGGCCGCGCCGTCCCGGCGTCCGTAGTGCGCCCGGACCTTCTGGACGTCGAGCTCGAGGTCGAGGTCGAACGGGATCGCGAGGATGAAGTCGGCCGCCGTCGTCGGCGCCGGCCCGGCGCGTCCGCCCGCGGCGCCGGCCGCCGGCGCCGGCCCGATCGGCGGCGCCGCGACGGGGGCGGGTGCGCCCACGGGCGCGGGCGCCGCCCGGGCGGTCCGGTGGGCCGGCGACTCGGGGGCGGCGGGGGTGCGCGGAGCATCGTCCATGGGTCGGGACCGTCGGTGGCGGTGGCGGGCCGGCGGCGCGGCTCGCGCCCGGCGCGTCCATTCTATGGAAAGGCGTGCCGCCGTTGCAACGACGGGCGATTCCGGCTATAGGAGCGCCCATGCGCATCCACAACCTGCTGCCCGCCTTCGAGGACTTCGTGCGCGCGGCCGAGTCGGCGCAAGACAGGCCCGCCGAACGGCGCGAGGCCTTCGAGCGATGCTACGTCGAGCCGAACCGCACCCTGCTGGGGCCGCTCCTCGAGGACGTCGCGTCCTGGAGCGAGCCGCTCGAGAAACGCCTCGGCCGCTTCGACGCGAAGGCGGCGCGCGAGACGCTCGAGCGGCTCGCGCGCGACGGCCACCCGCAGCGCGCGCACCGCACGGTCGAGGCCGTGGAGCGCTTCCTCGGGGCGCCGCTCGAGGGCGACCTCGTCCTCTTCGGCGCGCTCGGCCGCATGGACGGCTACGCGCGCTTCGACCGCGGCAGCCACGTCGTCTACATCGGCCTGGATTACCCGGCCGAGGGTTCGGGCGGCGTCGACGCCGCGACCTACTTCGACATCCTCATCGCCCACGAGCTCGGGCACGTGGTCCGCGAGGGCCGCCCCGGGACGTGGTCGGCGCTCGGCGAGCGCATCGACATGAGCCACGACGACTTCGTCGAGCGCGTCCCGTTCGACGAGCACATGCTCGGGGAGGGCCTCTCCACGGCGCTGTCCGAGGTCCTCTACCCCGGCCACGGCTCCGAGGCCTACCTCTTCTTCGAGCCGGCCCAGGCGCGCTGGTGCGAGGCCCACGACGCCGAGATCGCCGCCGTCGCGCGCCGCCTCTACGGAACGCGCCAGGAGCACTGGTTCCTCTACGGCCGCGACGCGGTCGCGCCGGGCTCGCCCGAGCGCACCCAGTACTACTGGGGCTGGCAGGTCGTGAAGCGGCTCATGCGGGCCGGCCGCGACCTCCGGGACCTCTTCGCCACGCCGGCGCCCGAGATCCTGGACCTCGCGGGGGAGCGGCGCAAAAGCGACTGAGTACGACCGTCCCTCCATCTTCCGTCGACGGAGGGAGGGAGGGTCGGCATGCGCGCGCATCGGGTCGGGGTCTCGATCGTACTCGCCCTGGTCCTGGGGTGTGGGGGTGGGGGTGGAGGCGGGGTCGGGGCAGGGGCGGGGGTCGGGGGAGCGGGCTCGGGGCCGGGGCCGGGGACGGGGACGGGAGCGGGGACGGGAGCGGGGACGGGAGCGGGAGCGGGGGCGGCGGTCGCCGACCCCCTGCTCCAGAAGGCCCTCGACTTCTCGCGCGACGCCCAGCGCGACCACACGCCCGACGGCCTGATCCTCGACTGGAACCCGCGCGTCGGCTCGTTCAGCGCTTACGCGGACGGCGGGATCTGGACGGGGACCTACATCGCGGCCGAGGCCCTGCGGTTCGCGACGACGGGCGACCCCGACGCCGAGCGCAACCTGGAGCGGTCGCTTCGCGCGTTCCACGTCCTCCAGGCCGTCACGGGCGAGCCCGGGCTCTACGCCCGGAGCTTCTCGAGCCGCGACCCGGCATCGCGCCTCGGGACGAACGGGGTCGACGTCACGTCCGGGCCTTACGCGGGCTACGCGTTCAAGGGCGACGCCTCGAAGGACCAGTACATCGGGATCTTCTTCGGCTACGGCGTCTCGTGGCCCTTCGTCCGCGACCCGGCGCTGCGGGCGCAGATCCGGGACGACGTCGCGCGCTGCGCCGACCGCCTGATCGCGGACGACCTCTCGATCCGCCAGGGCGGCAAGGAGACGACGTTCGGCGACCTCTACCCCGAGGTCCTCGGGATCCCCGTGAACGCCTTCAACGCCACGCTCGCCCTCGCGATCCTGAAGACGGCGGCCCACATCACCCAGGAGCCGCGGCACGTCGACGCCTACGAGCACCATGCGATCCGGCGCGGCTACGCCGCCATGGTCCGGACCCTGCTCGTCCTCGAGGCCGGCCCGTACCGCAACTACAACAACTACAACATGGCGATGCTCGCCTTCTACCTGCTCCTCGGGCTCGAGACGCAGCCGGCCCTCGTCGACTGCTACCAGCACGCCATGTCCCGGATCTTCGCCGACGTGCGCGGCGAGCAGATCGCCCTCTTCGACCTCGTCTACGCGGCCCGGCGCGCCGGCGGGGCGAGCCCGTCCGTCGTCGACGACGCGCTCTCGGCCCTCCGCCTCTTCCCCTACCCGAACGAGAACCGCCGCGTGGACCTCTCGGCCGACCCGCGCTTCCCCCACCACCCGATCCGGGATCGCAAGGGCAACCTCCAGACGTTCGACGCCATCCCGTTCGAGCTCCGCGAGCCCGACAACTTCGTCTGGAAGATCAACCCGCGGCGGCTCGTCGGGGGCGACGACAACGGCGAGATCTTTCCCGGGCAGGCCTACTTGATCGCCTACTGGATCGGCCGCTATCATCGCCTCTTCTGATCTCCCGCGGTCGTTCGCAGGGGGCGATCGCCGAGAGGATGCGGAAGGAGGCGGGCTCGCCCGGGACCCCATGAAGCGCACCGGCGTCACCTCGGCCCTGGCCGCCTGCTCGCTCGCGCTCTTCGCCGGCCGCGCCGATGCCGACGAGCCGCCGTTGAACGCCCACGTCCTGCGCCAGATCGCCGCCTACCCGACCGACGGCACCCACGACTACTGGTGGCCCAGGGACGGGACGTACGACGGCACGACCTGCGACCTCGAGTACGCGGGCGCGGTCGTGGCCCGCGGCGAGGCGAAGAAGCGGACGTACTGCTGCGGGCTCACGTTCGAGGTCTGGCTCCGCGCCTGCGAGGCGGCCGCGAAGAAGGCCGGGAAGGAGGACCTCCGGATCGGCGAGCTCGACCCGGCGGGCCTGCGCAAGCTCAAGGCGGACTGGTACGTCGCGACCGACCTCCGGAAGGGGCCGGTCGACGCCCTCGTCCCGCGCGGCCTCGGGCGCGCGATCGAGCGGCCCGCGGACGCGCGCCCCGGCGACTTCGTCCAGCTCTGGCGCAAGAACGGCTCGGGACACTCGGTGATCTTCATCGCCTGGGAGCGCGAGAACGGGAAGATCGTCGGCATCCGGTACTGGTCGACCCAGCCCGCGACGAACGGGATCGGCGTGCGCATCGAGCGCTTCGAGGGCGAGCGCGGCGTCAAGCCCGAGGAGATCTACGTCGTCCGCGCGTTCGCGCCGTAGCTCGCCCGCGCATCAGGCCGCCGGCACGTGCGGCGGCTCGGCCCGCCGCTCGCGCGCCGCCCGCGCCGCCAGGATCTCCCCTGGACCAAGGAGCAGCTCGCGGCCCTGAAGACGGAGCCCCGGCGGCGGCGCCGCCGCCGGCGCCGCGCCGGTGAACCGGAACTCCTCGACTCCCGCTAGAGCGACTTGATCAGGTCGATCAAGGGCAGGAACAGCGAGATGACGATGAACCCGACCGCGCCGCCCATGAAGACGATGAGGATCGGCTCGAGCACGCTCGTCAGGCCCTCGACCGCGATGTCGACGTCCTCGTCGTAGTTGTCGGCGATCTTCATGAGCATCTTGTCGAGCTCGCCGGTCTCCTCGCCGACATCGACCATGTTCACGATGATGTCGTCGAAGACGCCCGACGCGCCGAGCGGCCGGGCGATCGACTCGCCCTCGCGGATCGAGGCGTGGACGTCCTCGACCGCCTTCGTGACGACGTCGTTGCCGACGGCCTCCTTCACGATCGCGAGCGCCTCGAGGATCGGCACGCCGGACGCGATCAGCGTCCCGAGCGTGCGCGAGAAGCGGGCGATCGTCGACTTCTTGATGATCGTGCCGAAGATCGGCATGTTGAGCTTGAACTTGTCGAAGAAGAACCGCCCGCCCGGCGTCCGCGCGACCATCTTGTAGGCGAAGATCCCGATGAACGGGATCGCCAGCAGGACGATGAACCAGTCGCTCACGAAGCGGCTGATCCCGAGCAGGATCTGCGTCAGGAACGGCAGCTTGAGGCCGATGTCCTTGAACATGGCCTCGAACGACGGGATGACGAACTTCATGATCGCGGCGAGGATGCCGACCGCGATCACCGTGACCACGATCGGGTAGATGAGCGCCCCGATGACCTTCTTCTTCAGGCGGAGCGTCTTCTCCATGAACTCCGCCAGGCGGTCGAGGATCGTGTCGAGCACGCCGCCCGCCTCGCCGGCCTTGATCATGTTCACGTAGAGCCGGTCGAAGACCTTCGGGTGCTTGGCGAGGGCGTCCGAGAGCGTCGAGCCGCTCTCGACCTCGTTCGCGACCTCCTGGAGCGTGTTCTTGAGGAGCGAGGGCTTGAGCTGCCCCTCGAGGATGCGGAGCGACCGGACGATCGGCAGGCCGGCGTCCTGGAGCGTCGAGAGCTGGGTCGTGAACTGGGAGAGCTCCTTCAGCGAGACTCCGCCGAAGGTCAGGGCGCCGAGGCCCTTCTTCTTCCCGGGCTCGGGCGGGGCCTCGACCGCCACGGCCTTGCGCTCGCGCGTGCTCTTGGCCGTCGCCACGCCGCCGCCGCCGCCCGACCCGCCGGGCGCCCCGGGCGAGCGACCGGAGGACGCCGGCCCGCCCGGCTTCTCCTTGATGGCCGTGGGATGGTAGCCCATCCCCTTGATCTTGCCGATGGCCTCCTCGCGCGTCCCCGCCTCGATCTCCTTGCGGAGCTTCTGCCCCTTGTTGTCCATCGCTTCGAAGGCGAAGACGGCCATGGTCGTCAGACCTCCAGCCTTGGCACCCCCGGCCAGGCGGCAATCCTACCGTACGGGTGGCGGCAAGTCAACGGCGGAAGGCGGCGCCGCGCGCGACCGGGCGGCCCGGCGCGCGGGTTTCGGGGAGTCGCGCTCTCACCCCGCGAACAGCGTCTCCTTCACGACCTCCTCGATCGTGGTGATGCCGTCGTAGATCGCGATGACCCCGCTCTCCCGGAGCGTCTTCATGCCCTCGGCCCGCGCCTGCTTGCGCAGGTCCGCGATCGACACGCCGTCGATGATCATCTGCTTCAGGCGCTCCGAGAGGACGATGATCTCGAAGAGGGCGAGGCGCCCGCGGTAGCCCGTGTTGTTGCACTTCTTGCAGCCCTCGCCGTAGTAGAAGCGCTTGCCGCGGACGAGGTCGCTCCGCAGCTCGAGCTCGTAGAGCTCCTCGTCGGTCGGGTCGTACTCCTTCTTGCAGTCCTCGCAGATCTTGCGGACGAGGCGCTGGGCGACGATCCCCTCGAGCGTGGCCGCGAGCAGGTAAGGCTCGACACCCAGGTCGACGAGGCGCGTGACCACGGACGGCGCGTCGTTCGTGTGGAGGGTCGAGAAGACGACGTGCCCCGTGAGGGCCGCCTCGACCGAGATCTGCGCCGTCTCCAGGTCGCGGATCTCGCCGACGAGGATCATGTCCGGGTCCTGGCGGAGGATCGAGCGCAGGCAGTTCGCGTAGGTGAGGCCGATCTCCTCGTTGATCTGGACCTGGACGATCCCTTCGAGGTCGTACTCGACGGGGTCCTCGGTCGTGATGATCTTCGTGTCGACCTTGTTCACCTCGCTGAGCGCGCTGTAGAGCGTCGTCGTCTTGCCGCTGCCCGTCGGCCCGGTGACGAGGATGATCCCGTTCGGCTTGGCGACGAGGGCGCGGAAGATCTCGAGGTCCTTCGACCGGAGCCCGATCTTCTCGAGGTCCAGGTTCACGTTCGTCCGGTCGAGGATGCGCATCACGACCGACTCGCCGAACATGGTCGGCAGCGTCGAGACGCGGAGGTCGACCGGTCGCCCGCCGATGTTCAGCTCGATGCGCCCGTCCTGCGGGAGCCGCGTCTCGGCGATGTCGAGCTTCGACATGACCTTGACGCGCGACGTGAGCGCCGGCGCGAGGTGCCGCGGCGGCGGCATCATCTCGTAGAGGACGCCGTCGATGCGGTAACGGATCTTGAAGTCGTTCTCGAACGGCTCGAGGTGGACGTCCGCCGCCTTGTCGCGGATCGCCTGGAGGAGGACGAGGTTCAGGAGCTTGACCACGGGGGTCGAGTTCGCCGCCTTCTCGAGGTCCTCGATCGAGTAGCCGCCGCCCTCCTCGAGCAGCATGGCGTCGGCCGCCTCCTGGCCGAGCTCCCTCAGGATGTCGTCGAGCGACTCGCCCGTCTGCCCCTCGTAGTACTTCTTGATCGCCTTCTCGACGCTCTCCTTGTTCGAGATCGCGCCCTGGACCTCGCAGTTCAGGAGGAAGCGGAGGTCGTCGAGGACGGCGACGTTCAGCGGATCGGCGACGGCGACCGTCAGGACCTTCCCGTCCCAGGAGACGGGGCAGATCTGGAACGTCTCGCAGATGTTGGCGTCGACCTTCGAGATGGCCTCGGTCGGGACCTCGACGTCGTCGAGATCGACGACCTCCATGCCCGACTGCGCGCCGAGGGCGAAGAGGAGGTCCTTCTCGGTGATGTAGCCGAGGCCGACGAGGATCTCGCCGAGGAGCCCGCCCTTCGTCTTCTGGAGCTTCAGGGCCTCCTTGACCTCGGCATCGGTGACGAGGTCCATCTCGATCAGGATCTCGCCGATGCGCTTGTGGGGAGCGGCCATGGGGCTAATGCTCGCGCGAGAGTGTCAGGCCGGTCCGGTGAGCTTTAACCGGCGTGGGGGACAACCCGAGCCCGTGCCCGTGCCCGTGCCCGAGCCCGTGCCCGTGCCGGTGCCGGTGCATGGACGGGTCCGCGCTCACGCCTCGTCCCCCGAGTCCGAGACCGCCCTCGGCCGCCCCGCGGCCGCCCCCGCACCCGCCACCTGCTCCTGCACCCGCTTCCGGAGCTCCTCGGCGTTGCGCGCGTGCTCGAGCATGTCCTGGTAACGGATCTTCTTCTCCCGGAAGAGGCGCAGGAGGTGGTCGTCGAGGAGCTGCATCCCGAGCTTCGAGCCCGTCTGGATCTCGCTGTCGATCCGGTGCACCTTGTTCTCGCGGATCAGGTGGGCGATGGCCGGCGTCATGATGAGGATCTCGAACACCGCCAGCCGCCCGCGCCCCTCGGCGGTGGGCATGAGCGCCTGCGAGATCACGGCCAGCAACGCCGTCGAGAGCTGCGCCCGGACCTGGTCCTGCTGGTTCGTCGGGTACGCGTCCACGATCCGGTGGATCGTCTCCGCCGCCCCGGTCGTGTGCAGGGTCGCGAACACGAGGTGCCCCGTCTCGGCGGCGGTGATCGCGGCCGAGATCGTCTCGAGGTCGCGCATCTCGCCGACGAGGATCACGTCCGGGTCCTGGCGCAGGCCGCGGCGCAGCGCCTCGTAAAAGCCGCCCACGTCCACCCCCACCTCGCGCTGGGTGACGACCGACTTCTGGTGGGCGTGGTAGTACTCGATCGGGTCCTCGATCGTGAGGATGTGCCGGTCCACCTCGGCGTTTATGAAGTCGACCATGGTCGCGAGCGTCGTCGTCTTGCCGCTCCCGGTCGGCCCGGTGACGAGGAAGAGGCCGCGCGGCTTCAGGCACAGGTTCTTGATGACGGGCGGCAGGCCGATCTCGTCGAACGAGAGGAAGCGGTTCGGGATGAGGCGCAGCGCGAGCCCGACGTTCCCCTTCTGCTTGAAGACGGAGACGCGGAACCGGCCGCGGTCGCCGTACCCGAAGCCGAAGTCCGACCCGCCCTTCTCGGCCAGCTCCTGCTGGCAGCGGTCGGACGTGATCGACTTCATGAGGGCGATCGTGTCGTCGGCGGTGAGCGCCGGCGTGTTCAGGCGCTTCAGGCCGCCGTGGAGGCGCACCATGGGCGGTGCGCCGACCGTCAGGTGGAGGTCGGACGCGCCCTTCTCGATGACCAGCTCGAGCAGCTTGTCGATCTGAACCACGGCGGCTTACGTCCTCTGCGACTCGCCCAGGTCGGCCATGACCAGGTCCTGGCGGTGCGAGATGGTCAGGACCTCCTCGATCGTCGTGATGCCCTCGAGCACCTTGCGGACGCCGTCCATCTGGAGCGTCGCCATGCCGCCGGTCGAGATCGCGAGCCGGCGCACCTCGTCGGTCGGCGCGCCCTTGAACACGGCCTCGCGGAGCTGCGGCGTCATCTCCATGAGCTCGTAGCAGCCGATCCGGCCGCGGTAGCCCGTCCCGTTGCACTCCTCGCAGCCGATCCCCTGGTAGAAGGTGTGCCCCTCGGCCTCCTGCGGCTTCACGCCGACCGCGCGCATGAGGCTCTCGGGCGGGTCGTAGGGCTCCTTGCAGACCTCGCAGAGCTTGCGCACGAGCCGCTGGGCCATGATCGCGAGGACGGCCGACGAGACGAGGAACGGCTTGACGCCCATGTCGATGAGGCGCCCGACCGAGGTCGGCGCGTCGTTCGTGTGGAGGGTCGAGAAGACGAGGTGACCGGTGAGGGCCGCCTGGATGGCGATCTGGGCCGTCTCGCCGTCGCGGATCTCGCCGACGAGGATGACGTTCGGCGCCTGGCGCAGCATGGAGCGGAGGATCCGCCCGAAGTCGAACCCGATCTTGTGGTTCACCTGGGCCTGGTTGATGCCGCTGATGTTGTACTCGACCGGGTTCTCGGCCGTGATGATCTTCACGTCCGGGCGGTTCAGCTTCTTCAGCGCGGCGTAGAGGGTCGTCGTCTTGCCGGAGCCGGTCGGCCCGGTGACGAGGAAGATGCCGTTCGGGCGCTTGATGATCCGGCCGAAGCGCTCGTGGTCGCTCGAAGCGAAGCCGAGGGCCTCGAGGTCGACGAGCGCCTTCTCGCGGTCGAGGATGCGGAGGACGAGCGACTCGCCGTGGCGCGCCGGGAGGCTCGAGACGCGGAAGTCGATCTCGCGGCCCATGACGTGCATCTTGATGCGGCCGTCCTGGGGCTTGCGCTTCTCGGCCATGTCCATCTTGGCCATGATCTTGATGCGCGAGAGGATCGGCCCCTGGAGCTTCTTCGGCGGCGCGTCCTGCTCGATGCAGACGCCGTCTATGCGGTAGCGGACGCGGAGCTTCTTCTCGAACGGCTCGACGTGGATGTCGGAGGCGCGCCGCTTGATGGCCTCGGTGATGATGAGGTTCACGAGCTTGATGACGGGCGCGTCGCCGTCCTCGCCCTCGAGGCCCGCGATCTCGCCCTCGGTGAAGCCGGCGAGGTCGCGCACGGACACGTCGTCGGCCGTGAGGTCGCCGATCACGTCGTTCAAGGACGTGATCTCGCCGTAGTAGTGGCCGATCGCGGCGCGGACGGCGTCGCGCGAGGCGAGCACGCACTCGACCTCGGTGTTGAGGATGAACCGGAGGTTGTCGACGGCGAAGAAGTCGAGCGGGTCGGCCATGGCGACGCGGAGCGAGCGCCCCTTGCGCGCGACCGGAACGATGCTGTGCTCGACCGCGACCGCCTTGGGGACGAGGTCGAGCGTCTCCTTCGGGACGTCGATCCGGGCGAGGTCGATGTACGGGAGGTTGTACTGCTTGGCCAGGGCCTGGGCGACCTGCTCGTGCGTCGCGAACTTGAGGTCGATCAGGATCTCGCCGATCCGCCCCCCTTCACGCTTCTGCTTCTCGAGGGCGTCGCGCACCTCGAGCGGGGTGACGAAACCCATCTCCATGAGGGTCTGGCCGAGGAGCTCGTGATCCTCCACGTCGTCTGCGCCCTCGTGTGATCGCCGGCTTCGGCTCCGGGGGGGCGAAGCCCCCCCGGGCTCCCCCGAGCCCGCCCCGACTCGCGAGCGGACCGCGATCTTAGCAAAGGACGGCGCCGACCGTCAAGCGGCGCGGCTCGTCGATGCGCTTGACTCTTGGGGTGGAGGCGGATATGCCCTCAGAACGCGAGGGGAGGACCGGGCGCTCATGGCGACGTTCGTCTACTTCTTCGGCGACGGCAAGGCGGACGGCCACGCCGGGATGAAGCCGATCCTCGGCGGCAAGGGGGCCGGGCTCCACGAGATGACGAACCTCGGCATCCCGGTGCCGCCGGGGTTCACGATCTCGGCCGAGGTCTGCCGCTTCCGCGAGGAGAGCGACGGCGGCGAGCGGTACCCGGAGGCCCTCGAGGCGGAGGTGGACGCGGCCCTCGCGCGCCTCGAGCGGCTCCGCGGCAAGCGGCTCGGCGACCCGCGCGACCCGCTCCTCGTCAGCGTGCGGAGCGGGGCGGCGGCATCGATGCCCGGCATGATGGACACCGTCTTGAACCTCGGGCTCAACGACCGCTCCGTCCTCGGGCTCGCCGAGCGCGCGGGCGGCAACCGCCGCTTCGCCTTCGACGCCTACCGGCGCTTCATCTCCATGTTCGCCTCGATCGTGAGCGGCGTCCGGCGAGAGCTCTTCGAGGACGCGCTGACGGAGAAGAAGCGGGCGCGGGGGGCGAGGAGCGACGCCGACCTCGCGGGCGAGGACCTCGCCGCCCTGGTCGAGGACTTCAAGGCGATCTTCGCGCGCGAGGCGGGCGAGCCGTTCCCGCAGGAGCCGCGGAGCCAGCTCTGGCGCGCGATCGGGGCGGTCTTCGAGTCCTGGAACAACGACCGCGCGCTCCGCTACCGGCGCGAGAAGCGGCTCACGGGGCTGCTCGGGACGGCCGTCAACGTCCAGTCCATGGTGTTCGGGAACCTGGGCGACCGGTCGGCGACGGGCGTCGGCTTCACCCGCGACCCGGCGACGGGCGAGGACCGGTTCTACGGGGAGTTCCTCGTCAACGCCCAGGGCGAGGACGTCGTCGCCGGGATCCGCACGCCGCTGCCGATCGCGCGCATGGAGGAGGCGCTGCCCGACGCCTACCGCCGGCTGCTCGCCGTCAAGGACCGGCTCGAGCGCCACTTCCGCGACGTGCAGGACATGGAGTTCACGGTCGAGGAGGGCGAGCTCTTCCTCCTCCAGACGCGGACGGGCCAGCGCTCGGGGCTGGCGGCGCTCCGGATCGCGACCGACATGGTGGACGAGGGCCTGATCGACGCCGAGACGGCGGTCCTGCGCGTCGAGCCCTCGCACCTGGACCAGCTCCTCTTCGCCGTCTTCGATCCGGCGGCGAAGCAGCGGGCGGTCGCGGGCGAGAAGCGGCTCGTCGCGAAGGGCCTGGCGGCCGGGCCGGGCGCGGCTTGCGGCGCGATCGCCTTCACGGCGCGCGACGCCGAGGCCCGGGCGCGGGAGGGGGTGCGCGTCATCCTCGTGCGCAACGAGACGTCGCCCGAGGACATAGGCGGCATGGTCGCGGCCCAGGGGATCCTGACGTCGACGGGCGGGTTGACGTCGCACGCGGCCGTCGTCGGGCGCGGGATGGGCAAGTGCTGCGTCGTCGGCTGCGGCGCGATCCGCATCGACCACGAGCGGCGCGAGATGAGCGTCAAGGGCCGGACGTTCGCGGAGGGCGCCGCCATCTCGATCGACGGCACGACCGGCGAGGTGATCGAGGGCGAGCTGCCGACGTCGCCGAGCGAGATCGTGCGCGTCCTCGTGAAGGGGACGCTGGCGGCGAAGGCCGCGCCCGTCTACCGGCGCTTCGAGCGGCTCATGGCCTGGGCGGACGCGGCGCGGCGCCTGAAGGTGCGGGCCAACGCCGACACGCCCGAGGACGCGCGGGCGGCGGTCGCCTTCGGCGCGCAGGGGATCGGCCTCACCCGGACCGAGCACATGTTCTTCGGGCCCGACCGGCTGCCGGTCGTGCGGGCCATGATCGTCGCCCGCGACGAGGAGGCGCGGCGGAAGGCGCTCGCCCGCCTCGAGCCCATGCAGCGCGAGGACTTCATCGCCATCTTCCGGGCGATGGGCTCGCGCCCGGTGACGATCCGGCTCCTCGACCCGCCGCTCCACGAGTTCCTCCCGCACGAGCCCGAGCAGGTCGAGGCGCTGGCGAGGGACCTCGGGATCACGCGGGCGGAGCTCGAGAAGAAGGTCGCGTCGCTCCACGAGTTCAACCCGATGCTCGGGCACCGGGGCTGCCGCCTCGGGATCACCTACCCCGAGATCTACGAGATGCAGGTGCGCGCGATCGCCCGCGCGGCGTGCGCCGTGGGCCGCGAGGGCATCGAGATCCGCCCCGAGATCATGATCCCGCTCGTGGCCGTCGACCGCGAGCTCAAGCTCCTGCGCAAGCGGACCTCGGACGAGGTCGACCGCGTCTTCGACGACGAGGGCCTGTGCGTGCCGACCCTCATCGGCACCATGATCGAGATCCCGCGCGCCTGCATGACGGCCGACGCGATCGCGCGCGAGGCCGACTTCTTCAGCTTCGGGACGAACGACCTGACCCAGTGCACGTACGGCTTCTCGCGCGACGACGCCGGGACCTTCCTCCCGTCCTACGAGGACCTCCAGCTCATCGAGCGCGACCCCTTCGCGACCCTCGACCAGGAGGGCGTCGGCGGCCTCGTCCGCACGGCCGTCGAGAAGGGCCGGGCGGCGAACCCGAAGCTCAAGATCGGGATCTGCGGCGAGCACGGCGGCGACGCCCCGTCCGTGCGCTTCTTCCACGCGGTCGGCCTCGACTACGTCTCGTGCTCGCCCTATCGCCTGCCGGTCGCCCGCCTGGCGGCGGCGCAGGCGGCGCTGGAGGAGAGGGGGAAGAAGGTGCAGGCGGCGAGCTGACCGGGCCGCTCCGGCGCGACCGAGGATCGAACGTCCATGCTCCCTCCGACCGACGCCGCCGCCCCTCCGAAGCTCCGGTTCACGCGCCTGTCCGGGCCGGAGGGGACGCGCGCCCTCGTCGTCGCCGGCCCCGTCGTCCGGATCGGCGCGCTGCCCGGGAACGACGTCGCCTTCCCGGCCGACGAGGCGGCCGGGCACGTCGCGCCCGTCCACGCGAAGGTGCTGTGCGACGGCGAGACCTGCTGGCTCTACGACAACGAGGACGACTTCGGCCTGTCCGTGAACGGCGAGCGGATCGCCCGGGCCCGGATCCAGGCGGGGGACGAGCTGCGGTTCGGCGACGGCGGACCGCGGCTGCGCTTCGACGGGATCGAGGCGGCGGGCGGCGCGCCGGCTGCCGCCGGGCCAGGCGCCGGCGCCGACGCCGGCGCCGGCGCGCCGCCCTGCGACCAGCCCATGACGGCGGTCATGACGCCGGCGGCGCTCGGCATCGTCCCCGAGGCCGAGGCCCCGCCGGCGGAGGGCGCGCGGCGCGCGGTCGAGCGCCGGCTCGACAGGCCGTCGATCCTCGTCGGGCGGTCGCCGCGCTGCGACATCGTCCTCGAGCACCCGACGGTGTCCGGCATCCACGCGGAGATCGCGCTCGACGGGGACGGCAAGGGCCATGTCGTCCACGATCGCAAGAGCCAGAACGGGACGTTCGTCGGGCGCGAGCGCATCGGGAGCCGGCGGCTCGCGGACGGGGACGCCATCCACGTGGGCCCGTTCCTCCTCGTCTACCAGCCGGGCTCGGTCTTCATCTACGACGAGCGCGGCGCGAGCCAGATCGACGCCGTCCACGTCACCCGGCAGGTCGGGTCGCTCAAGCTGCTCGACGACGTCTCGCTCAGGCTGCGGCCGGGCGAGCTGGTCGGCCTCATCGGCCCGAGCGGCGCCGGCAAGTCGACGCTCCTCGGGGCGCTGAACGGCCTCAAGCCGGCGACGGCCGGCCACGTGCTCGTCAACCGCCTCGACCTCTACGAGAACTACGAGAGCCTGAAGGGCGGGATCGGCTTCGTCCCGCAGGACGACATCATCCACCTCGAGCTGACGCCCGAGCGCACCCTCCACTACGTCTCGCGGCTTCGCTTCCCGCCCGACGCCTCGCCCGAAGACCGCGAGGGGCGGATCCGGGCCGTGCTCGACCTGCTCGAGCTGACGGAGCGCCAGGGCATCCCGATCCGCCGCCTCTCGGGCGGGCAGCGGAAGCGGGTCTCGCTCGGGGTCGAGCTGCTGACGGAGCCGAACCTCGTCTTTCTCGACGAGCCCACGGCCGGCCTCGACCCGGCGCTCGAGTCGAAGATGATGGTCCTCTTCAAGGAGCTCGCGAAGCAGGGGAAGACGGTCGTCGTCACGACGCACCTCATGGAGAACATCGACCTCTTCGACAAGCTCGTCGTCCTCGTGCGCGGTCAGCTCGCGTTCTACGGGACGCCGGCCGAGGCGCGCGCCCACTTCAGGATCCCCGACATCCGCGACCTCTACGGCGCCCTCGGGACGGCGACGCCCGACGAGTGGCGGGGCCGCTACGTCGAGAGCGACATCTACGGGCGCCGCGTCGGGGCCGTCGACGAGCTCAAGCCGCGGGCCGAGGAGGCGCGGTCCGGCGAGGTCCGGGCGCGCCTCCTCGAGCGGCGGGTCGCGCCGGCGCGCGGCGAGTCCCTGCGCCAGCTCTCGATCCTCGCCCGGCGCTACCTCGAGATCGTCCTCCGCGACCGCCGCAACACGGTCCTCCTGCTGCTCCAGGCGCCGATCATCGGCGCGTTCGTCGCCCTCGCGCTCGACAGCCCGTCGCTCATCCTCTTCATGCTCGCGCTCGCCTCGATCTGGTTCGGGACGACGAACGCCGCCAAGGAGCTCGTGAAGGAGCTGCCCATCTACCGGCGCGAGCGGGCCGTCAACCTCCGCCTCCTGCCCTACGTGCTCTCGAAGGCGGCGATCCTCTTCGGGATCGCCCTCATCCAGTGCTTCCTCCTGCTCGCGGTCGTCGCCGTCTTCCGCCCGCTGCCCGGGAGCCTCGCGCTCGTCTACCTGGCGCTCGTGCTCACCGCCTTCTGCGGCCTCTTCTGCGGGCTCGCGATCTCCTCCTTCGTCGACACGACCGACAAGGCGACCGGCATCGTCCCGCTCGTCCTCATTCCCCAGGTCCTGTTCGCCGGCATCTTCACCCCGCTCACGGGCTTCTCGGGCGCGATGGGCGCGGTCATGCCGACGCGCTGGTCCTACGACCTCCTGAAGCGCATCTGCTTGTCGACCCACCGCGAGCCCGTCCCGCCCCTCGTCTCCATGGACGAGAAGGACGAGGACGAGCGCGAGCTGCGCGCCCTCGACGCGCGCTCGCGGGCGATCCTGGCCGAGGTCGACGCCGGCGCCGCCGAGGTCGCCGCCGCCCGCGACCGGGCCGAGGCCGTCCGGCGCGACATGGACGCCGCCGCCGAGTCGCTCGCCGCCGACCAGGCCGCCGCCCGCAAGGCGTACGCGGCCGCCGACGTCGAGCTCGGCAAGGTCGACGCCGAGGCCGCGAAGATCGCCGCCGCCCTCGAGCGCCAGCGGGCCGCGACCGAGGAGACGCGGCGGGAGATGGCCGATCTCCGGAAGGGCCCGGATCCCGAGGCGCTCCGCGCGCGCGTCACGCCCGCCTGGATCGAGCGCAAGCAGAAGCAGGCCGACGCCGCCCTCGCCGACTACCGCGACGTCGAGGCCTCCGTCCGCGAGATCGACGCCGCCCGCGCCCGCCTCGCCGCCGAGCGCGAGGCCCTGGAGGCGCGCGGCCCCGGCGCCGCCCGGTCCGAGCGCACGCTCCGCGACGGCCACGTGAGGCTCGAGGCCGAGGCCGCCGCCCTCTCCGTCGTCGGCCGCAACCTCGCCGCCCGCGAGGTCGAGCTGAAGGAGCACGCCGCCCGCATCGCCGCCATCCAGAACGAGCTGACCGAGAACCTGCGCTTCAAGCGCTACGTCTACCTGCTCCCCCGCGACTCGATGGCCCTCGACGTCGGCGCGCTCGTGCTCCTCTCGCTCCTCTTCGCGGGCCTCACGCTCAAGCTCCAGCGCTCGCGCGATCGCGAGTAGCGCCCGGGCCGTCCCGCGCGACGCCCCGTCCCCGTCCCGTCCCCGTCCCCTACCCGTTCCGCGGGTCGACCGCGCCGATCTTCCGCCTGAGCGCCGCCTGCGAGTCGCGCGAGCCGTAGCCGTGGTCGTCGGCGTCGATCGCGGCCTCGACGCTCGACCAGTCGAACTTCGACGGGAAGCCGTACTTCCGGCCGACGGCCGCCGTGACGTCCTCGGCCTCCTCGAGCGTGTCGACGAGATACGAGACGTACAGCCCCGCGAACAGGCCGCCGCGGAGCTTGTCCTGCTCGGTGTAGGCGCCGTTGGTCCGGATCGACAGGTGCTTGTTGATCTCGTACGCCATGGCCGCGCCGATCGCGTCGGCGTCCTGGTTCGCGTACTTCGCGTTCACCTTCACGGCGTACACCGTCTCGCCGCCGACCTTCCGCTCCTCGACCTTGACGACGTCGTCCGTCGCGCCCGCGAACCAGCCGTCCGCGACGACCTTGTCCGCGGCGCTCGCCGGCGTGCGGCCGTCCGGGCCGTGCTCGTGGTGGTACTCGTAGAGGGTGTTGAAGAAGCTGACGCCCTTCATGACCTTGTCGCCCGGCAGGTCCGCCGGGTCGATCGCGGCGGCCTCGGGGCGGAGGTCCCGCGACCGCTCGGTCGTGCGCGCGAGGCCGATGTTGTACAGCGGGTCGATCCCGCCGGGGCGGGCCGTCGCGACCCCGTCGCGGTCGTCGTCGCGGGCGTCGAGCACCCGCCGGTCGTCCGGGAAGATGAGCTGGGTGTCGAGGCGCGCCGTCCGGTCCATGTAGCGGTAGCTCTCGCGGCGCGCGATGCCGTCGAAGATCGCGCCGAGCGCCTGCGGCCCGTCGTAGGCGTTGACGGCGACGTCGGTCGTCATGTAGTGGGCGTCGGGGAACTTGCCGTAGACCTCGTTCAGCACCTGCTTGCCGCGGCACATCCAGTTGATGACCCACTTCGCGCCCTTCTGCTCGTCGGGCGCGTCGGCGAGGGCGCCGAGGACGTTGCCGCCGAGGTTGCTGTGCCCCGAGTAGAGCTCGATGTCGACCGCCCGGTCGTCCATGTCGCGGAACGTGTCCTTCTCCGTCTTGCGGCACTCGATCCGCACGGGCGTCGGCGGGTTCTTCCCGGTGGGATCGGTGAACGTCTTCTCGTAGACCCAGACGTTCGCCGAGACGACCGTCTTCTTGAAGCCCATGCGCTCGTAGCCGCCCGTGTAGATCGGCCAGCGCTCGGGGTGGATGTAGTGCTTCACGTCGAGCCGGGCGTCGTTCTTGAACCACTCGCCGTAGGGCGGCGCCGTCGGCATCGTCTCCGCCTTGATGTTCGCGATGTCCTTGCGGACCCCCGCGTCGAGCGGCACGCCGGCCGCCTCGAGGTTCAGGGCCATCGACGCCCGCAGACCGCGGAACGTCTCGCCCCGCATCTGCGCGACGTACGCGCCGACCACTCGCGCCTTGAGCGGGTCGGCGTCCGGCAGGCCCTTCCCGAACGCGAGCGCGACCGTCGCCGCCCCCGAGCGCGCGCGCAGCGCCATCTGGCTCGGCGGGTCGCGCCGGTCGCCCGCACCCTGCTTGAGCGAGGTCTCGAGCGCGGCCGCGAGCCTCTCCCTCCCCGCGGCGTCGAGCTTCGGATCGGCGAGGAACCCGGTCTTCCCGCTCGCGACGAGCTGGGCCGCCGCGTAGACCGCCTCGGCGCCCGTCTTCCGCGACCCCGAGCGCGGGTCGACGACGGCGAACGTCCCGCGGCCCGGGTCGAACGAGACCCTGCGGCCCGACCCCTCGAGCGTCCCGACGTCGACCGCGCCCGCCCCGGCGCCGAGCCGCGCCGTCAGCCGATCGGCGGACGCGCTCGGCTCGCGCACGGCCGGCGTCCGCGTGGCCGGGCCGGCCGCCGGCGAAGGCGGCGTCGACGGCGTCGTCGCCGCGCCACCGGATGGGGTCGCCGCGGGAAGCTCGACCGGCCTGGGTCCGATTCCGCCGACGCTCATGAGGTCCTCCCGAAGAGATGGCCGCCGCCCTCGCCCCGATCCTTTCCCGGAGGGAGAGGGAAGCCCGGGCGGGCGATAAGGTATCATCGGCGCCGCTCCGATGAAATACGACGCGATCGTGGTCGGCTCGGGCTTCGGCGGCAGCGTCGTCGCGCTCCGCTTGGCGGAGGCGGGTCTCCGCGTCGCCGTCCTCGAGCGCGGGCCCTGGTGGGCGCCTTCGGACTTCCCGCGGACGACGCTCGACCTCCTCCGGCGCGGCCAGCGCACGCGCCTCAGCCCGGACGGGCTCTTCGACGTGCGCCGCTTCGACGGCATCTCCGTCTACGCGGGCAACGGGGTCGGCGGCGGCTCGCTCGTGTACTCGAACGCGCTCGTCCGCCCGCCCGACGCCGTCCTCGACGCGTTCCCGCCCGGCCTGCGCGCCCGCGACCTCGGGCCGCGCTTCGCGCGCGTCCTGGCCATGCTAAAGCCCGCCCACGCCCCCGACCTCCCGAAGTCGGCGCACCTCCGCCGCCTCGCGGAGCGCCTGGGCGAGGGGTCCTGGCGCCCCCTCGACCTGGCCGTGACGTTCGAGGGGCCGCGCGCCTGCGTCGGTTGCGGCCTCTGCAACATCGGCTGCCACGTCCACGCGAAGAACACCCTCGACCTCACCTACATCCCGGCCGCCGTGCGCGCCGGCGCGGAGGTCCTCGCCCGCGCGAAGGTCGAGCGCATCGAGCCCGTGGCGGGCGACGACGGCTACCGCGTGTGGTTCCGGCACCGGTCGAGCGGCGGACGAGGCGAGCGCCGCTACCTCGTCGCCCGGCGCGTCGTCCTCGCCGCCGGCTCCGTCGGCTCGACCGAGCTGCTCCTGCGCGGACGCGCGCGCGGCGACCTCCCGCGCCTGTCCGGCGCGCTCGGGTCACGCTTCTCGGCCAACGGCGACCACCTCGCGCACGCCTACGGCGCCGCCGAGCCGCCGGAGGGCCGCCTCGGCCCGATCATCGCGTCCGGCATCGACTTCGGCGACGTCCTGATCGAGGACGGCGGCGTTCCCGAGCTCTTCACCGGGCTCATCGCGCGCACGGTGCCGGGGATCGTCGACGACCTCGAGTGGGTCTACCGCTCCCTCGCCGCGGGCCGCGGGCTCGGCGCGGCGCTCGGGGCGCTCGCCTCCATGCGGGCGCGGGTCGCGGGCCCGCCGGTCGACGAGCGCACGGTCACCTTCTGCGTCATGGCGCGCGACGCGGCCGACGGGTCGCTCTACCTCGACGGCGGCGGCCGCCTCCGGGGGCGCTGGCGCTGGAACCGGAGCGAGCGCGCGGTGAGGCGCGTGAACGACCTGCTCGCGCGGCTCGGGAAGGCGGCCGGGACCCGGGTCGCGCCGAACCCCATCCGCAGGGATGCCCGCGCCCACACCGTCCACCCGCTCGGCGGCTGCCCGATCGGCGAGTCGGCGCGCGAGGCGGTGGTCTCCCCCGATGGCGAAGCTTTCGGCCACTCCGGGCTTTACGTCGCCGACGGGGCGATCGTTCCGGCCGCCGTCGGGGTGAACCCGTCGCTCACGATCGCCGCCCTCGCCGAGACGATCGGCGAGGGGATCGTCGCGGCCGCCGGCGCGGCGCGCGAAAACCGCTGAATCGCGTGCTATACTTGGCTGCCTTCGCGAGATGAGCCGCTGACAGAGGAGCGAGCGCCGCCATGTCGACCATCGGTTCCGTCGGCCGCAACCTGGTCCAGAACACGGTCACCACCGGGACCCCGGGAACCTCGACGCCCGCGGCCCCGACCGCCTCGCCGGCCGCCCAGAGCGCCACGCTCCCCGCCTCGCTCCGCGACGTCGCCTCGGGCGCGCGCACGCTCGAGATCGGCTCGCGCGGCGACGACGTGAAGGCCGTCCAGAACGGGCTCAAGAAGCTCGGCCTCCTCTCCGGAACGGCGGACGGCATCTACGGGAACGGGACGGCGAACGCGGTCGCCGCCTTCCAGCGCCGCGAGGGGCTCACGCCCAGCGGGCGCGTGGACTCGGCCACGGTCGGGGCGCTCGACAAGGCGCTCGCGAACGCGCCGGCCGCGCCGCTCACGACGTCGCAGAAGCTCGCCCAGGGCGGCCAGAGCTCGATCAACTCGAAGTGGAAGGCGCACAACGACTCGATCGACAGGACGGGCGTCGGGACGTACTACGGCGACCACAGCTCCTACCACTCGCTCTCGGCGGCCGAGAAGAAGGCCTTCGTCCAGGCGAACGCGAAGCCCGGGACGACGCCGCCCGACCCCAAGGTCTCGTCGTGCATCGGCTGGGCGCTCGACAACCTGCGCGGGGCCTACGAGAACGCCGGCATGGGCGCGCGGTTCAAGGAGATCACGCGCATCGTCGTCCAGAAGGGCGGCAAGGGGACGGACCTCGCGGCCGAGCTGAAGAAGGACGGCTGGCAGGCCCTCTACTTCAACCCCGACACGAAGAAGGCGGCCGACGGCAACGGCGAGCACACCTACACGGCCAGGATCGTGTCGCAGGGCAAGCCCTACTACGGGATCAAGGTCGACGGCCAGGTGACGAACTACCGGCCGACCGAGGGCGGGCCGACGAAGCAGGACCTGACCGGGGTCGACCAGCTGAGCAAGATCCCCTTCTTCTACGGGCTCGCGCGCGGCGGCACGCACACGTTCGTCGGGCAGAACGGGCGCGTGAACGAGTTCCACTGGGACCGCGACCCGACCTCCAAGGACGCGATCGAGGAGCGCCCGCTCAAGGAGTTCCCGTGGAACTCGGGCGTGATCCTCGTCCCGCCGGGGAGCTGGCCACCCAAGTAGCTCCCGCAGACCGAGCCGGCCGAGCCACCTCCCGATCCCCCTGAGTCAGACGGCACGGAACGTGCTCATGAGGAATTCACGGCCCCTTCGCCAGCCGGGCGATGGCGGCCGCTACCTTGGGGGGAAATCCGGAGGAGCTGGAGACCGTGACCCCGACCGCCACCGCGGCCGAGACGACCGTCGCCGCGGCGGGCATCCGCAGCCGGCCCGCGCACGCGCCCCACGCCCCGCACGCCCCCCGCGACGGGCGCGGGGCGCTGCCCGTGCCTCTCCCCGGTCCGGCGCCGGCGATCTCGCCGGCCCCGGGCGCGGCGATCGCGACCTTCATCCTGGCCGGCGGCGAGGGGCGGCGTCTGCTGCCGCTCACGGCCGAGACGCCGAAGCCCGCGGTCGGCTTCGGCCCCGACGGCCGGATCATCGACTTCGTCCTCGAGAGCTGCCTCGCCTCGGCGATCTCGAGCGTGGCCGTGCTCGCCCAGTACCGCGCCCAGCCGCTCGAGCGCTACCTGGCCGAGCGCTTTGCCCCGCGCTTCCGCCACGCCGGCGGCGCGCTCGCCGTCGTGCGTCAGGGCGCGGGCCCGATCCCCTACGGCTCGGGGACGGCCGACGCCATCCTCGACGGCCTCGGCGCCCTGCGGCCGGACCTGCGGACGCTGCTCGTGCTCGCCGCCGACCACGTCTACCGCATGGACTACGCCGCGTTCCTGCGCGCCCACGCGGAGGCGCGCGCCGACGCGACGATCGCGGCCGTCCCGGTCCCGATCGCCGAGGCGCGCCGCTTCGGCGTGATCGAGGCGGGGGCCGACGGCGCGGTCGCGGGCTTCCGCGAGAAGCCTCCGGCGCCGGCGCCCATGCCGGACGATCCGGCGCGCGCGCTCGCGTCCATGGGCATCTACGTCTTCCGACGCGAGGCGCTCGCGCGGGCCCGGGCCGCGATCGGCCGCCCCGGCAACGTCGACTTCGGACGCGACGTCGTCCCGGCCCTGCTCGCGGGCGGGGCCCGCGTGGTCGCCTACCCCCACCGGCAGCCGGGGACGGGCGCGCCGGCGCTCTGGTTCGACGTCGGCACGCCCGAGGCGCTGCTCGAGGCGACCCGCGTCCTGCACCCCGGGGGCTCGGTCCATTCCACGGCCCGGGTCGCCCCGGGCGCCGCGGTCCGCGGCTCCGTGGTGCGCGCGGGCGCGACGGTCGAGCCCGGAGCCACGGTCGTGCGCTCGCTCGTCTACGAGAGCGCCGTGATCGGCGCGGGCGCGCGCGTCGAGGACGCCGTCGTCGTCCCCGGCGCGCGCGTGCGCCCGGGGGCCCGCGTCGGCCCGGGGCTCGTCGTCGACGGCGTCGAGGCGGCGACGACGGCGGCGATCGCGCCGCCGCTGCCGCTCCTCCCTCCCGGCGGCCCGTCCGCGATCGCACCGGGGCCGGCGCGCGCGGCGGCGGCCGCGGCGTCCTGGTAGCGCGAGGGGGCGAACCGGGAACGAAGAACGTTACGGAGCGGTGACGGCGGGGCGGTTCCCCCCTTCCCCGCCGCGCTTGCCGTCCCGCTCCGTGCTTCTCCTCTCCAGCCCGCCGGGGCCCGGGCGCTGCGCGCCGACGCGGGAGCCTCAGCCGCGCGCCGCCTTCACGGCCAGCAGGAGCCCGGCGAAGCCGGCGAGGCCGGCGAGGACCCCGGTAAAGAGGTCGCCGCGCAGGAGCGCGGCGGCCTTGAGCCCGACGCCGCCGAGGATGAACGCCGCCGCGACGATCGCCGTCGCGACCCGCGCGGCGGCGCGCTCGAGGCCCGGGTTCGCGACCTTGACCTCGAGGTCGCCGCGCTCGAGCCGCTCGACGACGCGCGCGGCCGCGGCCGGGACGCGGCGCGCCGCCGACTCGAGGTCGGACGTGAAGGCGCGCAGCCGCCGCACGTAGCGCTCGGGCGAGAGGCGGCGCGCGATCATCTGCTGGCGGAACGGGCCGATGAGGCTCGTGAGCTGGAACTGCGGGTCCAGGTGCCGGCCCGTCCCCTCGAGCGTGATGAGCGTCTTCAGGAGCACGGAGAGGCCCGCCGGGAGCACGATCCGGTGCCGGCGCAGGAGGTCCGTCAGCTCGCCCAGGACCTTGCCCGTGTCCACCTTGTCGAGCGGCAGCCCGACGTAGGCCTCGACGAGGTCGAGCGTGTCGTGCTTGAGCGCGGCCCGGTCGAGGTCGGGCGGGCACGAGCCGACGCGCTCGATCGTGGCGACGAGGCGCTCGGCGTCCTTCAGGATGATCGCCTCGAGCAGGTCCTCGACGTCCTCGCGCAGCTCCTCGTCGATCCGCCCGGTGAGCCCGAAGTCGAGGATGCCGATCCTCCCGTCGCGGAGGACGAGGAAGTTCCCGGGGTGCGGGTCGGCGTGGTAGTGGCCCTGGGCGAAGATCATCCGGAGGAACGCCGCGCCGCCGTCGACCGCGAGCTTCCGGCGGTCGACGCCGGCCGCGTCGAGGGCGGCCAGGTCCGAGGCGCGGATCCCGTCGAGGAACTCCATCGTCATCACGCGCGGGGTCGTGAGCTCCGGATGGACGCGCGGGATGTGGATCGTCGGGTCGTCGGCGAACGCGGCCCCGAACTGATCGAGCGCCCGCGCCTCGCGGGTGAAGTCGACCTCGCGCAGGAGCCCGCGCCGGAACTCGGCCGCGGTCTCGCGCGGGCGGTAGGCGCGCGCGTCGTCGACGTGGCGCTCGAGGAGGTCCGCGAGCCAGACGATGATCTCGAGGTCGGCCTCGAGCTTCTCGACGATCCCCGGGTGCTGGACCTTGACGACGACCGCCTCGCCGCCCGGGCGCAGCGCGGCCCGGTGGACCTGACCGATCGACGCCGAGGCGAGCGCCGTCAGGTCGAACGTGGCGTAGACGTCCTCGAGCTTCTTCCCGAGCTCCGCCTCGACCGTCGCCCGCACGGCCTCGGGGGGATCGGGCGGCACGCGGCTCTGGAGGTGCGACAGCTCGAGGGCGAGGTCCTTGCCGATCAGCTCCGGCCGGACGCTCAGCATCTGGGCGAGCTTGATGAACGTCGCCCCGAGCTCGGCGACCGCCCGCCGCACGCGCTCGGCGGTCGACGCCGCCGCGACCGCCTCGGCGCCGGCGCGCCGCGTGGCGATCTCGCGGATCCAGTCGATCTCGATCCCGCTCGCCCAGTCGGCGAGCCCGTACTTCGTGAGGATCGAGAGGATGTCGGCGACCCGCTTCGCGTTCCGGACCGATTGCTGCGCGGCGAGGATCATGCGGTCGGCCCCCCGGCGCCTATGTTCGCGAGCGCGCGGCCCCTGTCAACCCGCGCCCCGGCCGGGAACCGACCGACCCTACACCGCCCGCGGCAGCGAGACCGAGAAGCGCGAGCCGAACCCCTGGACCGAGGCGACCTCGATGCGGCCGCCGTTCAGCTCGATGAGCTTCTTCGCGATCGAGAGGCCGAGCCCCGAGCCGCCCTTCTGGGCGCGGCCCGCGGCGCCCTGCTCGAAGCGCTTGAAGAGGTCCTTCAGCTCCTCCGGCGCGATGCCGGGCCCGTGGTCGACCACGTCGATCCGCACGGTCGATGGGTCGCCGCCCGCGGCGATGACGCGCACGCGCCCGTCGCGCGGAGAGAACTTGATCGCGTTGATCATGAGGTTCACGAGCGCCTGCTGGACCCGGCCCGGATCCGCGAGCGCGAGGAGCGTGCGATCGGCATCGACGTCGATGCCGATGCCCCGGGAGCGGGCCCGGAACTCCGTCACCATCACGACGCGGTCGACGAGGTCGGCGACCGGGACCGGTCTCGGGTCGATCCGGATCTTCCCCGCCTCGGCCTGCTTCGCGTCGAGCAGGTCGTCCACGAGCCGCAGGAGGTCGCCGCAGGCGCTGGCCGCCTTGGAGGCATCCTCGCGGATGTCGTCGACGACCCTCGAGCGCTCGGCGAGGCCGTTCAGGTCCTCGCGGAGGAGGTCCACGTAGCCGGAGACGCCGGTCAGGAGCCCACGGACGTCGTGAGCGACGATCCCCATCAGCTCGTCCTTGTCGGCCGCGATGGCCCGGATCTGCTCGGCCTGGCGCCGGACCTCGGCCGAGCGCTCCTCGACCTTGGTCTCGAGCTCGCGGTTCCATCGCTCGAGCTCCTCGACGAGCGAGAGGTTCTCGAGCTGCGCGGCCGCGTGCGACGCGAGGAGGCCGAGGAGGCAAAGGTCCTCGCCGTCGAACGGCCGGCCGCCGAGCCGGTCGGCGTAGAGGACGGCGATCGCCTTGCCGGCCCGGAGGAGCGGCGCGCAGACGACGCTGCGGATCCCCTGCGTCGCGACGCTGCTCGCCTCGGATGCCTTCTGGTCGGTGGTCGTGTCGAGGATGAGGACCGCCGAGCGCGCGTCCGCCGCTTGCCGGACGATCGTCCGGCTCGGCAGGGCGCCGGAGTCGAGGCGCGGACCGGCCCCGAGCTCGCGCTCGAACTCGGCTTCCCCGGCGTCGGGCGGCCGCATGACGTAGGCGCGGTCCGGCGCGAGGAGGTCGACGAGGAGAGCGAGCGCGCGCTCGAGCAGGTGCCCGCGGCGCCGGACGTGCGCGAAGACCCGGGCCGCAAGCCAGAGCCGCGCGATCCGCCGGTCGAGCGGAGGACGCCCCGGCGCGAGGCGCTCGTACACGGTCGGGACGTCCAGCTCGAGAGACTCGAGCCGGACCGCGACGGTGCTGGCCCCGTCCATGGTGGGCGTCCAGGATCGCAGAGGCGCGTCGGCGGCCGCCGGCGCGGCGCTCATGAGCGGCGCGGTGCTCATCGGCGGCGCGGCGCTCGCCGCCGGCGCGGGGTCGCCGGGGCTCGGGGCCTCGCCCACGACCGGGATCGCCGGCGACGACGGGGCGAGTACGACCCGGACCCGCGACCGGCGCGCGCCCTCGATCCGGATGATCGCCTGCCCGATGCCGATCTCGTCGCCGGGCTTCAGGGGCGAGTCGTCGATCGGCATCCCGTTCACGCGGGTCCCCCGGAAGCTGCCGAGGTCGCGGACGCGCCACCCTCCGGGCGTGCGCACGATCTTCGCGTGCAGGTCGGAGACCCCGGGCACGTCGATCTTGAGCTTGGCCTCGGCCCCGCTGCCGATGAACACCGGACCGTCGCCCTCGAGAGGGACCCGGTAGGCGGTGGCGCCCTCGTCGGCCAGGACGATGAGCATCAGACCGGCTTCGCCGAAGCCATCGCGTGCGCCGCTCGCCATGCGCGCTTCCTCGCCTCGCCTCGCTGCCCGCCCCACGCATCAGCGTACGAGATGCGCCGTCCGTCAAGGACGCTGTAGACCTAAGGTGAAGGGCGGGGCCAGCCGGGCGTTGTCGCCGCCGGCGGCACCCGCTATCCTTCCAGAGCGGGACTTGCGACCCGGAGGCGCTGCGACGCATGTGGCCCGGCTACCTCGACCTCGGGACCACGGAGATCCGCCGGCGCGCGGCGGAGGCCATCGATGGGCTCCGCGACTGCCGCGTCTGCCCGCGCGACTGCCGCGTCGATCGGACGGTCGAGCGCCCGGGGGCGGACGAGCGCGTGCGCGGGAGGCAGCCCGTCTGCCGCACGTGGCGGCGCGCGTTCGTCGGCGCCCACTTCGCCCACTTCGGGGAGGAGGACTGCCTCCGCGGCCGGCGCGGGTCGGGGACGATCTTCTTCTCCTGGTGCAACCTCCGGTGCGTCTTCTGCCAGAACTGCGACGTCTCGCAGGACGGCGCGGGGCGCGAGGTCTCGGCCGCCGAGCTGGCGGCGCTCATGCTCGATCTCCAGGACCAGGGCTGCCACAACATCAACTTCGTCACGCCCGAGCACGTCGTCCCCCAGGTCCTGGAGGCGCTGCCGATCGCGATCGACCGCGGCCTCCGGCTGCCGATCGTCTACAACACGAGCAGCTACGACTCGCTCGAGAGCCTGCGGGCGATGGACGGGATCGTCGACATCTACCTCCCGGACTTCAAGTTCTGGGACCCGGGGATGGCGAAGCGCTACACCAAGGCCGAGGACTACCCCGAGGCCGCGCGCAGGGCCGTGAAGGAGATGCACCGGCAGGTGGGACCGCTCGAGGTGGACCCGCAGAGCGGGCTCGCGCGCCGCGGCGTGATCGTGCGGCACCTCGTCATGCCGGGCGGGACGGCCGGGACGCGGGAGATCATGCGGTTCCTGGCCCGCGAGGTCTCGCCCGAGACGTACGTCAACATCATGGGCCAGTACCGGCCCGAGCACAAGGCGGACCTCTATCCCGAGATCGCGCGCCGCCCGCGCGAGGAGGAGATGGAGGACGCCTTCCGCGCCGCCCGCGAGGAGGGGATCACCCGCTTCGACGAGCGCCGGGAGCGTCCGCGGGGTCGGCGGGGGCTTCCGGTCCTCGGGTGGTGACGAAGCTCTCGATGAGCGCGACCAGGCGCTCCGGGTTGTCCTCCGCCGCGAACGTGTAGGCGTCGTCGATCCACTCGAGGCGCGCGTCCTTGAAGAGCCGCGCGAGCCGCTCCGCGTGCTCCCGCGGGAAGAAGCGATCCTCGGTCGACCAGGCGATCAGCACGGGCTTCTTGAAGTCGCCGAGCCTCTCGGCCGCGGCGAGGGTGTAGCGCGTCGAGATGTCGCTCAGCACCTTGGCGGCGTCGCGCCGCACGCCGCCGTTCGTGAGCAGCGGGCGGGCGACGGAGTCCGAGGCGTCGTCGGCGACCGGGCGCTTGGCGAGCCAGCCGTACGCGAACGGCAGCCGGCGCGCCGCCCGGATGCGCAGGAGCTGCGCCGACGCCAGGATGAAGCCCGGGACGTGAGAGCCCCACTGCAGGTAGCGGAACATGAGGGGCAGGAAGTTGTCGAAGGCGTCGCAGCTCGTGAGCACGAGCCGGCCGAGGCGGTCCGGGTGCTCGGTCGCGACGAGCTGGCAGAGCGCGCCGCCCGTGTCGTTGCCGACGAGCGTCACGTGACGCAGGTCGAGCGCCTCGAGGAACGAGGCGATGAGCCGCACGACCCCCGGGATCGAGAGGTCGGCGCCGGCCGCCATGGGCCGCTCGTGGCCGCCGAGCGGCCAGTGCGGGACGATGCAGCGCGCGACGCCGCGGGCCGCGAGCGGCCGCGCGGCCTTGCGCCAGAGGTTGCCGTTCGCGAGGACGCCGTGGACGAAGACGAGCGGCGGGGCGTCGCGCGGGCCGAGGTCGGCGTACTGGACCGTGCCGGCGGGGAGCTTCACCTCGCGCAGCTCGCTCGCGTGGAAGCAGGCGGCGGCGTCGGCCATCGGGCTTCTCCCTATTCCTGGCGCGCGGCGGTGAGATCGACGCGGTTCTCGCCCTCGACGAGGGTGAGCGAGCGCTCGGCGATCGGCCGCTCCGACGGCCCCGAGAGCACGAGGAGCTTGTAGCGGCGGCCGGGGACCAGCCCTCCCGCCCGGAAGCTGCCGTCGCGTGCGAGCGCGAGGCCGGAGGCCGTCGGCTCGCTCCCGTCCTCGGGGACCGCGATGACGGCCGCGTCCTCGGCGAGGTCCGGGGCGAGGAGGACGACGATCTCCGCGCCCTCGAGCCGGCCGTCGTGCCGCTCGAGCCGCAGGACGAGCGGCGTCGGTCGAGAACCGGGCCCGGACGCGACGACGCGGTGGATCGTCTCGGCGCTCGCCCCCTCCGCGGCCGGATCGCGGACGTGGAGCTCGGTGAGACCGGGCTCGAGCCCGTCGAGGCCGAAGAGGCCCTCCTCGTCGGTGACGGCGTGGACGCGCCGCTCCGGATCGCCCGGCCGCGCCGCCTCGACGCGCGCGCCGGCGACGGGGCGGCCCTGCCCGTCGACCACGACTCCCCGGACCGCACCAGCGCCGCGGCCGAACCGGAGCTCGACCCCGGCGGGCGGCCCCGGCGCCACCCCGACGGCGCGCGACTCGGCGTCGAGCTGGCCGGGAAAGCTGGCCGTGAGCCGGTACACGCCCGCCCGCAGGTCCTCGAAGGCGAAGCGCCCGTCCGGGCCGGCGCCGACCGCGTCGACGGAGCCGCCGCCCGGGTCCCAGAGCCGGACCTGAGCCCGGCCGGCCGGGGTGCCGTCCGCGAGGACCACGCGACCCTCGATTCGCGCCCCGCGCGCGAGCACGAGGTCGATGCCGCCGGCCGTCGCCCCCTCGACGAGCCCGAGCCGTGCGCTCCCGGCGGGTGCGTGGCCGGCGAGCGTCGCCCGGATGACGGCCGCCGTCGCCGGAAGCCCGGCGATCCGGTAGGCGCCGGCGGCGTCCGTCGTCGTCTCGTACGGCGTGAACACGCCCTCCACCTCGGCCGCGACGCGCGCGCCCGCGAGCCCGGCGCCCTGCTCGTCGACGACCCGGCCCTCGACGGTCGCGCCCGCCCCGAACTCGAAGTCGGCCCGGGCGGCGCCGCCGCGCACGGTCTCCACCTCGCGCTCGAGCGACGGCGGCGCGAGCCCGGGCGCGCGCGCGGCCAGCCGGGCGCGGCCGGGCGCGAGGCCGCCGACCCGGTAGCGCCCCGATGCGTCCGTGCGCGCCTCGCGGGCCTTCAGCGGCGGCCTCGGCGGGCCGCCGGCCGACCGCACCTCCACCGTGGCCGCCTCGACCGGACCGCGCGGGCCCGTGACGACGCCCTCGACGGCCGCGCCCACGCGCAGGGTCAGCGTCACGTGACGCGCCCCGGCCTCCTCGAGCTCGAAGGTCTCGTTCGCCGGCTCGTGCTCGTCGGGAAAGGCGACGAGGACGATCCGCCCGCCCGGCACGGGCGCGATCTCGAAGGCGCCGTCCTCGCCGGTCCGCGCCCCGCGCTCGAAGCCGCGCGCGAAGGCGACGACCTCCACCCCCCCGATCCCCGCGCCCGTGTCCGCGTCGATGGCGCGCCCCGTGATCCCGCCGGCCGCCGGCGGGCGCTCGACCGCGGACGGGGCGGTGCCCGAGGCCGGCGAGCGGGGCGGCGTCGCCGGCGCCCCCGGCCCGCGGCCCGCGCTCGGCGGGCGCGCGGTCGGCGTCGGATCGAACGGGAGCGGCGACGGCCCCGGCCGCCGGTCATCGGACCCGCGGAGGAACAGGATCGCGAGGAGCAGGAGCGCCGCGAGGACCGCGGCGCCCGGGGCGAGCGCCGTTCGCAGGCGCCCGCGCTGCGGGTCAGTCGAGCCAGCGCCCGCGGACGGCCTTCCAGCAGCGGTGGTCGAAGTCGAACTCCCACCACTGGGAGAGCAGCTCGGTGAGGCCCAGGTTCTTGGCATAGTTCAAGACGCAATTGTATGGGCAGTGCACGCCGTCGTTCCACTCCTCGGGGTGGTCGAGCAGGTGCGCGGCCTTGGGGTTCGAGTGGGCGCTGTCGATCAGGCAGTGGCCCAGCTCGTGCATCAGGTCCTGGCCCTGGAAGAGCTTGACGGCGACCTTGCCGTCGAAGATGGCGAAGTGGTCGTCGCGGGCGATCCCGAGCGTGCCCGTCCGCGCGAGGTCGTCCCCCGCCTCGTGGGCGACGAGGCCCCAGTAGTAGGGCGCCCGGTCGTGCCAGCGTGTCTTCAGCGCGCGCCAGCGGCTGTCCGTGAGCTTGTCCTCGTGGGGGATCACGTCGTCGACGACGATGAAGCAGTTCCAGCCGTTCTCCTTGAAGCGCGCGACCATCTCGCGCATGTCGCCCGCGTCGAGGTCGTGCGCGCCCTCGACCGTGATCGTGGACTCGCGCCAGCCGAAGAACCAGTAGCGCACGGTCTTCGTGCGCTTGCCCATGCGGTCGACCTCGATGAAGATGTCGGGCACGCGCGGGTCGGCCTTCGTGACCCCGGACGGGCGGAAGGTCGCGTTCGGGCTCGTGAAGAGCGGGTTCGAGAGCTCCTCGCCGTCCAGGTAGCCGTCGCCGTCCGTATCGGCCTTGTTCGGGTCCGTGCCGAGGGCGCGCTCGCGCTCGTCGGTGAGCCCGTCGCGGTCCGCGTCGGCCGCGCTCGCCGGCACCGGCACGAGGGCCAGGATCAGCGCCAGAAGCCAGCCTACGGTCATGATTTGCGTATTGCGCATGGGCGTTCGCCTCCGCCTGCAGGGGGCTCCACCCCCCGGACCCCCGGGGGTGGGGGCCGAGCAACGCAATCGGCGCGCCACCCGAAGAGACGCATGCGCAACGGATCTCCGGACGACGTTCCTCCAGGGCCCGGCTTCGGTTATGCTGGACGGACCCCATGGCCGTCCCCGCGCCCCTCGAGCAGGCCATGCCGTTCGCCGTCTCGCTCGCCATCGGCGCGCTGGTCGGGATCGAGCGGCAGCGCTCGCAAGCGAACGAGCCGGCCGGGCTGCCCGGCGGGATCCGGACCTTCCCCCTGATCGCGGTCCTCGGGTGCACGGCCGCCTGGCTCGGGGCGACGGTCGGGGTCGCGGCCTTCGCGGTCATCGCGGGAGCGCTCGGCGCCCTCGTCATCGCCGCGTACGTGTTCACGAGCCTCCGCGGCGACATCGGCATGACGACGGAGGTCGCCGCCCTCCTCACCTTCGCCCTCGGCGCCATGACGTACGGCGGCCAGGCGCTCCTCGCCTCGGGGCTGGCCGTGGCGGCGACCGTCCTCCTCTCGGCCCGGAAGCCGCTCCACGAGCTCGCGCGCAAGGTCGAGGAGGAGGACCTCTACGCGGCGCTCAAGCTCGCCGTCGTGTCGGTCATCGTGCTCCCGATGCTCCCGGACGTGCGCTTCGGCCCCGAGCCGTTCCGGATCTTCAACCCCTTCAAGATCTGGCTCCTCGTCGTCCTCATCGCGGGTCTCGGCTTCCTCGGCTACGTCGGGCTCAAGGTCCTCGGCGCGAGCCGAGGCGTCGGCGTCGCCGGCCTGCTCGGCGGGATCGTGTCGAGCACGGCGGTCACGCTCTCGTTCGCGGGCCGCAGCCGCGAGGCGCCGGACCTCTCGCGGGCGTGCGCGCTCGGGATCGCGCTCGCCTGGGCGACCATGTTCGTACGCGTCCTGATCGACGTCGCCATCGCCCACGCGCCGCTCGTGCCGCGCGTGGCCGTGCCGGTCGGGGCCGCGGTCCTGGCGGGCGCCGCCGGGGCGCTCGTCCTCTACCGGCGCGCGCGCGACGCGAGCGTGCCGCCCGAGGTCGAGTACCGCAACCCGTTCTCGCTCCTTTCGGCGACGAAGTTCGGGCTCCTCTTCGCGGCGGTCCTCTTCGTCGCCCGCTTCGCCCAGATCCAGTTCGCGGACACGGGCGTGCTCGTGGCGGCGGCGCTCTCGGGCCTCGTCGACGTCGACGCCATGACGCTCGCGGCGGCGCGCATGGTCGCCTCCGGCGAGCTCTCGCCGGCCGCGGGCGTCCGCACGATCCTCGTCACGGTCGCGAGCAACACGATGACCAAGGCGGTCCTCGCCGCTTCCCTCGGCAGCCCGGAGCTCCGGCGCACGCTGCTCCCGGTCGCCGCGGCGACGGTCGCCGCCGGGGCGATCGGGCTCGCGCTCGTCTAGCCCGGAGGCCCACGCCTTGCCGATGGAGCACGACCACAGCCCCGAAGCCATCCGGCGGCGCCTCTCGGCCGGGCCGGCGAAGAGCTACCTCCGCGACTTCGTCTACGGCGGGATCGACGGCGCGGTGACGACGTTCGCGGTCGTCTCCGGGGTCGCCGGCGCCGACCTCTCGTCGGCCGTGATCCTCATCCTCGGGTTCGCGAACCTCCTGGGGGACGGCTTCTCGATGGCCGCCGGGAACTACTCGGCGACGCGCGCCGAGCAGGACGAGCTCGAGCACTGGCGGGCCGTCGAGCAGAAGCACATCAAGCTCGAGCCGGGCGGCGAGCGCGAGGAGATCCGCCAGATCTTCGCGGCCAAGGGCTTCGCGGGCGACGACCTCGAGCGGGCGGTGGACGTGATCACGGCCGACCGCGACCGCTGGGTCCGGACGATGCTGACCGAGGAGTACGGCCTGCCCCTCGAGGTCCGCTCGCCGCTGCTCGCGGCGGTCGCGACCTTCGCCGCGTTCGTCATCTGCGGGACCATCCCGCTGCTGCCGTTCGTTCTCGGCTTCGGGACGCGCGCGTTCCAGTCCTCGCTCGCGGCCACCGCGGTCGTCTTCCTCCTCATCGGGTCGGCGAAGAGCCGCTGGTCGGTCGTCCCCTGGTGGCGCTCGGGGCTCGAGACGCTCGCCGTGGGCTCCGGCGCGGCCGGGCTCGCCTACTTCGTGGGCTGGATCGTGGGCGACATCGTCCGGAGCTGAGCCGGCTCGAAGGGCGCTTCGGGCTGCTGCCGCCGCCGCCCAAGCGGCGGCGCGGGCGGGCCGCGGGGGTGGGCTCGACGGAGCCCTGATCAGTCGGTCGGCACGCCGTACGTGCCCACGCGGATGGTGCCGTTGCCCGCCAGGTCGGGCTCGCCCCAGCGCCGCGTCGCCGGCCGGGCGCACTCCTGGCAGACGCCCGTCCCGACCGTCTGCTGCGTGCCGGTCTCGCTCTCGACGACCACGAGGCACTCCGGGCAGACCTTCCCGTCGGTCGTGGTGCCGGCGCCCTTGCACTCCCGACAGATCGTCGAGCCGTTGCAGTTGAAGCAGATGACGTCGTCGGCCGTCCAGCGGATCACGTGGCCCGCGGGGCAGACCTTCGACCCGACCTTGACGACCGAGCCCTTCCAGAGGTCCTTCTCGACCTCGCCCGGCTCGACGGGCCCGGCGACGCAGAGCGGGCAGTGGGCGCGCCCGTCGCGGTCGAACCAGACGGCGTCGGTCAGGCGCTTGCCCTGGGCGTCCGTGGAGGCGCCGCAGCCCGAGACGGCCACGAGCGCGGCGAGGACCGCGACCCCGAAGATCTTCACGAGCATGTCCGGCTCCGTCCTTTCGCAGGCCCCCAGCCAGCGCGGTAGGATAGCGCCTCCGCGGCCGAGCGTCAAGCGCGACGCCGGATTCCGACCCGGAGACGGGCGACCCGCGGGCGCGGAACGGCCGGCGGGCGGCTATACTGGGTGAGCCGCAGGCCTCCCCTGCAACAAAGGGGACGGGCGGGGCGTCTCTTCATCCGGAAGACGGGAGCGGCGTTTGGCTCGGGAAGCGGACCGGATCGATGCGAAGGAAGACGCCGCCCTCGTCGCGCGCACGCTGGACGGCGACCGCGCGGCGTTCGGCGAGCTGGCGGCCCGCTACGGCCGGCTGATCGCGGTCCTCGCCTACCAGAAGGTGGGCAACCGCGCGGACGCCGAGGACATCGCCCAGGAGGCGCTCCTCCGGGCGTACGACGCCCTCGGCGAGCTCAAGGACCGGGAGCGATTCGGGCCGTGGCTCTACAACATCGCCTTCCGGCTCACGATCGACCACCTGCGCGGGCGCGGGCGCGGGGGCCGGGCGGCGACGGGGTGCGTCTCGCTCGACGCCCTGCGCGACGACCGGAGCTTCGAGGTCGAGGCGCGCGGCGGCGAGGACGGGACGGTCGAGGCGGCCGAGCGACAGGAGGAGCGGCAGCGCGTCCTTTCGGCGCTCGAGGAGCTGCCCGACAAGTACCGGCTGGCCCTGACCCTCCGGTACCTGCGCGGGCTCTCGTACCGGGCGATCGCCTCGCACCTCTCGGAGCCGCCGGGCACGATCGCGAACCGGCTGTTCCGGGCGGCGCGCATGCTGCGCGAGCGGCTGAAGGCCTTCGCGCCGGACCCTCCGGGGGGGTGAGAGAGGAGACATGAGCGGCGACGTCGGAGACGTGGAAGGCGACGAGCCCGAGGACCGGGACGAGGGCGAAGCCGGCGCCGGCGCCGGCGGTCGAGTCGGCGCTTGCCCGCAGGGGGCGGCCATCGATCGTCAGGTCCTCGGCGACCTCGACGCCGACGGGCTCGCGCGCCTCAAGGCCCACGTGCTCGCGTGCGAGCCGTGCCGGTCGCGCCTCGAGGAGGCGACCCACATCGAGACCCTGCTCGTCGGCGTCTTCCGCGACGTCGAGAGCCGCCTCTCGGTCCCGCCCGAGCGCGTGCTCGCGCGCCTCGACGAGACGCGGCCCGGGCGCGACCCGAGCGGCCGCCTGCGGCCGGCGGGCCCGCCCCGGCCCCGGCCGTTCCTGCGGTCCCGCGTCGGGCAGTGGTTCCTGCTCCTGAACGGGATCGCGGCGGCGTTCATCGCCCTCGCGTTCGGGACGTTCGCCACCCTGCGCGGCGCCTCGCAGGCGACGCTCACGACGCGGACGCGCGTCGAGGTCCGCAACCTCGCCATCGCGCTCGAGAGCTACCGCGAGCGCCAGGGGACCCTCCCGCCCGCCGGCTCGCGGAGCCTCGTGGCGGCGCTCGGAGCGGACTTCCCGTTCGCCTCGGAGCGCCTCGCCGACGGCATCTACCGCGACCCCTTCGGCGGCCCCATCGCCTACGACGGCGCGCGCGTCTACTCCTACGGACCGGACGGCCGGGACGACGGCGGCGCGGGCGACGACCTCGTGTGCGCGATCCAGTAGCCGCGCCCGGAGCGGGTTCCACGGATGCGTGAAGGGTTGAAGGTGGGAGCCGGCCTGTAAGCCGGGTCCTGTCGCCGGTCCGCGCGTCGCCGCGCGTCCTGGCGGGCGGCCATCCATCTGGGACGGCGGTCGCCCGCCGCCTCGAACGGCCTACCCGGGAGTCGGACGGCGCGGGCCGCGCCGCGCGCGGGACGCTTCCGGCCTTGCGGCCGGCCCCGCGACTCCTCCCCTATTTGGCCTTTCTCCGGGTCGGGTTTACCCTGCCGGACCCGTCACCGGGCCCGCGGTGCGCTCTTACCGCACCTTTTCACCCTTACCTGATCCCGGGCCGCACCGGCCCCGGGCCATCGGCGGTGTGTTTTCTGTGGCACTTTCCCTGGGGTCGCCCCCGGTGGGCGTTACCCACGACCCTGCCCTGCGGAGCCCGGACTTTCCTCGCCGGGCGAGCGAGCGCTCGCGCGCCCACCCGTCCGTCGCGGCCGCCCGGCCGGCTCCCGTTGGTGTCAGTGTAACCGGCGGCGCCGCCGGCGCTACCAGTTGCCGTCCTTGGACGTCGTGTCGCCGCGGTCGTTCACGGCATAGGAGATCGACGTCGTCGCCCGGTAGTCCTGCTCGAGGTAGAGGATGCGCGCGCAGTTCTTGCACTGCACGATGTCCTTCCCCTGGAGGAGGATGTTGACCGCGTTCGACGGGACCTCCATGAAGCAGCCCTGGCAGGTCCGGACGTTGACCGGGGCGAGCGCCCGATCGCGCGTGTTCTCGAGGATGCGGCGGTAGAGCTTGATGATGTCGCCCGAGATCCTCTTCTCGATCTCGTCGCGCTCGGCCGCGAGCTTTTCGAGGGCGGCCTCCATCGCGGCCACCTCCTTCGCGACCTCGGCCTCGTCGCCCTTGAGCCGCGCCTCGTCGCCGGCGAGGTCCGCCTTGATCGTCTTCTGCTCCTCCTTGAGCGCGTCGATCCGCTCGTAGTGGAGCAGCGCCTGGTCCTCGAACGCCGCGTTCTTCTTCTTGGCGTCGTTGATCTCGTGCTGGAGCGCCTGGTACGCCTCGTTCGTCTTGGCCGTGTTCTGCTGGACCTGGTACTTCTGGATCTGCTCCAGGTTCGACTTCACCTCGAGGTCGAGCTTGTCGATCTCCTTCGCGAGGCGCTTCTGCTCGTCCTGGTTCGCCGCGACCCTCGCGGCCTGCGCGCCGACCGCCGCCTTGCGCCGGGCGAGCGACTGGGGGAGCTCGGCCATCTCGCGGCGGAGCTTGATCCCCTTCGCATCCAGTACGCTCAGCCGGATCAGGCCCTCGATCTCCGCGTTCCGCACGGCCTACCCTCCCAGCGTTTGGCCCGAGGCGCTCAATTGCGGCTCGTGCTTCCTTCGAGGAAGCCCTCGATCATGCGGCAGCGCACGGGGTGCTGGAGCTTGCGGACGGCCTTCGCCTCGATCTGGCGGACGCGCTCGCGCGTCACCTTGAAGATCCGGCCGACCTCCTCGAGGGTGTACGTGTAACCGTCGCCGATCCCGTAACGGAGCTTTATGATCTCGCGCTCGCGGAAGGTGAGCGTCTCGAGCACCTTCTCGAGCTTGTCCTTCAGCATCTCGTGGGTCGCCGCGTTGACCGGCGACTCCGCGCCCTTGTCCTCGATGAAGTCGCCGAAGAACCCGTCGTCCGACTCGCCGATCGGACGGTCGAGCGAGATCGGGTGCTTCGAGATCTTCATCACGCGCCGCGTCTCGTCCTCGCTGATCCCGAGCTCGGCCGACAGCTCGCCGATCGTCGGCTCGCGCCCGTTCTTCTGGACGAGCTTCTTCGAGGCGTTCCGGAGCTTCGTCATCGTCTCGATCATGTGGACCGGGATGCGGATCGTCCGCGCCTGGTCCGCGATCGAGCGCGTGATCGCCTGCCGGATCCACCACGTCGCGTAGGTCGAGAACTTGTAGCCGCGGCGGTACTCGTACTTCTCGACCGCCTTCATGAGGCCCGTGTTCCCCTCCTGGATCAGGTCGAGGAAGGAGAGCCCGCGGTTCCGGTACTTCTTCGCGATCGAGACGACGAGGCGGAGGTTGCCGCCCGAGAGCTTGCGCTTCGCCTGCTCGTACTCGGCGAAGCGGCGCTCGATCCAGCGGACGCGGCGGCGGAAGCGGTCGGGCGCCTCCATGATCGTGTCGAGCGTCTCGCCGATCTGGCGGTCGAGCTCCTTGATCCGGTAGCGGTCCGGGTCGGGGTCGCGCGAGCCCCGGAGCGAGTCGAGCTCGTGGAGGTCGCGCCCGAGGCGCCGCGAGATCTCCCGCAGCCGCTCCATCATCGGCCGGACGTGCTTCGTCTGGATGTTGCACTCCTCGAGGAGGGCGACCGCGTGCACGCGCCGGCGCTCGATCCCGCGGGAGAGCCGCCTCTGCTCGGTGACGCCGGTGTCCGGCCGCTTGTGCGTCGTCCAGTCGCGGCGGTTCCCGTCGAGGAGCTTCTGGACCGTGCCGATGTTCGCCCGGATCCGGCCCTCGAGCTCGGGCTTGCCGGCGCCGTCCTCGGCCGAGCTGACCTTGATCGTGCGGTCGAAGGCGAGCTCGCCCTCCTGGACCTCCTGCAGGATGCGGATCGCCTCCTGCATGGAGACCTCGCTCTCGAGGACCTTCTTCCGGAAGCGCTTCCTCGTGATCTCGATCCGCTTCGCGAGCTTCAGCTCCTCGTCCCGCGAGAGGAGCGGGATCTCGCCCATCTGGGTGAGGTACATGCGGACCGGGTCGTCGATCTTCTCGGTCGCCCGGCGCCGCAGGTCCTCGGGCTCCTCGTCCTCGACGGGCTCGTCGCTCTCGACGTCCGGCACCGGCGGTACCTTCTCGTCCTCGTCCGTGCGCGTACCCCCCGGGGCATCGGGCTTGTCCTGGATCTCGACGCCCTGCTCCTCGAGCTGCTCGAGCAGCTCGCCCATCTTGTCGGCGTCGTAGTCCTCGGGAAGCTGCTCGTAGACGTCATCGTACGTCAGGTAGCCCTGCTTCTTCCCGAGCTCGATGAGCGACTTGATCTCCGGCGACGGCTTGGACATCCTGTCCCTTTCCTTCCTTCGCGCGTCCGTCAAGCTCCGGCGTGCCCGGCCTCGGGCTTAACCTCTCTCCGCCCGCTGGACACAGTGCTGCTCAAGCCCCCGACGTTGCCGGCCTGGGGCCGCTTGGCGGCCTTCAGCCGGCGGTTGATCTCCTGGGTCTTCTGGAGCCGCTCGTCCTCGGGCAGCTCGTCGTAGCGCCGCCTGAGCGAGCGCTCCTCGAGCCGCGCCACGAGGCCCGGCCACTCCGCGGCGTAATCGATCTCGTCCTCGAGCGCGGCGGCGACCTCCGAGGCCGCACGGCGCGTGGCCTCGTCCTCCCCGAGGGCGACGAGCTCGGCCGGGGTCGAGTCGGCCCGGCCGCCGGCGAGGATGGCGCCGACGGCGGCCCGCGCCCGCGCGTCCTCGAGCCACTCGAGCCGGAGCTTCGCCCGCGCCGCCTCGACCAGCGCCGGACGGGCGAGGAGCACGGCCAGCGTCCGGCGGTCGAGGCCGGCGAGCGGCGGCGCCTCGACGGCGGGGGCGGGCGGGGGCGCGCCGCCCTTGCCCTTCGCGGCGGAGGTCGCGGCGCGGGCCGAGGCGCGCGCGGCGTCCTCGCGCTCGCGACGCCCGACCTCGGCGCGCAGCCGCTCGGCGCGCGCCCGCAACGTCGGCTGGGGGATCCTCAGCTCCTCGGCGAGCCGCGCGATCTCGAGCTCGCGGTACGTCTCGACGCCCTCGCTCCGCAGGGAGGAGAGGACGAGCAGGACCTCGTCGAGCGCCTGGGCGCGCTCGAGCGTGGACGCGCGCTTCGCCGGCTCCACGAGGACGTCGACGACGTCGCGGGCGGCGGCGAGCGCGGCCCGGAACGCCCCGGGCCCCTGCTTCACGATGACGTCGGCCGGGTCGAGGCCGGCGTCGAGGTACGCCACGCGCATCTCCTCGAAGAGGCCGAGGCCCGCTCGGGCCGCCTCCGAGAGGCCGCGGCGGTTCGCCTTCTCGCCGGCGGGGTCGGCGTCGTAGACGAGGACGAGGCGCCGCGCGTAGCTCCGGAGCACGCGGGCGTGGGCGGCCCCGAAGGCCGTCCCGAGGGTCGCGACCACCCACGGGAATCCCGCCTGATGGGCGAGGATCACGTCCGTGTAGCCCTCGACGACGGCGACCTCGCCGCGCTCGCGGATCGCCTCCTTGGCGACGTCGAGCCCGTAGAGGAGCTCGCCCTTCTTGAAGGCCGCCGTCTCGGGCGAGTTCAGGTACTTGGGGCCATGATCGGCCCCTTCCTCCTTGCCGATCAGGCGCGCGCCGAAGCCGACGACCCGCCCGAGCGAGTCGCGGATCGGGAACATGAGCCGGCCGCGGAAGCGGTCGTAGCGGCCCGTCCCGGTCTTGCGCGCGTGCGCCAGGCCGGCGCGCTCGAGCGCCGCGCCGTCGAGGCGGCGGCGCGACCCGTAGCGGAGCAGCCCGTCCCATCGGTCCGGCGCGTAGCCCAGGTCGAAGCGGTCCGCGGTCTCCTCGTCGATCCCGCGGGACTCGACGTAACGGCGCGCGACCTCGGCCTCCTGCGTCTCGCGCAGGGCGCGCTTGAAGAACTCGGTCGCGACCTTGTTCGCCTCGAGCGCCTCGAGGCGGCCGCCGCCCGCGCCCGGCGCGCCGCCGCCGCGGCCGGGGTCGGGCGGCTTCAGCCCGGCGCGGTCGGCGAGGGCGAGGAGCGCGGCCCGGAACTCGAGCCCTTCCTTCTTCATGAGGAAGTCGATGGCGTTGCCGCGCGCCTGGCAGCCGAAGCACTTCCAGACCTGGCGATCCGTCCAGACGTGGAGCGAGGGGTTCTTGTCGGGGTGGAACGGGCAGAGCGCCTTCCAGCTCTTGCCGGCACGGGCGAGCGGCAGATGCTCGCCGACGAGCTGGACGATGTCGGTCGCCCGGAGCACGGCCAGCTTGAAGTCGTCGGCGACGGACACGTCCCGGACGCGCTCCCTTCCAGGCGACGCGAGAGAATGCCGGGCGCCCCGGCGGACCCAGGTGAAAGCGGCGGAGAAGCGACTACGGACCGGCGGCGCCGCTGCCTTTGACTCCCCTCCAAGGAGCCGAGGGGCCAGGGCCACCTCGAGCTCCGCGGGCCGGGCACCGCCCCGACCACAAAACGCACGATTATACACCGCTCTCGGGCGACTCGTCAAGGTGGTTTGACGCGCTGCGTCTTTCGCCAAGGTCCGCGTTTTCGGGGGCTTGGGGTCGGGTCGCGAGACCCGCATCCCCCGGGAATCCCGCGCCCTCGCAGGCCGGAGGTCCCAACGGTGATTCATACTACGGAAAGCCGGCGGGCCGGCGCAAGGGTCGATGACGCAAGACGAAGAGAATCAGCTACTTGCGCCTGGAAGGGCGGCGGCCACGGCCGCCAGCGCGGCCGGGGCCAGCGACTCCACGCGGGCCTCGGGGTCGACGCCGGCCGCCCGGAGCGCCCGGTCCGCGACCGCCGGCTCGAGACCGAGACCGCGCGCGAGCGCGTTGCGGACCGTCTTCCGCCGGTACTGGAAGACGGCGCGCACGAGGTCGCGGAAGCGGGGATACGAGACGGGGTCGATGAAGCGGTCGTCCGGCCGGCGCGGGACGACGAGGACCATCGCCGACTCGACCCTCGGCGGCGGAAAGAAGGCCCGGCGGCTCACGCGCCGGACGACCTCGGCCCGGGCGAGCGCCTGGACGAGCGCCGATGGCGCCCCGTACTCCTTGGTGATCGCCCGGGCGGTGAGGCGGCCGGCGACCTCGGCCTGCACCGTCGCCGCGAGCAAGGCGAAGGGGAGGCGGCCGGCGAGGTCCGCCTCGAGGAGCCGCACGATGAGCGGGGTCGCGATCGAGTAGGGCAGGTTCGCAACCAGCTTGAGGGCGAGGCCGGCCTCTCGGGCCCGCTCGAGGTGCGCGACGACCTCGGGGTTGAGGCCGAGCGGCGCGTCCGCCGCCCCGAGCGCGTCGCCCGCGATGTAGCGGACGTTCGCTCGCTCGCCCACGACCTCCCGGGCGACGTCGAGGACCCGCGAGTCGATCTCGACCGTGACGACGTGGGCGGCGCGGACCGCCAGCTCGCGGGTGAGCGCGCCCGGACCGGTGCCGACCTCGAGCGCGCAGTCGCGCGGACCGAGGGCGGCCGCGTCCGCGAGCGCCCCGAGGAGCTTCGGGTCGAGGAGGAAGTGCTGCCCGAGGGCGCGGCGCGGCTCGACTCCGTGCTCGCGGAGGATCGCCGGGATCGTCCGGCGGCCTCGGTCCGCGTCCGGCGCGTCGACGGCGGTTCAGCTCCCCTGGACGACGCCCGGCCGCGGCGCGGGCTCGTGGAAGATCTGGGCCGTGAACGCGTAGATCTCGATGCCCTCGACCTCGCGCCAGGCGTTCGCCGGCAGCCCCGCCTTGTCGCACGTGTGGGCGAGGAACGTCTCGACGTCCCAGCCGTACTTCGTCGCGACCTGCGGGAGCAGGAGCCCGCTCCGGTACCCGTGGCGCACGTAGAGCCCGTGGCGGCCGACCTCGATCTCCGAGAACGCGGCCACGGGTGCGAGCGGCGAGAGCACGCTGACCTCGACCTCGAGCTCGTCCACCTCGCCGGCCGTCACGGGCGGGAAGCGGCGGTCGCGCGTCCCCGAGGCGACCGCCAGCTCCTGGACGGCCTCCTGGAGCGGCTTCAGGCCCTCGATGTAGCCCGTGCAGCCGCGGAGCCGGTCGCCGTTGTGAAGCGAGACGAAGACGCCGCGCACCTCCGAGAGCGTCCCCGGGAGGAGCGCGCCGTCCGGGCGTTCGCGACCTTCGAGGTGGGCTCTCAGGCTCTCGCGGGCGGCGCGGAGGAGCAGGCGCTGCTCCTCGCCCGTGAGCGGCGGGCTTTCCGGGAGAACGGCCATGGCCACCTCCTCCTCCCCGCGCGCGCCCCGGCGTGATGCCGGGGCGTTCGCGCTCGGGGCAAGGCACGCGGGCGGCCGCCCGTCCCGGCCGGCGAGCGGGTCGCTGCCTAGCCTCGCTCGTGCAGGACGACCTCGACCCGCCGGTTCTCCGTCTTCTTCTCGGAGCGGGGCTTGTTCGGCCCGAACCCCGAGATGTGGACCCGGTCGGGCGAGATGCCCTTCGACACGAAGTAGCTCCGCACGGTGCGCGCGCGCTCGCACGAGAGCTGGTAGTTGTCCGCCCACTTCGAGACCTTGATCGGGTCCACGTCCGTGTGGCCCGCGATCTCGATCTCGGCCGCGGCGAAGTCGCCCGCGCCGAGGCGCGCGACGAGGTCGTCGAGCACCCGCAGCTTCTCGGGCTTCAGGTCCGCGCGCCCCGCGGCGAAGAAGATGTCGTTCTCGAGCACGGCGCCCCCGGTCTTCGGGTTGATCGAGAGGTCGGCGCCCGTGCCCAGCGCCCGCATCTCCTCGATCATGCGCCTGTACTTCTCCTCGAGGCGGAGCTTCTCGCCCGCGAAGACGACGTCCGCCGTCCCGAGACGGTGCCGCATCGCCTCGATCTCGGCGTCCCTCGCCTTGAGCTGCGAGCGCGCGAGCTCGAGCTCGCGCTGGATGCGCCCGTAGCCTGAGTTCCCCGCCTCGTAGGCGCGTCTCAGCGCGTCGTTCTCGCGCTTCACCGCCTCGTACGCGGGCAAGGCCACGCAGCCCTGCGCGGCCGCCATCCCCGCGCCGAGCGCCACCACCACGAAGATCCGAAGCCGCTTTCCGTTCATGAGCCCGACCCTCCGCGCCTCCTCGGCCATTCCCTTGGTACCCTCGCCTCTCTCTTATCGGCAGGGCCTCGGGGCCGGTCTTTAGCGCGGGGTTCGAGCCCCCGTGGAATGCGGCTTCGGCGGCGGCGGCCTCCTTCTCTCCGGTCGACCCTCTTCCCGGTCGAGCCGCGAGCTAGACGAACAGCTCGACCACCCCCCGGAACTTGTCCGAGAGGTTGATCACCCAGTCCGGCGCCGCCCCGAGCATGCGGTTGAAGACGATGGCGCCCGGCGCGAGCAGGATCGACACGCCGGCGAGGCCGACGAGCGCCCAGGTGAGCTCGCTCGGCTTCTGCTTCATCGTCATCGCGCGGAGGCGGGCCGAGCGCGAGATCTTCCCCGACTGCGTCTTGCGCGGGGCGACGAGGTCCTCCTCCTCGTCCGCGATCTCGAGGGGCGACTCCATCTCGGACGTGTGCTTGATCTCGAACTCCTCGACCGGCTCCTCGACCGGCTGAGGCGTCGGCGGCTTCGGCTTCGGCGCCTTCCCCCGGGGCGGCCCGCCGGCGCGCGCGCCGGCCTTGGGCGACGGCTGCTCGACGGTCTTCACCTCGACGAGGGCGGCGTCGCTGTCGGTCTCGACGAGGCCCATGTCCTCGTCGACGGACGGCACCTCGACGGTCGGGATCGCGGCCTCGGGGTCGGAGTCGTGGGGGGAGATCGAGAACTCCTCCGTCGAGTCGGAGAAGACGATCTCCTCCTGCTGCTTCTCGGGCGACATGATGTCGCCGATGTTGAGGACCGTGTCCGAGGTCGACTCATCCAGGATGAGCTCGTCCGAGCTCTCGGCGATCCCCATCTGCTGATCGCTGTCCGTCAGGATGATCGTCGGCTCGGTCTCGCGGCCCTTCTTCAGGTTGAAGACGTCCTCCTTCTTGAACTTCATGCTCATGCCGTCGCGGAAGCCGCGTAGCTCCCCCTGCGACACGAGCTTCTTCAGCTCCTCCTCGTCGATCTGGAGCTCGTGGAGGACGTCCTCGAAGGACATGTACTCGACAGCCATTTTCGTCCTCGGCCTCCGGCGGCGGCGGGACCCCCATCCCGCTCCGCCCGTTTTTCGACCTGCCGAACGTCCGGCGCGGCGGCCGCCCCGCGCGCGCCCCGAGGTGCTCTCCTACGGCTTCTTGTCGTCCTTCTCGCCGCCGCCCGCCCCGCCGGTCCCGCCCGGGCCGCGGCGCGCGTCCTTGCGCGCCTTCTCGGTCTCCTCGTAGACCTCCTTCACGGAGGGCTGCTGCGTCTTCGGCGGGAACTCGTCGAGCTGGAAGTCGTACTTGATGTTGCGGGCCGAGACGAGGTTCAGCCGCCCCGACTTGATCTCGTAGACGTTGAGGCGCGGCGTGTCCGTCCGGCCGTCGATCAGCCAGATGATGTCCTGCGAGCCGGGCTGGGTGTTGGCCGTGACGCCGAAGAAGCCGCCGCCGCCGGCGGCGGACTGCGCGTACGTCGGCTGGGCCGAGCGGTCCGTGAAGACGAGCGTGGCCAGAAGCGCCACGGCGGCACCGAGCAAGAAGGCGATGACGAGCTGCGTTCGCATGTCTCCTCCTCGGACGGCCGCGCGCGGCCCGTCCGCTCTCACGATTCCCCAGCCGGGCGCTTCCTTCCGCGGGCGGCCATTATAACATGCGGCGCCGCACGATCAACAGCGATCTGCGATGGTGTGCGGGTCCGGGCCGGGGGGCCGGCGCGGCTCGAGCCGGGCGACGAGCCCGTCGACCGCTCGGCGGAGGGCCTCGTCGCCGGAAAGCGCGCCGGCAACCCGGCCACAGGCGAAGGAGACCGTGCTCGCCTGGCGCCCGAAGATGTCGCCGATGGCCTCGAACGTGAGGCCGAGGACCCGCCGGAGGACGTACATCGCCGCCTGGCGCGCCCGCGTCGCCGAGGCCGCCCGCCCGCCGGCGATCGCCGACGCCTCGACCCCGAGCTCCTCGGCGACCGCGCGGATCACCTCCTCGGGGGTGAGCCTCGAGCGCCGGCGCGGTTCCCCCCCCTGTCCCGCCCCGAGGTCGGCCCGCCCGAGGGCGCTCCGGGCCCGGGCGAGGTCGAGGACGGCCCCCGAGCGCAGCTCGGTCCCGAGCCGGTCGACCGCCTCGACCAGGTCGCGGATGCTCTCGGTCACGTACCGGGCGATGAAGTCGACGACCTCGCGGCCGAGCCTCACGCCCAGGCGGCCGCCCCGCGCCTCGACGATGCGCCGCCGCGTCTCGTAGTCGGGCGGCCGGAGCTCGGCGACGAGGCCGCCGAGGAGCCGCCCGCGGAGGCCCTCGTGGATCCCGTCGAGCCGCTTCGGGTGCGGCGCGCAGGCGACGACCACCTGCCGCCCGTCGTGATGCAGCGTCTCGAGCGTGTGCAGGAGCTCGAGCTGGGCGGACGGCCGCTTCCGGAGGGCCTGGAGGTCGTCGAGCAGGAGGGCGAACGCCCCCCGGTAGCGCCCCCGCGCGGGCTCGCCGCGCACGCGCACGCCGCGCGCCGGCGGGACGAAGGCGTCGGCGAAGCCCTGCGCCGTCGCCAGGACGACGTCGCGCGCCTCGCGCCGGCCGGTCGGGCCGGGGCGGACGAGCAGCCGGCGGGCGATCCCGTGGAGGAGGTGCGTCTTCCCGAGGCCCTCGCCCCCGAAGAGCACGAGGGGGTTGAACGCCCGGCCCGGCTCGTCGCAGACGCGCGTCGCCGCCTCGTAGGCGAGGCGGCTCCCGGCCCCGACCACGAACGACTCGAGCGAGCCCTCGGCCGGCTCGCCCTTCGGCATCCCCCCCGCCTCGGCCGCGACGACCCGCAGGACCGGGGACGCCTCGAGCTCGGCCTCGAGCGCCCGCGCGACCGGGGCGAGCAGCTTCTCGATGACCCGGTCGCGCGCGAGGGCGCTCGACACGGTGAGGGTGGCCTCGCGCCCGCGGAGGTCGAGGCGCGCGCCCTCGAGCCACAGCTCGACCGGACGCGCCCCCACCTCGGCGCGGACCCGCTCGAGGATCCGGTTCCAGAGCTCCACGGCCCTCGTGCCCCTGATGCGCCAGATGGAGGGCCGGCCGCGCGCGCCCCCTTCCCCTCGCGCAGGCGGACCGAGGGCGATCCTAGGGGCCCCGGCGGGGGATGTCAACGCCGCTCGTCGACCCGCGTCCGGCGGGCGGATCGAAGGAAAGACCGGAGCCGGCAGCGCGTTTGCCGGCTCTCCGCGAGCTCGCTCGCCAGCCGCGCCGTCGGGCGACCGGCCGCCGTCAGCGGAGGATGACCTTCCCGAAGCGCCCGGGAATGAAGCCGTGGAGCAGCTTCGCCCGGTCCTTGTGCAACCAGATCGACGGCGTCCACGAGAGCGCCTTGTTCGCGCCCCGGCCGTCGTCGTCCGTCAGGACGACGTTGAAGCCGAACGTGAACCCGGCCTTGGGCCCGACCTCGAGGTCGATGTCGCAGCCGTGGTCCCGGAACGTCTTCCACGGCATGGCGACCTCGTAGACGCAGCCCGACAGGTCGTCCTTGCGGCGCACGAAGTACTTGCCCTCGGGCTCGCTCTCCTCCTCCTCCTCGGCCGGCTTCTGCTTGCGCGGAAGCGTGAGGGCGAGCGACAGCAGGTTGTCGTCGCGCAGGAAGAAGTCGCCGCCGTTCCCGAGCGAGTCGATCGCGATGAGGAGGCAGTCCCCCTTCCACTCGGACGCCTCGCTGTCGTACGGCTGGAGGATCGAGTCCTCGACGTCGAGGGCGAAGTAGAAGTAGCGCTCGTCGTAGGCGAGGTAAAGGGTCGCCGAGAGGTCCTCCTCGCCGCGCAGGATCCCCGGCCGCCGCACGCCGCCCGCGAGGATGTCGACGGCCCCCTGGATGGGCGCGATCTCGCGCGGCCGGGCGATCCGCACCGACTGGTGGATGGGCCACCAGTCGCGGAGCTCGCCGTCGATGTCGGGCGCGCGGGCGACCTTGCGGACCTCCATCCGGTCGAGCACCGGCCGAGCCTCGACGCAGGCCATGAGCTGCCCGTAGAGGAGGTCGTAGTCCTCGACCCGGAGGTCCTCGTCCTGCACGGCCTCCTCGAGGATCGCGATCGCGCGGTCCAGGTCGCCGAGCTTGAACTGGCGGTCCGCGAGCAGCGACCGGAGGTAGGCGGCGCGCCGCGCCTGCTCGCCCGCCGGCAGCTCCGGCGGGCGAGCCGCCAGCTCCGAGGCGATCTCGGCCACGTCCGTCCGGAGCCGCGCCGGCTCGAGCCGCGCGAAGCCCGTGACGCCCCGGTTCGTGGGCACGAGCAGCACGCCGCCTATGACGGCCGCGCCGTTCACGCGCCGCGCCTCGAGCGCGACCTGGCGATGGACGACGCCCTCGTCGCGGTCGATGAGGTAGACGACCGGCGGCCCGCTCGGCCCGACCTGGGGCAGGACGACGTGGTCCCGGGTGACGAGGAGCTTCTCGAAGCTGTGCCCGCGCGGCGGCTTGAACGTCCAGCGCTCGGCGCCGGTGCGGGCCTCGAGGCAGCGGACGCGCGGCGTCGCGAAGTCCTTCGGCACGGCGTAGAGGCGGTCGCCGTCCCAGGCAATGGCCCCGACGGCCGCCGGGTCCTTCTTGTCGTGCTCCCAGACCCAGCGGGTCTCGCCGGTCGCGCCGTCGATGACGGCCAGCCGGGGCTGGTCGTCGCCGGGGAGGAAGGGCACGACCGCGACCGCCGAGCCGTCCGGCGCCGCCACGAGCTCGCGCGGCCAGTACGCGAGGCGCCGCGCCCAGACGACCCGTCCGCCGAGGGCGTCGACCGCGAAGATCTCGCTCCCGCCGACGACCGCGACGAGCCGGCCCGGCCCGAGCGCCGTCGGCCGGATCGAGAGGCGCGGGTCGCGGCTCGCGAGGTCCACCTCGGCGCGCACCGCGCCGTTCTCGAGGGCGAGGACGATCACCCGCGCCGGCGTCTCCGAGGCCACGGCGACGTGCGTCGGAGCGGCCCCCGGCGCGTCGGCCGGGCCGATCGGCAGCGGGTCGCCGGCGAGCGGCTCCTTGCGGTCCACGCGCCAGATCGTGCGGCCGGTGTCGGGGTCGAAGGCCAAGACCGAGCGGCCCACGATGGCGACGACGCGCGACGGCCCGATGGCCGCGACGCCCTTCAGCGGATCGGGGTCGAGCGGCGCCGGGCGGGGGCCGCCCCCGGGCGCCGCCCCCGGGTCGGGCGCGCCGCCCGGGCCGCCGGGCGGCACGATGACGACGCCGGGACCGCCCGCGGGCGGCGGCGCCGCCCCGCCGGGCGCTCCGCCGGCTCCCCCGGGCGGGGCGGGCGGGGCGGGCGGGGCGGGCGGAGCCGGGACGGGCGCCGGCGCGGCCGGCGCGTCGCCCGGGCGCGCGCCGGTGAGCGCCTCGCCCACCCGGGTCCAGAGCGGTCGCCCGCGCGCGAGGTCGATGGCGTGGATCTCCTCGCCCGCGGGCAGCACGAGCGTCCCGCCCGCGACGCTCACGCGCTCCCGGTCGAGGTCGTACTCGAGCTCGTGGCGCCAGAGACGGACGCCCGTCTCGAGGAGCCGGGCCTCGACGGCCCGGCGCTCGGCGACGAGGAAGATGTCGGAGCGGTCGGGGTCGAACCCCCGCGGGGTGAGGAGGGCCGCCTCGTCGTCCTCGAGGTTCGTCCCGGTCACGAAGCTCCGGCTGAGGCCGACCTCCTCGGGCTCGCCGGTCGGCAGGCTCGGGCGCGCGTGCTCGCGGTCGAGGCGCAGGAGCTCGGCCCGGGCGAAGCCGGCCGCCTCGACGCGCCCGCGGGCCCCGCCCAGGTCCACGTACTTCCCGGCGAAGCGCTGCTCGGCACCCTGGAACGCCCGCCGCGCCTCCTCGATCCGCCGCGCCCGGTCGCAGAGGAGCGCGAGCTTGAGGAGCACGAGGGGCGCCTCCTCGGCGGTCGGATAGCGCTCCGCGTGCTCGGAGAGGTGCCGGATGGCGAAGTTCGGCAGTCCCCGCCGCTCGTAGAGGGCCGCGAGCGCGAGCATCGCGCGCGGCTCGCCGCGCGACGCCGGGAAGCCGTCGAGGAGCTGGAGGTAGAGGTCGGGCGTCCCCGCCTTCCGGGCGAGCTCGAGCGCGCGCTCCGACTCGCGGTCGTAAGCGGCGAAGGCGTCGTCGGCGAACGGCCGCTTCCTGAGCTCGTGGAGGCGGCGCCGCGCGAACGCCCCCGCCGGGACGGCGAGCCCCGGCCCGAGCTCGAGCGCCAGGTCGCGCGCCGACGGCTCGAGGAGGCGGCGGTACGCGGCGATGGCCGAGCCGAGCTGGCCCGCGGCCTCGTGGGCGTCCCCGACGCGACGGGCGAGGTCGGCGAGCTCGGGCGAGGGGCGGCCGAGGGCGAGGGCCCGGTCGCCGAACGCGGCGAAGCCCGCCCGGTCGCCCGCCTCCGCCCGCCGCTCCGCGGCGAGGCGCGCGACCTGGAACGCCTCCTCGCGAACGATGGCGGCGAGGTCGCGGAGCTCGGCGCCCCGCGCCGCCGCGAGCTCGGCCGCCCGCCCGAGGTGCTCGAGGGCGAGCTCGTACCGTCCCCACCGGGCGTGGATGTCGCCCAGGTCGCGATGCGGCCGCGGGTCGTCGGGCCTGATCCGCGCCGCCTCCTCGGCGGTCCGGATCGAGCGCTCCCGGTCCTCGAAGACGTCGAGCCGGCCGGGGCCGGACAGGACGACGGCCTCCGCGAGCACCAGGACGTTCCCCGCCCCCTCGTCGCCCGGCGCGAAGCGATAGCTGCCGACGGCGGCGCCGGTCCGGCTGTCGAAGACGGCCAGCCGGTCGGCGGCCGGGACGTAGACGTGGGCGTCGCTCGCGAAGGGCGCGCCGCGGAGCGGCCGACCGAGCGGCTCCGTCCGGTAGCGGACCCGTCCCGTGAGGACGTCCAGGGCGACGACGCCGTCCTCCCCCGCCAGGATGCAGGCCCCGGCCGCGATGCCGGCTCCCTGCCTCAGCCGGTCGTGCGGGAACCGCCAGAGCTCGCGGCCCGTCGCCAGCTCGTAGGCGTGGACGAACGGCGAGTCCTGCGGCGCGGCGACGGCCACGCCCGCGGCCGCGCGCGGCGGCGTCGGCTCCGTCCGCCGGCCCGCCCGGATCACGCGTCGCTGGCTGGCGAGGGGGTAGGTCGGCGTCCGCGCCGCCCAGAGGATGGCGCCGTCCGCGGGATCCAGGGCGGCGACGACGCCGACGTTCGACTGGAAGAAGAGCCGGCCCTCGGACTCGAGGAGCGGCGCGGGCTGGGCCGCGAGCCCGAGGTGGTCGTCCGGCGTCGCCGAGCCGACGAACGTCCGGAAGACGGGCGCGCCGGTGGTCGCGTCGAGCGCGAGCACGTGCGCCTGGGCGCCGCCCGAGGCGGGGAGCGCGACCCCGAGGTAGACGCGGCCCGAGGCGACGAGCGGCGCGCTGACGTGCATGGCGTCGCGCGAGACGACCCCGAGGTCCTCCCGGTCCGCCGCGTCCCAGAGGAGCCTGCCCGTCCGGGCGTCGAGGCAGACGAGGCGCCAGTCGGGCGCCCGCCGCGGCTCGTCGCCGTCCCAGTCGGGCGGCGTGCTCCGGCAGAGCGTCGCGTAGACGCGGTCGCCCGCGACCGCGCACGCCCAGGCGTCGTTGGCCAGGCGGCCGGGCACCGATCCGACGTCCCCGACCGCGTACGACCAGCGGACCCAGCCGTCGGCGAGCCCGACGGCGACGACCGACTTCGCGTCCGCCAGGAACAGGCTGTCGCCCGACGCGACCGCGTGGGCCGGGAGCGGCGCCGGCACGCCGCGCCGGCCGTAGCCCTCGAGCACGGGCCTCGTCACCTCGGTCCCCGGGAGCGTGTAGAGCGCGAGCCAGCGGCGCCCGGGCAGGGCGCGCGCCGGCGAGGCCGCGCCCCGGTCGGCCGAGCCGCCGACCGTCGGCCACGGACCGCGAGGGACCGACCCCGAGGCCTCGGCGAGCCTCCGGCCGGCGGCCACCGCCCGGGCGGCCGCCTCGGCGGCCGTGAGCTTCACGCCGAACGCCTCGACGGTCGCGCTCGCGCCCGCCGACGCGACCAGCGCATCGGCCGCGCGCCGCGCGCCCGCCGCGTCTCCGACCGCCCCGCGGGCGACGACGAGCGCGAGCTGGAGCCTCGGCTCCTTCAGGGCGGCCTCGCGCGGGACCTCGCCCGCGACGACGACGGGCCGGTCCCCCGCCCGCTCGAGCAGCCGCCCGTATGCGCGTACTGCCCGCGCCAGCTCGCCGCGCTCGAGGGCCAGGTCGGCGAGCCTCGCCATCGCCTCCGGACCGTGCGTCGTGAGGGCGTAACGGGTCGCGACGACCTCGAGCGGCTCCAGCCCGCCGGTCGCGACCCCGGTGTCGAGCAGCTCCTTCGCCCGGGGGTCGCGCGCCAGCCGGTAGCGCTCCAGGCCCTCCCCCGGCAGGGCGGCGACCCGCGCCCGCAGGTAGGCCTCCACGCCGACGTGGACCGAGAGGATCCCGGGCTCGGCCGCGTGGACGAACCGCGCCGTCGGGTCCGCGACCCGCCGCTCGGCGAGGACATCCTCGACCCGCAGGTAGAGGAGCACGGCGTCGGTCACGCGCCCCTCCGCCTCGAGCTCCGCCGCCTTCCTGAGGAGCGTCCGGACCTCGTCGTCGACCGGCAGGTACGCGGTCGCCTGCTCCGCCCCCTCCTGGGCGCGGGCGGCGGCGGCCCCGATCGAGGCGACGGCGGCGAGCCCCAGGCCGAGGCAAAGCCCGAGAGCGAGCCGGAGCCCGGGTCGACGCCGCGCGAAGGCCTGCGAACGAGTCATTCGGACCCCCTTCCCTGGCGCGTCGACCCGACCCCGGGCGATCGGAGATCGCGGTCCCGCCCTTCTACCATACGGGTCCGACGGGCGAAACCGCCGGGCCGGCTGCAACTTCGCGCGACCGCGGGGGATGAAAGAATCCAAACACCCCCCGAACGAGAGATCCCGGAGCTACGACGGCCCGACCTCCAGGTGCGCGACCAGCCGCAGCCAGACGCCGTCGACCAGCGGGACGCGGAACTCGAGCCACTCGCCGGCCCGCACGCCGGCCGGGATGGCGAGCCGCCACTCGAGGACCCGGGCGCCGAGCGGGTAGCGGAACGGCACCTCGGCGCCGCGCAGGGCCTCCTCCGGGGTCAGGACGACGACGAGGTCGAGCCGCCGGACGGACCGGGCCCCCCGGATGCCGGCCGGCCCGGGCCCCGGCCCCGGACGCAGGCCGCCCGCCGCCCCGGCCCCCGGCCAGAGCCCGCCGCCGAGCCCCGATCCGAAGATCGCGGCCAGCACCTCGGTCAGGTCCTCGTCCGCCGGCCCGCCCGGGTCGAAGCGCATCCGGCCGGAGTCCGGCGCCCGCCGGCGCCGCCGCCCCCTCGACGCCTCCGCGAGCGGCTCCGGCCCGGACGCGACCGCCTCGGCCGCGGCCAGGCGGCGGTCGTACTCGCGCCGCGCCCGCTCGTCCCGCAGGACCTCGTAGGCCTCGCGCGCGCGCCGGAAGCGCTCGTGCTCCTCCCGGCTCTGGGTCACGTCCGGATGGCAGGCCCGGGCGAGCCGCCGGAAGGCCTGACGGATCTCGTCCAGGCCCGCGCTCCTCGGGATGTTCAGGAGGACGTAGTAGTCGGCCGACCCGCCCATGGCGCTCCGGCCATCGTAGCGCGGAGACGGACCGCTTCGCAACCGCCGCCGGACGGCCGGGGCGGCGCCTTCCCTACTTCAGCGCCTTCTCGAACTCCGCCTGGAGGGCGGGCACGACCTCGAAGACGTCGCCCACGACCCCGTAGTCGGCGACCTTGAAGATCGGCGCCTCCGGGTCCTTGTTGACGGCCACGATGCACTTCGACGTCCGCATCCCGGCGAGGTGCTGGATCGCGCCCGAGATCCCGCAGGCGATGTAGAGGTTCGGCGACACGGTCTTGCCCGTCTGCCCGACCTGGTCGGCGTGGGGCCGCCAGCCCGCGTCCACGACCGCCCGCGACGCCCCGACGACCGCCCCCGGCAGCGCCCCGGCGAGCTTCTCGAGGATGACGAAGTTCTCGGGACCCTTCATGCCGCGGCCGCCGCTGACGATGATCGGCGCCTCGGTCAGGTCCGCCTTCGCCGCCGCCTGGGCCTTCACCTCCTTCGTCCGCGACCGGAGCTTCGCGGGATCGACGTCGACCGCGGCCGCCTCGACCGAGGCCGCGGCCCCGTCGTTCCTGGGCTCGAGGTCGAAGTTGTTGGGCCGGAGGGAGGCGACGCGCGGCTCGGTCGCGAAGTCGATCTCGACGTAGGCCTTGCCGGCGTAAACGGGGCGGCGGAAGAGGACCTTGCCGCCGTCGACGCGCGTGCCCGTGATGTCGGCCGCGAGCCCCGTCCCGAGCCGGGCGGCGACGCGCGGGGCGAGGTCCTTCCCCATGGCCGAGGCGGTGAAGAGGACGACCGCCGCCCCCTCGCTCTTCGCGACCGAGGCGACCGCGAGGCCGTACGCGTCGCCGTTGTAGGTCTCGAAGGCCGGGCCGGAGACGTGGAGGGCGCGCGGGACGCCGTACGCCCCGACGGCGGCCGCGGCCGTCTCGAGCGACGGGCCGCCGACGACGATCGCCGCCGCCTCGCCGCCGAGGGCGCGCGCGAGCCGCGCCGCCTCGCTCGCGCACTCGAACGCCGCCTTCTTGAACTGGCCGCCCCGCTGCTCGCAGAACGCGAGGACCTTCGCCGCCATGATCGCCTCCGCGCGCGCCTAGAGCGCCTTCGCCTCTTCCCTCAGCAGCCGCACGAGCTCCGGCACCGCCTCGACGCCCGTCCCGACGACGCGCCCGCCCTTTCGCTCCGGCGGGTAGTCCATCTTCCGCACGGTCACCCGGTCCTCGGGGACGGCGGCGTCGCGCGTCTCGATCGGCTTCTTCTTCGCCGCCATGATCCCCTTGAGCGAGGCGTAGCGCGGCTCGTTCAGCCCCTTGTTCGTGGACAGGACGGCCGGCAGGTCCACCTCGACGATCTCGTGGCCGCCCTCGATCTCGCGCGAGACGGTCGCCTTCCCGTCCGCCATCTCGAGCTTCACGACGTCCGTCACGCACGGCAGCTCGAGGAGCGTCGCGACCATCGGGCCGACCGTCAGGCTCTGGTCGTCGACCGCCTGCCGCCCGAAGAGGATGAGGTCGGGCTTCGCCGCCATCTCCTGGACCGTCCTGGCGATCGCGCGCGCGATCGCCGACGGGTCGCGGTTCTTCGCGTCGTCCTTCAGGTGGATCCCCTTGTCCGCGCCCATGGCGAGCGCCGACCGGATCGTCTGCCCCGCGTCGGCCGGCCCGATCGTGAGGACCGTCACCTCGCCCTTCCCCGCCTTCTCCTTGAGGCGCAGGGCCTCCTCGATCGCGAACTCGTCGTAGGGGTTGATGATCCACTGGATCCCGGCCTCGTCGATCGTGCGCGAGTCGCCGCCGATCTTGATCTTCGTGGCCGTGTCGGGGACGCGCTTCGCGCAGACGAGAGTGTTCATCGGTCGACCGTCTCCGGAGCCGGTGCTGCCGCCGTTACTTGAAGGCCGAGAGGCCCGTGATCTCCTGGCCGAGCACGAGGGTGTGGATCTCGTGCGTGCCCTCGTAGGTGATCACGGACTCGATGTTCGCCATGTGGCGGCCCGCCTGGTACTCGTCCGTGATCCCGCTGGCGCCGAGGACCTGCCGCCCCATGCGGGCCATCTCGAGCGCCCAGTAGACGTTGTTCCGCTTGGCCAGGGAGACCTGGGCCGGCGTCGCCTGGCCCGCGTCCTTCAGCCGCCCGAGCCGGAGCGCCAGGAGCTGGGCCTTCGTGATCTCCGTCAGCATGTCGGCGAACTTCGCCTGCGTGAGCTGGAAGCCCGCGATCGGCCGGTCGAACTGGACGCGGTGCTTCGCGTACTCGACCGCCTCCTCGTACGTCGCCATCATCGAGCCGATCGCCCCCCAGGCGATCCCGAAGCGGGCGTTGTTGAGGCAGCCGAGCGGCCCCTTCAGCCCCTCGACGCCCGGCAGGAGGTTCCCGGCGGGGACCTCGCAGTCCTCGAGGATGAGGTCGGACGTCACCGACGCGCGGAGCGACCACTTGCGCGGGATCTCGGGCGCGCTGAAGCCGGGGGTCCCCTTCTCGACGAGGAAGCCGCGGATCTTGTTCTCGGGCTGGAGCTTGGCCCAGACGACGGCCAGGTCGGCGATCGTGCCGTTCGTGATCCAGCGCTTCGTCCCGTTGATCACGTAGCGGTCGCCCTTCCGGACGGCGCGCGTCTCCATGCCGCCCGGGTCGGAGCCGTGGTCGGGCTCGGTCAGGCCGAAGCAGCCGATGACCTCGCCCCGCGCCATGCGCGGGAGCCAGCGCTCCTTCTGGGCCTCCGAGCCGTACGTGAAGATCGGCCACATGCAGAGCGAGCCCTGCACGCTGACGGCGCTCCGGACGCCCGAGTCGCCGCGCTCGAGCTCCTGGAGGATGAGGCCGTAGCCGACGCTGCTCAGGCCGGCGCAGCCGTAGCCCTTGAGGTTCGCGCCGAAGAGCCCGAGCTCGGCCATGGCGGGGACCAGGTGGGTCGGGAAGCGCCCCTCGCGGAAGCACTCCTCGATGATGGGCATCACCCGGTCCGAGACGAACTCGCGGACGGTGTCGCGCACCATCCGCTCTTCCTCGGAGAGGAGCGCGTCGATCTGGTAGAAGTCCACGCCGCGGAACTCGCGCATGGGGCCGGTCTCCCGCTTCGCGTCCCACCGCCCGAAGGCGCGTCCTTATACCCTCCACGCCGCTCCGCGTCAAGGCGCCGAGGGCCGTGAAGAAGCGCGCTCGCCCGCCGTCCGAGACGGAGCGAGCGTCGCCGGACGACCGCTCCCGGCCCCCTTGACACGGGCCCGGCGCTCGGAGATGATCGCACGACTTTTGCCCGGCGGACTCGGGCAGGCAAGCCGCATCGAGAGGAGAAACAGAGTGCGTATCCGCTTCGCGAAGTGGCTGGGCGTCGCCACGCTCGGCCTCGGCCTCGTCCTCCCCGTCGTCGCGGGCGCCCAGGACGCGCCGCCCGCGCCTCCGCCGCCGCCGCCCGCCCCCGCGCCCAAGCCGGACGAGCCCAAGCCCGCGCCGCCCGCCCCGGCCGGCGCCGCCAAGGAGTACCCGAAGGCGGCGACGCCCGAGGACCTCTTCAAGCACGTGAAGGAGGCCATGGTCCAGAAGGACGGCAAGGGCTTCATTCACTACATGGCGAAGGACACCCGGGTCGAGCTCGAGAAGCAGATGACGCAGGTCCAGGAGCAGCTGAAGACGCCGCCCGAGGGCATGGACGCGAACGCGATGTCCATGATGATCTTCGGCATCGCGGCCGCCGAGGCGACGAAGATGACGCCGCTCGACCTCGCCGCCCACAGCATCTCCCAGATCCCCGAGCCCGAGGTCGAGAAGCTGAAGAAGGTCGAGGTGAAGGAGGTGAAGTACGGCGAGGACGGCAAGGGCGATGCGGCCACCGCGACCGTCGCCACGATCACCACGACCGAGGAGGAAGGCCAGCCGATCAAGGCCGTCAAGGAAGAGGGGGAGTGGCGGATGGCGATGTAGTCGCCGCGCCCGACCTCGCCTAGACCGGAACGAGCACATCCAGCGCCGCGGGCGCGACCTCGACATCGAGTCGCTCCGCGGCGCTCGCCTTTCTCACCTCCCCGTCGAGCACGAACGTGAACTCGACGTCCGTGTCGATCCGGACGCGCCGGGCGCGCTCCATCCGCACGCCGTCGCGCGGCTTCAGGCCCGGGCCGAGGAGCGGCAGCAGCGTCCGGAAGTTCCGGGCGAACGACCGCGCCTCGACGAGGCAGAGATCGAGCAGGCCGTCGTCGAGGCGCGCCTGCGGCGTGAACGAGGCGCCGCCGCCGCAGAACGGGCCGTTCGCCACGTGGATCTCGAGGAAGCGACCCGCGACGGCGCGCGCCCCGTCGAGGACGAGGCGGTACTCGGGGACCTCGTGGCTCGCGAGGGCGAGCAGGCCGCTGACCGTGTACGCCGCCTGGCCGTGGAGGAAGCGGCGCACGGCCTCGACCCCCTCGGTGACGGCGCCGCCGTAGCCGACCTGGACCTGGTTGATCGCGTACTCCTCGGCCGCCGCGGGCGCCGGGCCCGGGCCGTGGCCCGTCGGGCTCGCCGGGCCCGTGCGCCGGGCGCGGAGCAGGTCCACCCGGCGCCTCGGCCCGGCGCGGAGCCCCTGGAGCGCGGCGATGACGGTCGGGCGGCGGGCGCAGAGCGCCTTTATGTAGTCGTTGCCGCCCCCGAAGGGGACGACGCCGACGGCGGCGACGCGACCCGGGTCGCCGGCCTCGGCCGCGGCCCGGGCGACGCCGTTCGCCACCTCGTGGAGCGTGCCGTCGCCGCCCAGGGCGACGATCGCGTCGCACTCGAAGGCCCGGAAGTAGGCGATCCGCGCGCCGTCGCCCGGCGCCGCCGTCGTCTCCGTGCGGACGTCGTGGCCGCCGGCCGCCAGCACCCGCGCCAGGTCGCCGGCGAGCTCGGGCGCGCGCCCCTTTCCGGCCCTGGGGTTGGCGACGAGGGCGAAGCGCCGCGTCATGGGCCGGCATGGTAGCCGGCCCCGGGGAGGGGGGCAAGCGAGCGCGCGGGGCGCCCGAACGACCGGGCCGTTGCCTCGGCTACACCTCCGTGGTACCATTGCCGCCTTCGTTTTCCGAAGGGGGAGAGCCATGGCCGATCGTCGCCGGGTCCCGACCGTCCTCTTCATGGCGGCTGCCGCGCTCGCCGTCTCCGCCGGTTGCGGCGGGGGCGGGGGCGGGGGCGGCGGCGGGGGCGGAGGCGGCCTCGGCCAGGCGCCGGTCGGCGCGCCCGCGCCCGGCGCCCCCGGCGGGACGAGCGGCGGCTCCGGCCCGAACGCCGGCCAGGCGCCCGGCGCCGTCGCCGCGACGATCGCCCTCTCGACGCCGCCGAGCGGCCAGACGGGCGACATCGGCATCGACGTCACGGTCGCCCATCCGGCCTCGGCGCCGGTCGACGTCTCGGTCGAGTGCAGCGTGGACGGGGGCTCGAGCTACGCGCCGGCGACGCCGGCGTCGGGCTCGCCGACGAGCGGCCTCCCCTCGAGCCCGACGGGCGCCTCCACCCGCTTCCTCTGGTCCTCGTCGGCCGACCTCGCCGCCACGGACCAGCGCTTCGTCCGGCTGCGGGTGACGCCCACGACCCCGGCGGCCGGCAGCCCCGTCGAGACGGGCGTCTTCGAGGTGAGGAACGCCGCCCAGGGGTCGGCCCTGACGCGGTACCCCTACGTCCAGCGCGTCTCGTCGTCCTCCGCCGCCGTGCTCTGGCACACGAGCGTGGCCCAGCTCGGCGCGGTCGAGTACGGGCCGACGCCGGCGCTGGGCCAGGCCGTCGCCGAGAGCGCGCCGCGCGCCCAGCATCAGGTCGAGCTCACGGGCCTGACGCCCGGCCAGCCCTGCTACTACCGGGTGATCGGCGACGCGGGCCGGCTCACGCCGATCGAGCTGTTCCGCGTCCCGGGCGACTCGACCCAGACGAAGGTGCGGTTCGCCGTCGTCGGCGACTCGGGGCACGGGAACGCCGTCCAGTACCGGGTCGCGGACCTCATGCGGCGGGCGGACCCCGACTTCTACATCCACGTCGGCGACGTCGTCTACACCTACGGCTCGGCCGGCGACTACCCGGCCAAGTTCTTCAACCCGTACCGCGACAACGCGCGCCGCGCGCCCTTCTTCCCGTCGCTCGGGAACCACGACATCCTGACGCTCCTCGGCGACCCCTACCTCAGCGCGTTCGAGGTCTTCCGGAACAACCCGGCGCGGAGCGAGCGGTACTACTCGTTCGAGTGGGGCCCGGCGCGCTTCGTCGCCGTCGACTCGTCGGTCGGCTTCATCCTCCCCGGGAGCGAGCAGCACCGCTGGCTGATCGACGAGCTGGGCCGCCAGGGCCCGTGGACGTGGAGCTTCGCCTTCCACCACCACCCGCCCTACAGCTCCGGCAACCACGGCTCGAACCACCTCGTCCGCTACGCGCTCTCGCCGCTCTACGAGCAGAACGGGATCGACGTCGTCTTCAACGGCCACGACCACTGCTACGAGCGGACGAAGCCCATGAAGGACTTCGCCACGGGCGGGCGGGGCGTCGTCTACTTCGTCTCGGGCGGCGGCGGCGCCGGCCTCTACGACGTCGGGACGTCCTCGTTCACCGAGGTCTCGGCCAAGGCCCACCACTTCCTGCTCGTCGAGATCGACGGCCGGACCCTGACGGCGACCGCGATCAAGGACGACGGCTCGACCATCGACACGGTCACGATCGCGAAGTAGGCTCGAATTCGCGCGCGGGAGTTGAAAGCGCGCGGCGCTGCGGTAGAATGGGGCCCGGCCGGGGGGCCTTAGGAGAGCCGAATCCATGGCGAGCTCGCGCAAGACGAAGCCCGAGATCTCCGCGAAGACGACGAGGCCGAGCGTGAAGGCGGCCAAGGCGACGGCCTCCGCCCGCAAGGCCGCGCCGCCGCCGGCCGGCCGCTCGGCCGGTTCCATCCGCCTCACGTGCCGCGAGTGCTTCGAGGAGTGGACCCTCGACCCCGCCAGGGCGGGCGAGGTCATCGCCTGCCCCGTCTGCGAGCACCGCGCCCAGGCGCCGAGCGCCGACCTCCTCCACCAGGTCGCGGTCTACGGCGGGATCGAGCGCAAGAACCTCGTCCTCGCCGCCGGCGGCGCCCTGCTCATGGTCGCGAGCATGGTCGGCTGGGTGGTCCTCACCTCCGTGCCCGAGCGCGCGAACGACAGCCTGCAGTTCTTCGGCCCGATCGGCGCGGCCTTCCTCGGCTTCGTCATGACGATCGTCTTCGGGGCGAAGTACGAGAAGTCGCGCTACGAGACGTACTTCTAACCCCCCGCGTCATTCCTCGGACGACGCCAGCCGGGGGCCGTCGAGCTCGACTGCGACGAGCACGGGGAACCGGCGGGGCGTCCGTCGCGCCGGCGCGGCGTCACGCGCCGGCGGCTGGCGTAGGGGAAGCCGTCCGCGTCGGTCCCGGGCTCGAGACCTGGACCGAGACCGCGCGCGCGGCGCGCCAGCGCGCCGCCCCGCCGTGAGCGTCGAGCGCGCGACGGGCGGTCCCGGGAGCACGGCGGTCAGGAGACCTCGCCGAGGAAGCTCTCGCCGTTCGCGACGCGAAGCCCGAAGTTCGCCGCGACCGTCTGCCCGAGGTCGGCGAAGGTCGGGCGGAGGCCGAGGTCCACGGGCCGGATGCGCCGGTGGTAGGCGACGAGCGGCACGAGCTCGCGGCTGTGGTCGGTGGACGGGTCGGTCGGGTCGTTGCCGTGGTCGGCCGTGATCACGAGCAGGTCGCGCTCCCCGAGCGCCTCGAGGACCGGGACGATCTGCCGGTCGGCCTCCTCGAGGCAGCGCGCGTAACCCTCGACGTCGTTCCGGTGCCCGTGCTTCGTGTCGAAGTCGACGAGGTTCGTGAAGATGAGGCCGCGCCGCGGGCCGCGCCTGAGGTAGTCCGCGGTCAGGCGGGCGCCCTCGGCGTTGTCCTTCGTGTGGACCGCCTCGGTGATCCCGCGGCCGGCGAAGATGTCCTCGATCTTGCCGACGGCGACGACCGCGAGCCCGGCGTCGGCGAGGACCTGCGGCAGGCAGCCGTCGGGCGGCAGGACCGAGAAGTCGCGCCGGTTCGCGGTCCGCTCGTAGCGCCCGTCGCGCCCGACGAACGGGCGCGCGATCACGCGCCCGACCTCGTGCGGCCCGCGCAGGATCTCGCGGGCGGCCCGGCACCAGGCGTGGAGCGTCTCGAGCGGGACGACGTCCTCGTGGGTCGCGACCTGGAAGACGCTGTCGGCCGAGGTGTAGACGATCGGCCGGCCCGTGCGCACGTGCTCGTCGCCCAGGCGGTCGAGGATCTCCGTGCCGCTCGCGACCCGGTTCCAGAGGACGGGCTTCCCGCAGACCCGCTCGAAGGGCAAGATGACCTCGGGCGGGAAGCCGTCCGGGTACGTCGGGAACGGCTGCTCGAGGAGGGCGCCCGCGATCTCCCAGTGCCCGGTCGTCGTGTCCTTGCCGCGCGACCGCTCGCGCATGCGCCCCCACGCGCCGACGACCTCGCCGTCGCCGAGCGGGAGGATCCGCCGCCAGCCGAGGCGCGCCAGGTTCGGGACCTTCAGGCCGACGCGCTCGTGGATGTGGCCGAGCGTGTTCGCCCCGAGGTCGCCGAACTCGGCGGCATCCGGGGCGTCGCCGCAGCCGGCGCTGTCGAAGACGACGATGGCGGCGCGGTCGAAGGGACCGGGGCTCGCGGGTGAAGGGGCGCTCACGGAGGCGAGGATACGGAAGTCGGCCGGGCCCGGCAAGCGCCGGCCCTTGGAGCGCGACCTACGGCTCGGCCCGCGCCGCCCGCCCGGGGTCGTCGAGCCGGTCGAGCGCGCGGCGCGCGGCCCGGTTCGCGGGGTCGAGGCGGAGCGCCCGCTCGTAGCCCTCGCGGGCGGCGACCCGCCGGCCGAGCGTCTCGTCGATGGCGGCGAGGTTGAGGATCGCGGCGACGTAGCCTTGGTCGCGCGCGAGCGTGGCCTCGAAGTGACGGCGCGCCTCGGCGAGCCGGCCGAGCGCGGCGGTCGCGACGCCGAGGTTGTACGAGGCGAGGGCGCTCGGCTCGAGGGCCGCCGCCCGCTCGAGGTCCGGGAGCGCGCCGGCCGGGTCGCCGAGCTGGATCCGGAGCCAGCCGCGGTTGAGCCAGCCCGCCGAGCGCGCGGGGGCCTGGGCGACGGCCAGGTCGGCGAGGGCGAGCCCGCGCCGGCGCTCGACCGGCGACGACACGTACGTCGCCCGGTTGAGCAGGATCTCGGCCGCGAGCTCGTGCGGGGTGAGGGCCGGGCGATCGGCCATCGCCGGCGCGACCGGCCCGCCCCGCGCCGTCGTCTCGAGCGCGACCGGCGGGCCCTCGCCGTCGTCCCAGCGGACGAACACGTGGTCGGCCGCGCGCACGACGTGGAGCGGCAGGTCGAGCCGCCAGGCCACGGCCGCGTAGACGACCGAGAGGGCGAGGCAGTGGCCGCGGCCCCGCTCGATGACGCGGTCGAGGTCGAGGTTCTCGGGCCGCTCGCCCTGCGGGTCGGCCCGGTCGACCTCGAGGCCGGTGACCTGGTCGAGGGCCGTCGCCAGGCGCGCGGCCGCGGCGCCGGGGGCCCGGGCCCCCCTTCCGGCCTCGGCCTCGAGCTCGGCCAGCCGCTCGCGGACGCGCGCCGCCAGCCGGTCGGCCTCGTGGAGGATGGCGAAGACGGGCGCGTCGGGGCGCATCATGCGGGTCGCGAGCGCCGACACGAGCGCCGGGTCGATGGCGCGCGGCGGGAGGCGCAGGTGGGCCTCGAGCACCTCGCGGGCGGCGGCGACGTCGGCGGCGTGCGGGTCGACGACCTCGACGCCCGGCTCCTCGCCCCGCGGCCCGGGCCCCGCGGCGCAGCCCTGGGCCAGGAGGAAGGGGGGGAGAAGGAGCGCCGCGACGAGCGCCGCCGCGCGCGGGGCGCGGCCCGGACGGGCGCGCGCCCCCGCCGGGGTCACCGTCGTTCCCGACCCGAGGACGATGGCTTCCACTGAGGATGAGTATAGCAAGCCGGGCCCGGATCGCCCGGCCCGCCGGCTAGAATCGCCCCCTCACGACCCTCGCCGCCGCCCGCATCTTCTCGTGGTAGGCGCGGATCTCGGCCACGGTCGGGTCGCGCGCCTCGAGCTCCTCGCGGAGGGCCGCCCTCTCCTTCTCGAGGTCCCGCCGATCGAGCTTCTCGAGCTTGAAGACGTGCCAGCCCCGGTCCTTCACGTGGACGACCGAGACGGGCTCGGCCTCCGTCAGCTTCCGGAAGGCGACGAGGACCTCGGGGCCGTACTCGACCGGGACCGGGTCCTCGACGAGGCCGTCCCTCGCCCGCGACGGCGCGTCCTCCGAGACCTCGCGGACGACCTTCACGGGGTCCTCGCCCTTCGCCAGCCGGTCCGCCACCTCCTCCGCCTTCTCCCTCGCCAGCACCGCGACCCGGCCCGCGAGCTTCCGCTCCTTCACCTTCACGTACTCGCACGAGAAGAAGAGCACGCTCGCGAGGCTCGCGTCCTGGTCGGGACGGCGCTCGCGCCCGTCGAGGCGGATGACGTGGAAGCCGAACTCCGTCTCGACCGGCCCGAAGGCCTCGCCCGGCGTGGCCGCGCGCAGCGCCGCCTCGAACGCCGGCACCATCGCCCCCGTGCCGAACGACCCGAGGTCGCCGCCGCGCGCGGCCGAGCCCGGGTCCTCGCTCGCCTCGCGCGCGACCTTGCCGAAGTCCTCGCCCGCCCGCACGCGCGCGAGCGCGGCCTCGGCCCGGCCCCTCGCGTCCTCGCGCCGCCGCTCGCGCGCCTCCGCGTCCGCCCGGCCCTCGAGCCGGGTGGTGAAGAGCATGTGGTGGGCCCGGTAGTCGTACCCCTCGTCCCGGCCCGTCACCCGGGCGACGACGAAGCCGGTCGTCTCGCCGCGGTGCACGGCGCGGAGCACGCCGGTCGGCTCGCCCGGGCCCGCGGCCGCGATCCCGGCGTCGACCTCCGGTCCGAACCGCCCGCGCCAGTGACGGCCGTAGTCGCCCCCGCGCCCGGCGGCCACGTCCTCGGACCGCTCGCGCGCGAGCTCGGCGAGGTCGGCGCCCTCGAGCAGCCGCTTCCGCGCCTCCTCGGCCCGGGCCCGGGCGTCGGCCTCGGGCTCCGGCCGCTCCTTCCGGTGGTCCTCGAGCGTGTAGAGCTGCGAGCCGAGCAGGTTCTCGGAGATGAAGACGTGCCGGGCGCGGCGCCGCTCGCCGCCGAGGCCGAACCGCTCCTCGAAGAGCTTGCGCACGTCCTCGTCCGTCACCTTCCGGTCGGCGCGGGCGACGAGCCGCGCGAGCGCCTCGCGGCGCTGCCGGCGCCGCAGGTCCTCGAGCGTCTCGCCCCGGCTCGCGAGCACGGCGTCGAGCCGGCGCGCGTCGCCGCCGAAGTGCTGCTTCACCATGTCGGCGATCGCCTCCCCGGTCGCCGCGTCGACCCGCTCCTTCCCGATCCCGAGCGCCTGCGCTCGCCGCAGGAAGAGCCGCTCGGCGATGAAGGCCTCCGCGTAGCGGTCGCCGAACTCCTCGATCAGGGAATCTCCGTAAGAGGCACGCTCGATCCTCTCCCCGTCGATGATGAAGGCGACGCCCGGCTCGTCGGTCGTCTCCGCGGGCGGCGCCGGCGGGGCCGGAGCCAGCGGCGGGAGCGGGACGCCGGGCGGCGGCGGCGGGCGCGGGGCGGGGCCGGGCGGGGCGCCCTGACCCGGGCCGCCTTCCCCGAGCGCCGGGCCGGGGGCGAGGACGGCGGCGATGAGGACGGCGGCGAGGGCGAAGAACCCGTAAGAAGATCGTGCTCGGCTCATGGGACCGCATTCTACCACGTCCGGCCGCCGCCCGAGAACCCGCGCCCCTCGGCCGGTTTGACGTCGCTCGACGTTCGATGGTAGACTGGTGTGTCCCGGGCTCGCCCGGGGGGGACCGACGCGCTTGGGGGAGACCCCAATGGTGGAAAGCGTTTCCGGCGTCACCCGGTCGCTCAGCCGCGACGAGAAGATCGCCCTCCTCCGGCGCAACGTCGACTTCCTCTTCGAGGCGATCGTGGAGATGCGCCAGCGCATCGCGAGCCTCATCGACGACAACGCCGAGATGGACTTCCTCGCCGCCATCGACGACCGCTACCGCACGAGCGACGCGCGCGAGCAGAGCTACCTCGACAACGCCCGGGTCATCCGGCGCCTCGAGGACGAGATCGCCCAGTCGCGCCGGAGCCTTCTCCTCTACAAGGAGGTGCTGCGAGAGCAGTTCGGGGTCGACCTCCCGTGACCCGATGAAGCGCATCCCCGTCGAATCGCTCGCCCCCGCGGCCGCGCTCGCCCGCCCTCTCCACCACGAGAGCGGCGCGCTCCTGTTCTCGGCCGGCGAGCGCCTCGGGGACGACGAGATCTCCCTCCTCAAGCTCGCCGGCATCACGCGCGTCTACGAGCTCGAGGGCGACGCGCCCGGCGCGCCCGCCGCGCCCGGCACGCCCGCCGCGTCGCCGAACGGCGGGGCGACGGCCCCGCGCGAGCCGCCGAACCTCCCCGAGGAGGTCCGCAACTTCCGGCGCGACCGCCGCGGCCACGCGGCCTTCAAGGCCTTCGAGCGGACCCTGCGCGCGCGCCTCGCCGACGAGCGGACGATCCAGGACCCGCGCGCCGAGCTCCGCCCCGACGCGGTCGAGAAGGTCGCGGCCCGCAGCCGGCAGGGCGAGAGCCCCGAGGGCGTGGCCCTGCGCCAGCGCGTCGCCGGCTTCCGGCCCGAGCCGCCGCGCACGGCCCGCGAGCGGCAGGCGGGAGTGGAGATGCGGCGGCGCGCCGTCGACGCGATCGCCCACGCCTTCGCGGCCGCCCGCGACCCGAAGGGCGGCCCGCTCGAGCGGCCGGCCGCGACCGCCCGGGCCATCCTCCTCGCGGCCGCGCGCGATCCGGACCTCTGCCTGGGCCTCGCGGCCTGGCCCCTCGACCCGGGCGAGATGCCCCTCGCCGTCCACGCCTTCAACGTCGCCGTCTACGCCCTCGCCGCCGGCCTCGAGCTCGACTACAACGCCGACCAGCTCCTCGAGCTGGCCGAGACGGCGCTCCTCCACGACATCGGCATGCTGCGCCTGCCGGCCGAGGTGGTCGACCGTCAGGGGCCGCTCTCGGGGGCGGAGCGGTCGGAGGTCGAGACGCACCCGCTCAAGGGCCTCGACGTCCTGCGCGGGTTCCAGGACGTCCCGCTCGCGCTCCCGGGCGTCGTCCTGGCCGAGCACGAGCGCCTCGACGGCTCCGGCTATCCGCGCCACGTGCCGGCCGACCAGATCGGCGAGTTCGCGCGCGTCGTCGCCGTGGCCGACGTCTACGAGGCCCTCACCGGGCGCCGGCCCTACCGCGCGGCGGCGCTCGACCCGCACGCCGCCCTGCGCGAGCTCGTCACCCTCGGGGCCAAGCGCAAGCTCGACGCGCGCGTCGTCCGGGCGCTCCTGAAGGCCCTCTCCCTCTTCCCCGTCGGCAGCTTCATCCGGCTCGCGGACGGCCGGCTCGGGCGCGTCGTCCGCGCCGGCGGGCCCGAGTCGTCGCGGCCGCTCGTCGCCCTGCTCTCGGGGACGAACGGCTCGGGGCGCGGCTACCTCGACCTCGCGGCCCAGCCCGACGCGCGCGTCGCCGACACCTACTCGGCGGCGGCCGGGCTCCCCGACGACGCGCGCGAGATCGCCGCCCAGGACCCCCTTGCGGGCTTCTGAGGGCCGGGACGCTCCCGAGACCCGCGAGCCGACGGGCGAGGCGAGGAGCGCGCCGGCTCCGGGCGCGGAGCGCTTCGAGGTCGTCCGCCACGGCCCGGGCGGCGCGCGCCGCGAGACGATCGACGTCATCGCCGAGGTCTCCTGCGCCCTCTACGTCAACCGCTTCGAGCTCGTGAGCTTCATGTGCTCGCCGGTCGAGCTCGAGCGGCTGGCGGTCGGCTTCCTCCTGAACGAGGGCGTGATCGGCGGGGCCGGCGAGGTCGCCGCGCTCCGCGTCCGGAGGGGCGAGGGCGAGCGGCTCTTCATCGACGTCGAGCTCGAGCGCGAGGACGTCGAGCTTCCGCGGCGGCGGATCCTCACGAGCGGCTGCACGGGCGGCGTCACCTTCGAGGACATCGCCGCCCGCGTCGAGCGCCCGATCGAGTCGCCGCTCTCCGTGACCGCCGAGCAGGTGAGCGCGACGATGACCCGGCTCCTCGAGGCGGCGCGGCTCTACAAGGAGACGCGGGGGGTCCACACGTCGGCGCTGGCGACGCCCGAGCGGCTGCTCGTCGTCTGCGAGGACGTCGGCCGCCACAACACGCTCGACAAGATCCGGGGCGCGTGCGCCCTCGAGGGGATCGACCCGGCGGGCGGGATCGTCGCCTCGACCGGCCGCATCTCGAGCGAGATGCTGAGCAAGGCGGCGAAGATGCGCTGCCCGGTCGTGATGTCGCGCACCTCGCCGACGGCGCTCTCCGTCCGGCTCGCGCGCCGGTGGGGCCTGACCGTGATCGGCTACGTGCGGCGCGAGGGCTTCAACGTCTACGCCGGCCTGGAGCGCGTCGTCCGCGCGGGCGCCGCGCCGTGAGGTAGGCGATCGGGGCACGACCGTCCTCGAGCCCTACCCACCCTCCGTCCGCAACGGGCGTCCACGGCGAGCCATGACAAGGCGTATCACCTACGTACAAGGCGGTGTTGCCGCCGCCCCGACGTTTTCTTATCTTGCGAAACATGAAAGCGACCAGGCCGCTCAAGGCGAAGGCCCGGCCCCAGCACGTCGCCGCCCTCAAGGCGCTCGCGCACCCGGCCCGGCTGCGGGCGTTCCTCTTCGTCGTCCAGTCCGGAGGCGACGCGCCCGCCGGCTCGATCCAGAAGGCCGTCGGCATCCCGGCCCCGACCCTCTCCCGTCACCTCGACGTCCTCCGCCGCGCCGGCCTCGTCCGGAGCCGCCGCAACGCCCGGTTCGTCTTCTACACGGCCGAGCGCGGCCCCCTCCGCGACCTCGTCGGCCTGCTCTCCGCCTGCCTCTGAGATCCGGCCTCCGTCGGAGAGGCAGGAACGGCGGCGCACCCCGTTCGCTTCCTCCCGGGAGGCGAGCGCCGAGGCTTGACGCCGCGCGGCGCCGGCCGTATCGTGGGCGTCATGAGCGAAGCCGCCGCCACCCGGACGGAGCGCGGGAGCAAGGTCCTCCTCGTCCTCAACGACCTCTTCTTCGAGGCGAAGATCGGCGAGGTCCTGCGCACCCTCGGCGTCCCCTTCGCGATCGCCCGCTCGAACGAGCAGTTCGCGAAGCGGCTCGAGGAGGACGATCCGGCGCTCGCGATCGTCGACCTCGGCGCCCGCGGCATCGAGCCCTTCCTCGCGATCCAGTACGTGCGGACCGACGAGCGCTGGCAGCGCCTGCCGGTGGTCTCGTTCGGCGCCCACGTCGTCCGCGAGCAGCACGAGGAGGCGCGCTCGCTCGGCGTGAGCGAGGCGGTCGCCAAGTCGAAGCTCGACCGCTTCCTCCCGGACATCGTGCGGCGGCACGCGCCGCACCTCCTGACGAAGAAGTAGGTCGGGCCCGGGGCCCGGAAAGGAGGGCGCCATGGCGAAGGTCCTCATCGTCTACGACTCGCGCGGCCCGATGAGCCCGCTCGACCAGATGGCCGACCAGATCGCCGAGGGCGTCCGCGACGAAGGGGTCCAGGCGGAGCTGCGCACGAGCGACGTCTCGCCGGACGAGGTCGTCAGGGCGGACGGGCTCATCCTCGGGTCGCCGTCCCACTACGGCTCGGTGTCGGCCAAGACGAAGGCGCTCCTCGACCGCACGTACGAGATCCACGGCCGCCTGGAGGGCAAGGTGGGCGCGGCCTTCACGACGTCCCGGCACATCGGCGGCGGCAACGAGACGACGCTCCTCGACTTCCACAAGTTCTTCCTGATCCACGGGATGATCGTCCAGGGCGACCCGAAGGGCGACCACTACGGCCCCTTCGTCATCAAGCCCTCCGGGCCGGACGGCGAGGCGATCGTCGACGACGAGGGCCAGGCGCGGCGGCTCGGGCAGCGCGTCGCCCGCCTCGTGAAGCGCCTCGCGACGTAGCCGCCGCAGCCCGGCAGCGCCATGGCCGAGATCTACCTCGACAACGCCGCGACGACGCGGACGGACCCGGACATAGCCGAGCAGGTCGCGAAGGACCTGCTCGAGCACTACGCGAACCCGTCCTCCGTCCACGGTCCCGGCGTACAGGCCGCGCGGCGGCTCGCCGACGCGCGCCGCGAGCTGCTCGCGTGCTTCCGCTGGCCGGGCGCCGAGGCCGTCTTCACGGCCTCGGGCAGCGAGGCCCTGAACCTCGCCGTGAAGGGCGCGTTCCAGAGGCGGCGGAAGGGGCAGGACCGGGTCGTCATCTCGGCCGTCGAGCATCCGGCGGTCGTCGCCAGCGCCCGCCAGCTCGCCCAGGTCTCGGGCGCGCGCGTGGACGAGGCGCCCGTGGACGGCGCCGGCCGGCTCGACCTCGACCGCTTCGCCGCCCTCCTCGCGGACGACGTCGCCGTCGCCTGCGTCATGCACGTCAACAACGAGCTCGGGACGATCGAGCCGGTCGCCGCGGCCGGCGCGGCCGTGCGCGAGCGGGCGCCGCGCGCCGCCTTCGTCGTCGACGCCGTCCAGGGCCTCGGCAAGGCCGACCTCGACCCGGCGGCGTGGCGCGCCGACGCCGTCGCCGTCGCCTCCCACAAGGTCCACGGGCCGAAGGGCGTGGGCGCCCTCGTCCTCCGCCCCGACCTCGCCCGGCGCCTCGAGCCCGCGATCTCGGGCGGCGGCCAGGAGGGCGGGCTCCGCTCGGGGACGGAGAACGTGGCCGGCGCCGCCGGCTTCGCCCGCGCCGCCTCGCGCGCCGCGGCCGGCCTGCGCGAGCACGCGGCCCACTGCGCCCGCCTGCGCGCGCGGCTGCTCGACGGCCTGCGCGCGCGGATCGACGACGTCCTCCTGAACGGGCCGGACGACCCGGCGCTCGCCTCGCCCGCGATCCTCTGCCTCTCGTTCCCCGGGGCGCCGAGCGAGCCCCTCCTCCACGCCCTCGAGCAGGACGGGATCTACGTCTCGGCGGGGTCGGCCTGCCACTCGAAGGCGAAGCAGATGAGCCACGTGCACCGCGCCTGCGGCTTTCCCGAGTGGCGCGCCGACTCGGCCCTGCGCTTCGGCCTCTCCCGGCACACGCGCGAGGCCGAGGTGGACCACGCCGTCGAGCGCGTCGCCGCCCGCGTCGCCTTGCTGCGCCGCCTGGGCGGGCGCGGCTCCGGCTGATGGCCGACCTCGCCATCGTCCGCTACTCGGAGGTCGGCTTGAAGGGCGAGAACCGCTCGTTCTTCGAGGAGCGGCTCCGCCGCAACATCAAGGACGGGCTCCGCGGGCTCGGCGTCGCCCGGGTCGAGAAGATCCGCGGCCGCATCCTCGTCTGGCACGACGCCGACCCGCGCGACGTCGCCCCGCGCCTCGCCCGCGTCTTCGGCATCCGCTCGTTCTCGCCGGCGCGCCGCGTGCCCTCGCCGACCGTCGAGTCCGTCGAGGCGGCGGCGGTCGAGTCGGCCCTCGCCGCGCTCGCCGCGCGCGCGCCGCGCCCGCGCACCTTCAAGGTCGAGTCGGACCGCTCGGACAAGCGCTTCCCGCTCCGCTCCATGGAGCTCTCGGCCCGCGTCGGGGCGGCCATCCTCGCCCGCGCGCCCGAGCTCAAGGTCCGCCTCGTCGACCCCGACCTCGTCGTCGGGATCGAGGTCCACCCGGCCGCCGCCTTCGTCTACGCCGACCGGGTCGAGGGACCGGGCGGGCTCCCGGTCGGCGTCTCCGGCCGCGTCGTCCTCCTCCTCTCGGGCGGGATCGACTCCCCGGTCGCGGGCTGGCTCCTCCAGAAGCGCGGCTGCCAGCTCGCGCCGCTCTACTTCGACGCCTTCCCGTACACGGGGGAGGCGGCGAAGGAGAAGGTGCGGGACCTCGCCCGGTTCCTCGCCCTCCACCAGACGGTGCTCGACCTGCACGTGGCCCCGTTCGCCCCCGTCCAGCTCGCGCTGCGCGACCGCTGCCGCCCGGAGCTCCTGGTCGTCCTCTACCGGCGCCTGATGATGCGCGTCGCCGAGCGCGTCGCCGCGCGCGCAGGCGCGCTCGCGCTCGCGACCGGCGAGAGCGTAGGGCAGGTCGCCAGTCAAACGTTGCCCAATCTGCAAACGATCCAGGATGCCACGCACCTGCTGGTTCTTCGGCCGCTCGCGACCCACGACAAGGAGGAGACGGTCGCCCTCGCGCGGCGGCTCGGGACGTACGAGGTGTCGATCCGGCCGGCCGTCGACTGCTGCTCGCTCTTCGTCCCGAAGCACCCGGCGACGCGCGCGCGCCTGGACGTCATCCTCGCCGAGGAGGCGCGGCTCGACGTGGCCGCGCTGGCCGACGAGTGCGCCGCGAGGGTCGAGACCGTCCGGTTCCTGCACGGCGAGCCCCAGGCGGCGGCCGCCGCCGGAGAGGCTTCTCCGGCCGATCCGGGCGGGGCGCCGGCCGGCTGAGCCCGCTCCGGGCCGCGAGCGCAAGTTGAAGCCGCCCCTCGCCGAGAGGGCCCGGGCCGCCGCTTGCGTGGGGTCCCCCGCGCCGGGAAATCAGACGGTGTGCGATTTTCGCGCTTGACACGCCCCCGGGCTTTCGCTATATCTCTCGCCCATCGGGCGCTTGGAGCCCGCTGGAATCAAGGCCCTCCGGGCGATACCGGTCGCGGTGGACGCGGCCGGTTCGACCGTGAGGGAGATGTGTCGGTCCTCCGTAACGGACCGGAGACCCAGGAAGGGGGGGACGGATGAACAAGGCCGAGCTCGTCGAGGCAATCCAGAACGACTTCGATTCGAAGGCCAAGGCGGAGAAGGCGGTCAACGCCGTCATCGACGCCGTCAAGGAAGGGATCAAGCGGGACGGGAAGGTACAGCTCGTCGGCTTCGGCACCTTCGTGGTGAAGAAGCGCAAGGCGCGCACCGGCCGCAACCCGCAGACGGGCGAGCAGATCAAGATCAAGGCCGGCAAGACCGTCGGCTTCAAGCCCGGCAAGTCGCTCAAGGACTCGCTCTAAGGAGCGTCCAGGGGCACGGCGAGAAGGGCGCGGCTCCCCCGACGGGGCCGCGCCTTTTTGCTTGGTCAAGGATCACCGGTCGCCCGGAGGCCCACCGACGATGGGATTCCTCGACCGTCTCTTCGGCCGCAAGAAGAAGCCGATCAGGCCGGCGCCCACCACCGAGATGAAGGCGCCCGCGCTCGAGCAGCGGACGTGCCCGTCCTGCGGGCGCAAGCTCCTCCTCGGCACGGTCAACTGCCCGTTCTGCATGCCCCAGCACGCGCCGCCGGAGCTCGAGATGACGGTCCACAAGGACCACCAGCGGCAGAAGGGCATCTCGGAGGGGATGGGCGGCGTCGTCACCGCGACCGACCTCGCCCGGCAGCACGGGGCCAAGGGGTTCCTCCACGTCTACCACGGCGCCAACCGGGGCGAGAGCGTGCTCCTCGGCGCCAAGACGGTCACCGTCGGCCGCGGCGACGACAACATCGTCGCCCTCAACGACGCCGGCGCCTCGACCCATCACTGCGAGGTGCGGCCGACGCACGGCGGCTTCACGCTCTTCGACCTCGGCTCGAAGAACGGCACCTTCCTGAACGACCAGCGCGTGAAGGAGCGGCCGCTCGCGAACGGCGACATCATCGCCCTCGGCGGCACGCAGATCTACGTCGGGATCCTCTGACCCCGGCCCGCCCGGGGCCGGGCCCCCGGCCTCACCGCCCGAACAGCGCCCGCAGGGCGTAGTGGCTCGGCAGGTAGACGCACACCGGGAAGAAGAGCATCAGGATGGCGAAGTAGACGGGCCGCGGGACCCGCGTCTGCCGCGGGTTCCAGGCCGGGCCGAAGGCCCAGTTGATGTTCTCCTCCGGGTCGGTGAACGCGCGGCAGAAGGGCACCACGACGAGGGCGACGGCGGTCTGGGCGAGGAGCGCGCGCGGGTCGTAGCCGAGCCGCCCCACGAGAAAGGGCAGCAGGACCGGCATCGGCACGTGGAAGAGCGAGAGCGAGCGCAGCCAGAGGGGCAGCCTCGCGTCGAACATGTAGTCCGTGAGGCCGACGAGGCGGACGCGCAGGACGAGGCGCGAGAGGAAGTCGGCGAGCCAGACCGTCTCGAGGGCCGTGACCGAGAGGGCCTGCATGCTGGCGAGCAGCGGGCTCTCGAGCCAGAGCGCGGCCAGGATCCCGAAGAGGGCGATGTCCGAGAACCAGAGGAAGTTCGCCGGCCCGTAGCGGCGCCAGTAGACGGGGACGATGACGGCCACGAGGGCCGTCCAGGCGAGCTTGAGGACGAGCGGGACTCGCTCCATCGCGCGGCCCATGTTACCTTCTCGCGCGGCTCCATGGACGCCCCCGTCCCGCCGGTCTTCATCACCGCCGACGTAGCGCCGGTCGCGGCGCGCTTCCGCGAGTCCCCCGAGGACTTCGAGGTCGAGGAGGTGCCGCTCTACGTCCCGTCGGGCGAGGGCCCGCACCTCTACCTCCGCGTCGAGAAGCGCGGCATCTCGACCCACGAGGCGGCGCGCCGGCTCGCCTTCAAGCTCGGCCGGCGCGAGCGCGACGCCGGCTACGCGGGCCTGAAGGACGCGCGGGCGGTCGCCCGCCAGTGGATCTCGCTCGACGCCGACGGCCCGACCCTCGAGGCCGCCGCGGCCGGACCGGAGGCCCGGGACGCGCTCGCGGCGCGGCTCTCCGACGACAGGGTGCGCGTCCTCGAGGTCTCGCGGCACCGCAACAAGCTGAAGCTCGGGCACCTGCGCGGCAACCGCTTCCGCCTGCGCCTCCGCGGCGTCGCGGCCGACGGCGCCGCCCGGGCGCGCGCCGTGCTCGAGCGCCTGGCGGCGAGCGGGGCGCCGAACTTTTACGGCGAGCAGCGGTTCGGGACGCGGCACGACACGCAGGTCCTCGGGCGGGCGCTGCTCGCCGGCGAGGCCGCGGCGGTCGTCGGCGGCCTCCTCGGCGGCGACCCGGCCCCGAGCGACGGCCCGCGCGTGCGCGAGGCCCGCGCCCGCTTCCGCGCCGGCGACCCGCGCGGGGCGCTCGCCGCCCTGCCGCACGCCTACGCGGCCGAGCGGGCGGCGCTCGGCGCCCTCGCCCGCGGGGCCGACGACGCCCGGGCCGTGGCCGCGATCCCGAAGCGCTTCCGCGCCCTCTACGTCTCCGCCTACCAGGCCGACCTCTTCAACCGGCTCCTCGCGGACCGCGCGCGCGCCGGGACGATCGGCGCCCTCGAGGCCGGCGACGTCGCCTGGATCCACGCGAGCGGGGCCTGCTTCGTCGTCGACGACCCCGGGGTCCAGCAGCCGCGCGCCGCCGCCCTCGAGGTGAGCCCGGCCGGGCCCCTCTTCGGGACGAGGCTCCTCGAGGCGCGCGCCGCGCCCGGCGCCCGCGAGGCCGCCGTGCTCGCGGCCGAGGGGCTCTCGCTCTCGAGCTTCCGCATCCCGGGCCTCGACCTCCGCGGGGCGCGGCGTCCGTACCGGATCCCGGTCGCCGACCTCGACGTCGGCGCCCTCGGCGCCGAGGGCGAGGGCGTCCTCGTCCTCTCGTTCGCGCTCCCGCCGGGGTGCTACGCGACGGCGGTGATCGCCGAGGTGATGAAGCCCGCGGCCGGGCCGTGATGTAGGATGGGCGACGGAGGGCGGGCGGTCATGGGCAAGCTCCCGGCAGGGGTCCTCCTCCTCGGCTTCGCCGGCGCTCTCGCCGTCGCCGCCGGGGCCGTCTTCATCCCTCGCGCCCTCCGACCGCGCCCCGCGACCGGGTCGGACGTGCCCCCGCCCGGCGGGCCCCGAGGGGCCTCCGCTCCCGCGCCGGCCCGGGACGACCCCGCCCCGGCCGGAACGCCGCCGGCCGCGAGCGCGGCCACCGCGCCGCTCGCCGGCGCGGCGGCACCGGCGGACGCCGGCCGGACGGATCCCCCGAGCCCCGCGCGGGCCGCCGGCGCCCGGCCGGCGACCGGGCCCGCGGGCGCGCCGGCCGCCCTCATCGACCCGCTCGTCGAGCGCCTGAACGACCGCGACCCGGCCGTCCGGCGCGCGGCCGTCCGCGAGCTGCGCAAGGTCGCCGACACCGCCGCCGCCATCGAGCGCGCCCGCGAGGCCCTCAAGGACGAGGACGAGCGGGTGCGCGAGGAGGCCGCCTTCGTGCTCGGGAGCCTGCGCGACCCGCGGGCGACGCCGGCGCTCGTCGAGGCGCTCGCCGACCCGAGCGACCGCGTCCGGTTCGAGACGCTCGACGCGCTCCACCGCATCGCCGACCCTGCGGCCCGGCCCGGGCTCGAGCGCGCCTACGCGGTCGGCGACTTCACGACCCGCCGCAAGGCGCTCCGGGCGCTCGTCGAGGTCGGCGAGTACGGGGTCGAGCGCGAGCGGCTGCTGGGCGAGGCGCAGGGCCTGCTCGCGACCGGAGACGCGGGCACGCGCAAGGAGGCCGTGAAGGCGCTCCGGGACCTGGGCGACATCCGCCACCTCGCCTCGCTCGAGCGGGCGGCGGCCGACCCGGATGCGGCGGTGCGCGAGAACGCCGCCCTGGCGCTCGGCCGCCTCGCCGACCCCCGCGCCCGCCCGGCCCTCGAGCGCCTCGCGTCCGACCCCGACCGCGGCGTCAAGCGGGCGGCGAAGGAGGCGCTGGCGACCCTGCCGCCGCGCTGAACCCGGCCGCTCTCGCCGCCCGCGCGCGCCGAGCCCCAGCCCTACCGGCCCGGCGCGCCGAGGAGGTCGCGGAAGCGTCGCTCGCGAGCGAAGCGAAGGACGGCGCGCTCGCCGGCGAGCGGCGCGGCGCCGAGCGGCGGCGTCCCGAGCTCGACGCGGAGCGAGCCGGGCGGCCCCGCCCCGGGCGGCGCCGGCGCCACGCGCACGCGCCCGGGACCGCCCGGCCGCGACCGGAGCCGGAGCTCGGCGTCTCCCGGCGCGACCGCCGCGAGCCCTTCGGCGCCGGTCGCCGAGAGCTCGACGACCAGCGCCGAGTCCGAGTCGATCCGGAGCACGGTCTCGCCGCGCCGGACCTCGACCTCGTCCGTCACATAGCCGACGAAGCCGCTCGCCGGCGCCTCGAGGACGAAGCGGCGGTCGCCGGCGACGACGTGGCCGACCGGGTCGCCGGCGCGGACCCGGGCCCCGCGCGCCGGGAGCCCGCCCGGGCGGCCGTTCACCGGGGCGCGCACGCGCGCGACGGCGAGGGGCTCGACCGTCGCCTCGACGGCGTCGAACCGCGAGACGACCGGGTCGGCGATGAGGAGCAAGGCGGCGACGGCGGCGGCCGCGGCGGCGACCGCGAGCGCCCGCCGCCGCCCGGCGGCCGTCGGCGTCCCGAGCGGCCGCAGCGCGCGCGCGAGGCCGAGGACGCGGCGCCGCGCCCGGTAGGCGAGCAGGGGGATGGCGCCCAAGGCCGCGAACCCGGCCGCGCTCGCGCCGGCGAGGCCGACCGCGACCGCCGCGAGCCCGGCGAGGAGCGTCACGCGGTAGGCGACCGCGGCGACGGCGAAGGCGACGAGGGCGGCGCGCCGGGCCGGCGCGAGAGGACGCTCGGGCGGCGGCGCCTCGCGCCCGAGAAGGCGGCCGAGGAGCCGGCCCGTCTCCTCGAAGGCGCGCGCCTCGAGGTTCGGCTGGTCGAGGAGGTCGACGACCAGGTAGTACCCGTCGAACTTGACCAGCGGGTTCAGGTTCAGGAGGAGGGCGACCCCGCCGCTCGCGAGCGCGTACGCGGCCGCGACCTCGCCGATCGCCGAGCCCGGCGGCGCGAGCGCGAAGACGAGGACCGCCGCCGCCGCCGTGATCGCCTGGACGTAGCAGCCGGCGAGGGTCACGACGATGCGGCTCGAGCGCCGCGGGAAGAGCCAGGCGTCGCTCACGTCGCAGTAAAGGCACGGCATCCCGAAGATCGCGATGACGCCGGCGTCGTCGACCCGCCCGCCGTAGCGCCGGCAGGCGAGCGCGTGACCGAGCTCGTGGAGCGCGACGCCCGCGACCGCGATGCCGTACGCGGCGACGAGGAGGCCGGGCGCCGCCCCGCCTCCGAACGGCGCCCGGGCGGCCGCGAGGAACCGCGGCCCCTCGGCCGCCGCGACCACGATCCCGAGGGCGACGAAGGCGAGCGCGAGGACCACGAAGGGCGGGGCGAAGAGGAGGCGCCCGAGCGGGAGGAGCCGCTCGACGAGGGGCGACGGGTCTCCGAGCGAGCGCTTCGCGTAGAAGATGCTCCCGAGCCCGAGGCGGCCGTCCTCGGCCCGCCGGCGGCCCCGGTCGAGCGCCGCCTCGTCGAGCGCGCGCCGCCCGGCATCGAGGAGGTTCAGCCGCGAGAGGGCGTCGGCGAAGGCCTCGAGCGTCCCGGGCGCGATCTCGGTCCCCGGGACCTCGCGCCCGAGCGCGCGGCCGACCTGGTCGAGCGTCCGGCGCCCGTCGATGAGACGGAGCGCGCGGCCCTCGAGGTAGCCGAAGTCGAACGTCCGCCCCGAGACGGGGTCCTTGACGACCGTGAACGGGACGCCGCCGCGGACGACGCGGGCGATGACGAGGTCGCGCCGGAGGACGGGTCGGTCCCGGGCCGAGGCCATCAGAGCCAGAACCGGAGCCGGATCGCCGCGGCCAGCCGGCGGAAGAGGACGTACCCCATCGGGTGCCGCCCGCAGTGGACGCGCGCCCGGCCGGCGATCCCGGGCGCGACGCCGGGCCCCTCGACCGGGTCGAGGACGGCGACGAAGCGCGCCTCGCCGTGCGCGCCAAGGAGCGAGCGCACCTCGGCGACCCGGGCGACGACCGGCGGCCCCGAGGCGCCCGCGAGCCGCACCTCCGCGCCGGCGCCGGCGGCCACGACCTCGAGGTCGAGCTCGTCGACCTCGACCTCGATGCGGGCGCCGTCCGCGGCGTCGACGAGCGCGAGGCGGCGCCCGGCCCGGACCGTCTCCCCGAGCCGGGCCTCGAGGTCGTCGCCCGAGAGGACGCCGTCCGCCGGGGCGAGGATCGGCGTCTCGCCCTCGTGCGGCGGCTCGGCGGCGAGCGTCGCGATCGCGCGCCCCTTCGTGACGCGCTCGCCGGGCCGCACGGAGATCGACGCGAGCACGCCGTCGCGGGGCGCGCGGACCGCCGTCCGCCGTCCCGCGACCGTGCGGCACGCGCCCTCCACGTCGAGGTCGCGCTCGACGAGCGCCAGGAGCGCGACGACGAGCGAGAGCGCGGCGAGGACCTTCGCCGCCCGGCCGTGGCGGACCGCGCCGAGCGCCCGGGCGAGGGGGCGAAGCGCCTCGAGCGGGCGCACGAACGGGATGTCGCGGAGGTCGAGGAGCCGGGCGAGGGCGGCCTCCGTCCCCCTCCGGTAGGCCTCCAGGCGCTCGAAGGCCTCGGTCCGGGAGAGGAGCTCGCCCCGCCCGAGGACGATGAGGACGGCGCGGACGCGGCCGTCGACGCGGAGCGGCAGCGCCGCGACGGAGGCGAGGCCGGAGGCGGAGAGGTCGGCGTGGGCGGCGCGCGCGACCGGCGCGAGGTCGCCCGTCGCCTCGGGCGCCGCCTCGAGGAGCGCGAAGCCGCGGCCCGCGCCGGGCGCCTCCGGCGGCCGGCGCCCGAGGACGGCGTACGCCTCGCGCCCGCCCTCGGCGGCCGCGCCGGCCAGCGCCTCCAGGCGCACGACGCCCGGATCGCGGCGGTCGATCGCCTCTCGCCCGGACACGGCCACGACGCGGGCGCGCCCGTGCCCGACGGTGGCGAAGGCGGCGAGGTCGTGGTCGAGCGCGCCCGAGAGCTTGTGGACCGCGACGAAGCCGAGCTCGGCGACGCTCTGGGCCGCGCCGACCTCGTCGAGCGCCTTGAGCGCGCGGTAGCGCCCGTCGGCCTCGTCGCGCTCGCGGCGGAGGCGCCGGCAGGCGAGCGCGAGCGCCCCGAGCTCGAGGACCAGCTCGCGCGCCTCGCCGTCGGGCGCGCGACCGACGGCGAGGAGCCCGTCGTCGCCGCCGCCGTCGAGCCCGGCGACGACGTGCTCGAACTCCGCGTGCCTCAGGGCCGCGAGCGCCTCGCCCGCGTCTCCGGGCTCGGCGAGCGAGACCGGCCGGCCGGCGGAGGCGGTCGCGGCGCGGAGCGCCGGGGTCACCTGGAGCTCGGCCGGGGCGCCCGGCACGTTCGACCGCTCGAGCGCGAGCGCGTCGCGCCCGCCGCGGTAGAGCGCCACGGGGATCGGGCCGGGGGCCCGCTCGAGGACGGCGTAGACGCGGCCGAGCAGCTCGATCGGCGGGCGCCGGCCCGGCCGCTCGAGGAGGTCCCTCAAGGCGTCGCGCGCGGGGGCGGCCATGCTCCTCATTATGAGGGGCCACGCGAACTTGCACAACACGAGCGGGACGTGTTTGACGTTCCGCCGCCACTCCGGTACCTTTGTGTGGCGACAACAGAGGGGGAACATCGCATGGAGCCACGCAAGGTCCTGAAGCTCGAGGTGTCGGAGCTCGAGCGGCGCATCGCGCCGGGCGCCATCGTCGGCTGCGGAGGCGGCGGCGAGGGACACGGCAGCGGCAAGGGTCACGGCAGCGGCAAGGGTCACGGCAGCGGCAAGGGTCACGGCAGCGGCAAGGGTCACGGCAGCGGCAAGGGTCACGGCGGCGGCAAGGGGTCCGGGGGGTCCGGTTCGGGATCGACGCGCTCGACGCGCAGCAGCAGCAGCAGCGGCAGCAGCAGCAGCAGTAGCAGCAGCGGCAGCACGCGCAGCACGGGCAGCGGCAGCGACTACAGCGACGGCGGCGGCGGCGGCGGCGGCGGCGGCGAAGAGACGCCGGTGTAAGCGTCATCCTCTTCCGGTCGACCCCCGGTGAGAGGTCGTGAATGGACGGGCCGGGTGAGGGACCCGGCGCCCCTGGGCCGGGAGAGGGGCGAAGCCCCTCTCCGGGCGGGGTAAGGCCGCCAGGCTTTGCCCGGGGCCGAGGGGGGGCGCGAAGCCCCCCCCGCACGTGGGCCGGAGCCTGTGAGTCGCAAGACTCACGGCCTCTGAGCGGGCGCCCGTGAAGGTCGCCTTCTTCACCTCGGGAGGGCGGCTCGGCGCCGGTCATCTCGTCCGGGCGATCGCGATCGGGCGAGGCCTCAGGCGCGCCGGGTTCGCGGGCGAGTACCGGATCTTCGGCCCGCGCCCGGCGTTCCCGACGGTCGAGGCGGCGAACCTCGAGGTCGTCGACGTTCACGCGGAGAGCCTCAAGGACCCCGCGGCGGCGGCCGGGACCGACCTCGCCGCCGCGCTCGCGCGCTTCGCCCCCGACCTCATCCTCGTGGACGTCTTCTGGGCGCCCGTCCACTTCGTCCTTCCCGGCCTCCGCTGCGAGTGCTGGCTCCTGATCCGCAGCTGCCCGAGACGCTGGCTCGCCCGCACGAGGCACGTCGCCTTCGACCCGCGGCAGTTCGCGAGGATCATCGGCATCGAGGCGTTCGCCAACCCCATCGTCCGCGAGTTCATCGATCCGGTCGTCGTCTGCAACCCGGACGAGTGCAGGCCCCGGAGCGCGCTCCGCGAGCGGCTCGGCTTCCCGCCCGGGCGACGTCTCGTCATGGTCGTGCAGGCCGGCCGGCGGGGCGAGTGCGAGAAGCTCTGCGAGGGGTTCGCCCCGGACGAGATCGTGACCTCGAACCTCTACGAGCCGGGCGCGCTCTTCCCGATCGCCGAGTGGCTCCCGGGCGCCGACGCCATCGTCTGCGGCGCGGGCTACAACGCGTTCTGGGAGTCGCGCTGGCTCGGGTACTACGAGCGGACGCGCTTCACGGCGTTCGACCGCGACATCGACGACCAGGCCTGGCGGCTCCGCGCGGGACCGACCCACGTCATGCGCGAGAACGGGGCGGACGTCCTCGCCCGCTGGATCGTCGGCCGCGTGTAGCTCACGGGCCCGCGGGGCGCAGCTCGGCCCCGAGGCGGTACAGCTCGCGCACGGCCTCGCGGTGGCCGGGGGCGGCGGCGACGGCGCGCCGGAACGCGGCCAGGGCCTCCTCCTTCCGGCCGAGCTTCTCGAGCGAGCGCCCGCGCCAGAGCTCGGCCCGCGCGCCCGCGACCTGCCCGTCCGCCTCGCCGTCGGGCTCGGCCGCGTCTCCGAGGGCGATGAGCGCCTCGAACCGCGCGAGAGCGTCATCCGCGCGTCCCAGGAGGTAGGCGAGCATGGCGGCGTAGTAGCCGAAGAACGGGGCGCGGGGGTGACGCGCGATGGCCTCATCCGCGAGGCCGAGCGCCGCCTCGAGCGCGCCCTCGTCCTCGGCGGCGCGCCGGATGTGGAAGCGGAGGAGCCGGCGCTCGGCCGGGGGCTCGATCGCGACCCCGGCGCGGAGCGCCGCGAGCGCGTCGTCGAGCGCGCGCTCCTCCTGCGCCCGGGCGCCGGCGTCCCCGGGCGCCGCCAGCCGGGCGAGGGCCAGGTCGACGCGCGCTTGCGAATCGACGGCCGCCGGCGCGGCCGCGAGGCGCGCCTCGAGCTCGGCCGCGCGCGAGGGGTGGACGGCGGCGCGGTCGAGCGCCCGCATGGCCTCGAAGCCGCGCGGGTCGAGGGCGAGCGCGACCCGGGCCGCGCGCTCCGCCTCGCCCGCGCGCCCCGCCGCGAGGAGCCGCTCCGCCCGGAGCGTCGCCCGGTCGGCCGCGACGGCCGAGACATCGCCCGGGCCGGAGGCCCCGCCCGCCGGAGCGCCGTCGAGGCACGCGAGCGCCTCGGGCTCGCGCCCGAGGAGCGCGAGGGCCCGGGCGGCGAGCAGCTCCGTCGCGCCGTCCCCGGGCGCGAGCGCCCGCGCCTCCTCGCAGACGGCGAGCGCGCGCCCGCCGTCGTCGGTGAACAGGTAGAGCTCCGCGAGCCGGATGAGCACGGGCGCCGCGACCCGCTCGTCCCAGGCGTCGCGCTCGACCCTCAGCGTCTCGAGGGCGTCGAGCAGGACGCGGCGGGCGCCCCCCGGCGAGCCGCGCACGGCGAGCCGCTGGGCGATGTCGAGCGCCTCGCGCGGGTCGCGCCGCCCGCCCGCGTGGCGCGCGAGGAGCCGGACCGTCGCCGCGTCGGCGTCCTCGATCGCGCGCGCGAGCCGCGGGGCCTCGGCGACGGGGACCGCCTCCGCCCCGCGAAGGGCGCCGAGGACGGCCCGGGCGTGCGGCGGGCGGCGAGCCGGGTCCGGCTGGAGCAGCCAGAGGCAAAGCGCCTCGCTGCGGGCGGAGACGGCCGGCGCCAGCTCGCGTAGGGGCGGGTACTGGAACGGCGGGAAGCGCGCCGGGTCGACGCCCGCGAGGAGGAAGTGGAGGATCGCCCCGAGCCCGTAGAGGTCGCTCGCCGGGCCCTCGGACGGCCCGAAGTGGCGCTCGGGCGGGTCGAAGCCCTGCGTGAAGACGCGGATCGTCGGCTCGCCCGGGGAGGCCGCGATCCCGAAGTCGATGACGGAGACCATCCCCGGCTCGCCGGGCGCGTAGAGGACGTTCCCCGGGCTCAGGTCGCGGTGGAGGACGGGCGGCGCGGCCTCGTGGAGGGAGACGAGGACGTCGGCGAGCGCGGCCGCGACCGCGAGCGCCTCCGCCTCGGGGAAGGGGCGCCGGCCGCGCGCCCGCCACTCCCGGCGGAGCGGCGCCCCGGCCATGCGCTCGATGGCCAGGTAGCGCCGCTCGCCCCGGTCCTCGTGGCCGAGCAGGCGCGGGATCCGGGGATGGCGGAGACGCCCGAGGATCGCGCGCTCGCGCTCGAACTGGAGGAGGACGTCCTCGCGCCGCCGCTCCCCCTGGCCCTCGAGGCACAGCTCCTTCAGGACGGCGGCGCCGCCGCCCGCCGGGCCGGCGACGGAGTACGTGCGCCGTCGGCCGTGGTGCGAGATGACCGACTCCACGTCGTACTCGAGGACGCGCGTCCCGGGCTCGAGGAGCGGCGGGTCCGGGACCGCGGGCGCGGCGACGCCGACGCGACGCCCGCAGACCGGGCAGCGACCGTACGACGGAACGAGCGCCTCGCAGCGCGTGCAAAGGACTCTCGGCTCGACGGCTTCCCCTCCGTCCAGGTTTGCCGAGAACTCTACCCGGCCGCGCGCGCCGGCCGCAACCGGGCGGGCGGCGGCGTCCGGCGGCCGCCCGGCGACGCCTTCGGGTCGCGGGGCGGCGAAGGGTATTCTCTCGGGCCGGCGACTCGCGTATGATCCGGCGCACGAGCGTGAAGGCTCGTCTCGAGAAAAGGGGGACATCCCATGGCCATCGCCCGCGTGAGCGAGATCATCGCTTCGAGCTCGAAGGGATTCGACCAGGCCGTCCAGGAAGGCCTGAAGCGCGCCGCCAAGACGATCCGCGGCATCACCGGCTGCGAGGTGACGCGGTTCCAGGTCAAGGTCGACAACAACAAGCTCCAGGAGTACCGCGTCCACATGAACGTGACGTTCCTGATCGACGACTAGCCCCGCGGACGACCATCGGGCCTGGTCCTCACGGCGGCAGGCCGCGGTCGAGGATCGGGTCCGAGTCGTCGATCGCGCCCGAGGCGATGAACCCGAGCGCCCGGCGCTGCACGGCCGCCGTGTAGCGCCCGCTGTCCGGAAGCCCGCGCGGATCGGTCCCGGCGAAGACCGGAACCGTCCGGGCTCACGGACGCATCGTCGCCGCGCGGCCCCCCGGGGGGTAGGATGGGCGCCCGATGCCCGCCCCCCCTCCCGCTCCCGACGGCCGCGACGCGCCGGTCGACCCGCCCCCGACCACGCCCGGCCCGCCCGCGATGCCGGAGGCGACCTCGCTCGCGATCCCGGTCAAGGTGGAGCTCTCGCCCGAGGCGTGGAAGGACCTGACGACGTTCGAGGGCACCCGCGGCCGCGCCGCCCCGGACGGGGAGCGCCGCGCCGCCGCCGGCGAGGCCGATCGGGAGCCCGACCTCGTGCCGGGCGGCGCGGCCGGCCGCTACGTCGTCCTCGAGGAGATCGGGCGCGGCGGCATGGGCGTCGTCCACCGGGCCTTCGACCGCGACCTCAGGCGATACGTGGCCATGAAGGTCATGCGCCTCCGGTTCGGCCCCGAGCGCGAGGTCGCCGAGCGCTTCGTCGAGGAGGCCCAGGCGACGGCCCAGCTCCAGCACCCCGGGATCGTGCCCGTGTACGAGATCGGCCTCACCCCGGACGGGCGGCTCTTCTTCACGATGAAGCTCGTCCGCGGGCGGACCCTCGCCGAGGCGCTCCTGGCCCGGCGCGCCGGCGACGCGGCGGCGCGCGAGGAGCTCTCGCTCTTCCGCCTGCTCGAGGTCTTCGTCGAGGTCGCCCGGACGGTCGCGTACGCGCACGCGCGCGGCGTCGTCCACCGCGACCTGAAGCCCGAGAACGTGATGCTCGGCCCGTTCGGCGAGGTCCAGGTGATGGACTGGGGCATCGCCAAGGTCCTCGGCCGGGCGCCGGCGGAAGGCGGCGCGGCGCCGGGACCGGGGCCGGGCCCCGCGGGCGCGGAGCCGGAAGGCCCGCGCCTCGACGCCCGGCCCGAGACGGAGGCGGGCGTCGTCTTCGGCACGCCCGCCTACATGGCCCCCGAGCAGGCCTCCGGCCGCGCCCGCCCGCCCGCCGACGTCTACTCGCTCGGCGGGATCCTCTACTGCCTCCTCACCGGCCGGCCGCCCTACGAGGGCCCGTCGGCCGAGATCATCCTGAAGCTCCGCAAGGGCCTCCCGCCGCCGCGCCCGCGCGCCCTCGACCCGGGCATCCCGCGCGAGCTCGAGGCCGCGTGCCTGAAGGCCCTGGCGCGGGCGCCCGAGGAGCGCTACGCGACGGCCGGAGCGCTCGCCGACGACGTCCAGGCCTGGCTCGAGGGCCGGCCCGTGGGCGCGTACCCGGAGGGGTCGATCGGCCGGGCCGTCCGCTTCGCGAGGCGGCACCGCACGATCGCGGCCACGGTCGCCGCCGCCTTCGTCCTCGGCCTCGTCGTCACGATCGTGGCCCTCGTCCGCATCGCCGCCGCGCGCCGCGACGAGCGCGCCGCGCGCCTCGTCGCCGACCTGCAACGCGCCCGCGCCGAGGCGCGCGAGCGGGACGCGGCCGCGAGCCTCGCCATCGCCCGGCTGAGCCTCGCCGGCGTCCTCACGGAGCGGGCGCGCGCCGCGCTCGCCGCCCGCGACGTCCTCGTGGCCGAGATCCTGCTCGCGGGCGCCCTCGCCCGGCACGACGAGCGCGAGACGCGCGAGCGCCTGCTCGAGGCCCGCGCGCAGGGGGTGCGGATCCTCCTCGCGCGCCGCCACGGAGGCGTGGTCCACGACGTCGCGTTCGCCGCCGACGCGCGCCGCGTCGCCTCGGCGAGCGAGGACGGCACGGCGGCCGTCTTCGACCTCGAGACGGGCGGCACGACGTGGCTCCGCGGGCACGGGAAGGGCGTGCGGGCCGTCGCGTTCACCCCGGACGGGCGGCGGCTCGTCTCGGCCGGCGACGACGGCACGGTGCGCCTCTGGGACGTCGAGCGGGGCCAGGAGCTGCGCGCCTTTCGCGACCAGGCGGGCCCCGTCCTGGCCGTGGCCGTCGGTCCGGACGGGCAGCGGATCGCCTCGGGGGGCGAGGACCGGAAGATCCGGGTGCGGGACGCCGACTTCGGCGCCGAGCCCCTCGTCCTCGGAGGCCACGAGGCCGAGGTCGTGGCCCTCGAGTTCAGCCCGGACGGGCGGCGGCTGGCGTCGACCTCGCGCGACGGGACCGTGCGCCTCTGGGAGCCGGTCGCGGGGAAGGCGATCCGGGTGCTGCGCCGCGGCGAGCCGCCCGGCCCTCCCCTCCGGCCGGCGACGCCCATCCGCGACCTCGCCTACCTCGGCGCCGGCGCCGAGCTGGTCGCGGCGGGCGAGGACGACCGGCTGTCCGTGTGGAGCGTGGACCTGGCCCTCGAGGGGCTCGTGTTCGACGTCGGCGTGCCGCTGCGACGCGTGGCCGCGAGCCGGAGCCGCTCCCTCGCCTGGGTCCGGCAGGACGGCGACGTCGGCTTCCGCCGCCTGACCGGCGACGAGGACCCGGGCGGCGGGGCCCCGGCGCCCGACCTCACGCTCGGGGGCGCCGCCGGCGGGGTCGAGTCGATCGCTCTCGACGCCGACGGCCGGCGCCTCGCCCTCGGCGGGCGGGACGGGCGGGTGCGGGTCCTCGCCCTCGACGACCGGGCCGAGGTCGCCGCGATCGAGGACCGGACGTCCGTCCGGGGGCTCGCCCTCCTCGACGGGGGGCGGCGGATCGCGGCCGTGGGCGGCGGTCCGACGCTGCGCGTGTTCGACGTCTCGACGCGCGAGCGCATCCTCGCGGTCGACGGGCACGAGGGCCGGGGGACCTGCATCGCCGCGAGCCCGGATGGAAGGCGGCTCGCGACCGGCGCCGTCGACCGGACCGTCCGCATCCACGAGGTCGAGCCGGGGGCGACGGCCGTCCGCCCGCTCCGCGAGATCGGCGGCTTCGCGAAGAACGTCCTCGGCGTCGCCTTCTTCCCGGACGGCCGGCGGCTCGCGGTCGGGGTCGGCGACGGGACGGCGCGGGTCGTCGACGTGGAGACGGGCGAGGAGGCCATCCGCCGCCTCGACCCCGAGCCGCACCCGGACCACGCCCACCCCGTGTTCGCCGTCGTCCCGGTGGGGGACGGCCGGCGCCTGGCCGCCGGCTGGCACGACGCCTGGGTGCGCGACCTCGAGACCGGCGCCGAGACCGCGCTCCGCGCCCACGAGGCGCGGGTGCTGAGCGTGGCCGCGAGCCCCGACGGAAGGCGGCTCGTCACCGGGGCCGAGGACGGACGGGTGCGCGTCTTCGACCTCGACGACCGGGAGCCCGTCCGCGTGCTCCCCGCCTGCGTCTCCGGCGTGCGCCGGCTCGCGTTCGCGCCCGACGGGCGGCGCCTGGCCGCGGCCGAGCTCGAGACCGGCGCCGTGCGCATCTTCGACCTCGACGCCGGCGCGCTCGCGGTCGCGCTGAGGGGCCACGAGGGCCACGTCCACGGCGTCGCCTTCGATCCTTCCGGGCGGCGGCTCTTCTCGGCGGGCGAGGACCGGCGGATCGCGATCTGGAGCCTCGACGCGGTCGAGCGCGTCCTGCGGGCGCCGCCCGCGGACCTCCTGGCCGAGAGCGAGCGGGCGACGGGCCTCAGGATCGACGACGACGGGCTCGAGGTCGAGGCCGCCGAGTGAGCTAGGGGCGCGGCTCGTCGGGCTCGCGGCCGTCGAGCGAGACGCCCCGGAACGCGCGCCACGGGGCCGCCGCCGGCCGGTCGAGCGCGGCGAGCGCGACGGCGAGGGCGCGCCCGAGGTCGGCCGCCGACGCGAACGACGCGGCCGACGCGAGGATCCGCTCGAGCGAGGGCGGGAGCAGGTGCTGGTCCTCGCGGACCGCGAGCGCGCGGGCGAGGATGTGGACGACGGCGGCGGCGTCGCCCTCGAGGCGGGGCGGAGCCTCGGCGAACGGCGCGGCCAGCCCGAACCGCACGATCCGCGGCCGGCCGCGGCCATCGAGGTAGACGTCGCCGGCCCCGAGGTCGCCGTGGACCACGCCCCGCGCGTGGGCGTAGGCGACGGCGTCGGCCATCCGCGCGGCGATGACCACCGCCCGGCGCGTCGGCAGGGGCAGCTCGCGCGGGAGGGCGCGCCCGACGGGCATCTCGGAGACGACGTAGCGCTCCTCGCCCCCGGCCCCGCCCCCGACCTCGATCACCGGGACGATCCCCGGGTGCCGGAGCGAGCGGAGGGCGCGCAGCTCGCAGTCGAGGCGCGTCCCGCCCGCGCCGCCCGGGTCCGCCGGGGCGGGCAGGAAGCGGACCGCGACGTGGCATCCGCTCCGGTGGTCGCGGGCGCGGTAGACGACGCCCAGGGCGTCGCGCGACAGCTCGTCCAGCAGCTCGAGCGCGCCGCCGGCGAGGAGGGCGGGCTCGAGCGGGCCGTCCCGGCAGCGCGGGCAGACGCCGGGCATCCGCGGATCGCAGGCGGCCCCGCAGCGCGGGCACCTCGGGCCGCCCGCGCTCACGGGGCGAGCGCCCGCAGGAGGTCCCCTTCCCACGTGGTCGCGAGCCGCACGGCGCCATTATCGCCGCCGGCGGGCGCGGGCGCGAGCCGCCGGGCGCGCGCGGACGGCGGCCCCGTTGACGCTCCCGACCCTCCCGCGGTAGAAACGCCGGAGGACGCTCCGGTCGGGGGGGGCCCGACCGCCACGGGGCGAGCGGCCGCATGAGCGGTGAGATCCTCGAGGGCTTGCCCGTCACGCCCGGCCCCGACCCCGTGTCTCCGCTTCCGGACCCCGACGCGCCCACCCTTCAGGTCCCGGTCCTGGTCGAGCTCCGCTCGGAGGAGTCGCCGCCCGCGACCGGCGTCGACTCGGGGCCGCCCCCGGCGTCCGCAGAGGCCGCGGGCCGCTACCTCGTCGAGGACGAGATCGGCCGCGGCGGCATGGGCGTCGTCTTCCGGGCCTTCGACCGCGACCTCAGGCGCCGCGTGGCGATGAAGGTCCTCCACTTCCAGCTCGCGCGCCCGGACGGGGCCTCGCCCGACCTGGCGCGCGACGCGAACCGCGAGCTGGCCGAGCGCTTCGTCGAGGAGGCCCAGACCACGGCCCAGCTCCAGCACCCGGGGATCGTCCCGGTCTACGAGATCGGGCTCACCGGCCAGGGGCGGCTGTTCTTCACGATGAAGCTCGTCCGGGGGCGGACGCTCGCCACCGTGATCGCCGACGCCCGCGCGGGCGAGCCCCGGACGGCCCGCGAGTTCACGCTCTTCCGCCGCCTCCAGATCCTGGTCGAGGTCGCCCGGACCGTCGCCTACGCGCACGAGCGCGGCGTCGTCCACCGCGACCTGAAGCCGCACAACGTGATGCTCGGCCCCTACGGCGAGGTCCAGGTCATGGACTGGGGGCTCGCCAAGGTCCTCGCCCGCGCGGGCGACGAGCGCCCGGCCCGCGAGCCCGCCCCGGCCGCCGCCGCAGATCGGGCGTCGGAGATCGACGTCGCCCACGAGCGCGACCACACGCTCCCGGGGAAGCTCCTCGGGACGCCGTCCTACATGGCCCCCGAGCAGGCGGCGGGGGAGACGGCGCGGGTCGGTCCCGCCGCCGACATCTACGCCCTCGGCGCGATCCTCTACCACGTCCTCGTCGGGCGCGCGCCGTTCGACGGGCGCTCGACGGCGGAGGTCGTGTCGAAGGTCATCTCCAGCGCCCCGGTCGCGCCGCGGACGATCGACCCCAGGGTCCCGGGCGAGCTCGAGGCCATCGCGTTGAAGGCGCTGGCCAAGACCCCGGCCGAGCGCTACGAGTCCGCCGGCGCCTTCGCCGGGGACGTGCAGGCCTGGCTCGAGGGCCGCCACGTGCGGGCCCACCGCTACTCGCTCCGCGAGCAGGCCGTCCGCTTCGCCCGCCGGCGCCCGGCCTGGCTCGCGGGCGGCTCGGCGATCGCCGTCCTCGCCCTCCTCGCCGCCCTCCTCTGGGTCCGGGGCGAGTCGGACCGGCGGGCCCGCGCCCAGGCGGAGGCGCTCGCCGCGACGCGCGGGAAGTTCGAGCGCGCCCTGCGTCTCCTGGCGGAGGCGGACGACCTCGCGCGGGGTCGCGGCTCGTCGCCGCGGGTCGAGGCGAAGCTCGCGGAGGTGCTCGCGCTCGAACCCGAGGCCGAGCGCGACCCGGCGCTCGTGATGCACGTCGCCCGGGTCTACGCCGGCGCGGGTCTCACCGACTCGGCCCGCGCCGTCGTGGAGGCGGAGGTGGCGCGGCGGAAGGGCGCCGGAAAGGACGTGCCCTACGAGCTGGCGTTCCTCCTCTACCGGCTGGCGCCGCTGCCGAGCGACGCGGCCGTCCTCACCCCGTCGGGGGCGAGCGCGCTTCAACGGGTGGTCGACCTCTCGCGGCAGGACCCGGCGGCGGAGGACGATGCGTTCGTGCTCTTCGCCCTCGGCGCCCTCGAGATGAACCGGAACCCCACCTCCGACGAGGCGCTCCGGCGCCTCGAGCGGGCGGTCGAGCGGGCGCCCGACTTCGTCGAGGCGCTGACGCTCCTCGGCCGCGCCCACCGCGTGCGCGGGGACGTGTGGTTCGCCGGGAGCCTCTCGTTCGAAGCCGCCCTGACCGAGCTCGAGCGGGCGGAGGACCTCCTCTCGCGCGCCGCCGCGGCCCATCCGGGCCACGCCCCGGCCTTCCTCTACCGGGCCGACGCCCGCCTCCAGCTCGCGTTCCACCTCCGGCGACACGGACGGCCCGGCGCCGGCGAGGCGCTCGAGGCCGCGCTCGCCGACTGCGATCGTGCGATCGAGCGCTCGAGCTGACCCCCACGTGGTCCTTTCCCCACGCCTACCGCGGGAAGGTCCTCGCCGACACAGGACGCACGGCCGACGCGGTCGCGAGCCTTCGCCGCGCCCTCGAGCTCTCCCCGGACGACTACCAGACCTGGTACGACCTCGGCACGGCGACCCTCGATCTCGCCGGTCGGGCGGACCGCGAGGGCCGCGCCGGCGAGGCCCGGAGCCTCTACCGGGAGTCGGCCGATGCCTCGGCGAGGAGCGCCGGGCTCGGCCCGGGCACGCCCTTCCCGCCCTACCAGCTCGGGCTCGCCCGGCTCGGGCTGGCGGAGCCCGAGCCGGCGCTCGCCGCGTTCGACGAGTCCCTTCGCCTGCAGTCGGAGAACCCGATCCTGCGCCCGGCGACCGTGACGGCCCTCCACGGCCACCGCGGCGAGTGCCTCGAACGGCTCGGCCGGCCGGCCGAGGCGATCGCCGCCTACGAGGCCTGCCTCGAGCGCCTGACCGACCCGGCCCGGGCGCGGGAGGTCCGCGACCGCATCGCGGCTCTCAAGGCTCGCCCGGACCGGTAGCCCCGAGGGGTCATGAACGCCCGGCTACGCCCGGCGAAGCGCGCTCCGGATGTCCATTCCGGCCTCCTCTTGTCCGCCGCGGCGAAGGTCGAGAGAGGCTCCTCTCTTCCCCCACGAACGGCCGGAAGCCGCCATCGCGAGCATCGTGACGGCGCGGAGCGCCGGCGCGACGCTCGCGGGCCCTTCGGCCCGCCCCCCCACAACCCAACCCGCCCCCCCCACTCCCACACCCCTTTGCAACCGGGAGCATAGGTGACCGTCTAGCCCGCGTTACTCACGAGGGCGGCTCACGCTGGCGTTCGGGTGCTTATCCGACCGTCCGGCACGAACGACGTCGAGCCGGACTTCGGGATCGCGTTCGGGACGTTACGTGTGAGCCCGTCGCGCAGGCTCGATCCTGCGCGCAGGCGGAAATCAGGCTCAGGCTAACCGATTCGGTTAGCCTGAGGCGGATTCCGATGCACGCGTCGGGACGGCCGGACCGCCCCCTCTCGGCCGAGCCGCGGGAGATCCCCTCGAAGAGGCTGCAAGCGCGACCGCGCCAGCGCGTCACGTGACGCCGCCCACCGCGAAGGCGACCCGCCGCCAAGTGGACGACCAGGGGTACGCCGCCGGGAAGTGGAGCACGATGCGGCGCACGGACTCGACGACGCGCGCGCCGATCTTGATCGGGCGCTCGCGCAGCGTGGTGACTTGCAGGCGGGCGGCCCCGGTGCGACGGGCGCGAAGACGAAGTTGCGGAAAGCGGACGTAGGCCGTCGCGGCCATCAGCACTCGAAGCTGGTTCGCGAGGAAGCTCGACGAGCTCGTTCGGTCGATCTGCAGACCGTGATGGAGTTCCTCGATTGATCCGGTTCTCGATCTCACCGCGCCCTCGGTAGACGTCATAGGCCGGCTCGGGCTTCAGGGAAGAGAGCTTGACCGGGACAAACCGCGGATGTCTCGTGGCTCGCGGCCCTCCTGGTGAACGACCTCGGCCTTGACGACGATGCGGCGCTCGCGGGACCACGACTCGCGGCGTACTTGAACTCACCGAAGGCGCCCGGCCCGCTCCCTTCCGACTGGGGGCGATGTCATTCGCCAACCTCGACTTCCCGCGTGGCATGAGGTAGAATCGCTCCCCGACCTGGGTGGGTCGGTCCGGGTTTTCGTGGAGAGGTGAGAGTCGTGCTGTCGACCACGCGCGCGATCCGCGGGCTTCTCCTTCGCCTTCTCCTTCCGACGGCAGCCCTCCTCCTGGCTCCCGGCGCCGCGCTCGCGCAGGTGCCCCAGGTCCAGGTGGACGTGGCCGGCGGCTCGGGTCCGACCGAGGTCTGCGTCGACGTGAGCCTCCGATCCCAGCCGGGGTCCGAGCCGAGCGCGCTCGGCTTCCAGCTTCGCGTGCCGGCGCCCTACGTGCTCACGGACGTGACCATCGGCCCGGCCGCGGAGTCCGCCGGAAAGACACTCGCGGACAGCGGGGGACCGACGAACGTCCGCACCGTCCTGGTCGCGGGCCTCGACGCGACGCCGGTGCAGGACGGAGTCGTTGTCACCGCCTGCGTCGACGTGACGAGCGCGCCGCCCGAGGGCACGTCGTTCGCCATCGAGGTCGCCTCGGTGACGGCCTCGAGCCCGTCGGGCAACGCGCTCACGACGGGGGGCTCGTCCGCCGGGATCGCGGTCGACCCGACGGCGCTCGCGGACGTGGACGGCGACGGCGACGTCGACGCCGTCGACATCCAGCGCGCCGTGAACGCGTTCGTCTTCGCCTTCCCGCCGCTCCCGCGCGCCGACCTCGACGGCGACGGCGCCGTCGGGGTTCAGGACGTCCAGCTCGTCGTCAACGTGGCCCTCGGGCTCCCGGTCGTGCGGTCGATCTCTCCCGCTCGCATCCTCGGGGGCGGATCGGTCACGATCGTCGGCGCGAACTTCGGGGACGACCCGGCGCTGGTCGTGGTCGACTTCGGCGGGCTCGCGGGCACCGTCACGAGCGTGACGCCGACCGAGATCGTCGTGACCGTCCCGCCGGCGGTCCAGGCGGCCGGCGTGACGGTCAGCCTCATCTTCCAGACGACCGCGAGCAACACCGTCGCCTACACGATCTCCGGCCCGGCGATCGCGACGCCGCAGCTCGCCTTCGGCGCCGTGCCGATCGGGACGCCGGCCGACCTCACGTTCGAGCTCTCGAACACGGCGACCGTGGACATCACCGGCACGGTCGACGCGACGCCCCCCTTCACGATCGAGGGCGCGACGACCTACGCGCTCGCGCCCGCGCAGACGGCGACGTTCACCGTGCGCTTCACCCCGGTCGCCGTGGCCCCGGCGAGCGCCTTCGTCACGTGCTCGGGCCCGGAGGGCACGGTGACGCTCGCCGTCTCGGGCTCGGGCCGGGTCGTGACCGACCCGTCGCTCCTCTTCTTCGGCCCCGTGACGGTCAACATGTCGGCCGACTTGCCGGTCGTGATCGACAATCCCGGGACGGTCGCGCTCTCCGGGACGGCGAGCACGAGCGCGCCCTTCTCGATCGTCGGCTCCGCGACCGTGGACGTCCCGCCGGGGCAGTCGCAAACGCTCATGATCCGCTTCGCGCCGACCGCCGTCGGGCCGGCGCAGGGAACGCTCGCGATCCTCGGGTCGCCGGTGCCGCTGGCCGGCACCGGGTCGACCGCGCCCGTCGTCCCCGGCTGGCGGCCCGCGAACGCGGGGCTCTTTGGCGGCGAGGTCCGGGCGCTCGACTCGGCCGCGACGAACCCCTCGATCCTCTACGCCGGAACGGGCGGCGCCGGCGTCTACAAGACGACCGACGGCGGGGCGACCTTCACCGCCGTCAACACGGGGTTCGAGTTCGACGGCCTGCCCGTCGTCGAGCACGTCGCCGTCGACCCGCGCGACGCGAGCGTCGTCTACGCGTCGCTCGCGGCCCTCGGGACGCGGCCGACGCTCTACCGCACGACGGACGGCGGCGCGTCCTGGAGCCTCGTCGACACGGGCTTCCCTGCGGATGTCGTGTACCAGCCCGTGTTCGACCCCGTGACCGCCGGCACGATCTACCTCGCGGGGGACGGGCTGCTGCGATCGACGGACGGCGGGACGATGTGGCAGCAGGTCATCGCGCTCTCGGGCCCGACGACGGTCGCGATCGACCCGACGAACGCCTCGATCCTGTACCTCGGAGCGTCGGACGGCCTGCGGAAGAGCACGGACGGCGGGGCGACGTTCACGCTCCTCGTGAGCGCCGCCGTCCCGCTGCCGGGGGTGATGGCCGTCCGCCACATTGCGATCGACCCGAGCACTCCGTCGACCGTGGCGATCGGCGGCGGGGTCATGTTCCAGGGGAATGCCGGGAACGCCGTCCGGCTGTCGGTGGACGGCGGCGGGAGCTGGCAGAACGTCCTGCTTCCCGACCTGGTCGCGGGCATCGCGTTCGACCCCGCCGCCTCCGCGCTCTACGTCGCGGCGCCGCAGTTCTGCCGGCTCACGAACGGCGGGACGACGGTCGACGTCTTCCCCTACGACACCCCCCCGCGCCGGCCCACGCCGCGGGCCCTCGAGCTCGCCGGCGCGAGCGCCCTCTACACGGGCACGTCCTACGGCGTGTATCGCACGACGGATGCGGGCAGCACGTGGACCGAGGGATCGAGCGGCATCGCCGCCCAGCACGTGGTCTCCCTGGCGGTCGCGCCGAGCGCGCCCGGCACGATCTACGCCGTCACCCGGTTCATGGGCGTCTTCCGGAGCACGGACGGCGCCGCGACCTGGTCGCCGGCGAGCGAGGGGCTGCCGAGCCTGAGCTTCGGCGCCTCGCTCCGGACCGGCTTCCCGGCGGCGCAGACCCCGATCGCCGTCCACCCGACGAGCCCGCAGATCGTGTACCTCGGCGTTCAGGGCCAGGGGGTCTACAAGACCGTCGACGGGGGCGCCACCTGGGCCCCGGCCAACGGCGGCATGGACGACCAGGGCATCGCGACGATCGCGATCGACCCGCTGAACCCCCAGACGGTCTACGCCGGCGCGGTCCCGACGGCGTTCGCAAGCCGGCTCGGGATCTTCAAGACCACGAACGGCGGGACCTCGTGGGAGCCCCGGAACAGCTCGAACACACCGAGCCTGCTGGACTCGGCCATCCACGGGATCGCCTTCTCGCCGGTCGACCGGACGACCCTCTTCGCCATCGCCGTGACCCAGGCGGGTCGCTTCGTCATCCGCTCGACGAACGCCGCCGACTCGTGGCAGGGGGTGTTCGGACCGCCGGACCTCGTCCTGCAAGGGTCGGCGGGCTCGCAGCGGCTGACCCTGAGCGGCGCGAGCGGGTTCACCATCTATGCGTTCGACGACGACCGCTTCATTCACGCCTCGACGGACGGCGGGACGATGTGGTCCGAGCGCACCCGCCTCCCGACCGCTCTGATCACCGGCTGCATCGTCGCCGATCCGACCGCGCCCGGTCGCCTCTACCTCGTCCCGGCGGGGGACCAGGCCGGGTTCACGTTCTCGGGCGACGGCGGGATGACCTTCTCCGACTCGAACCTGGGCCTCGTCAACCGGCGCATGGCGTCGTCCTCCCAGGTCCTGGCGCTCGACCCCGCGACGCCGACCACGATGGTCCTTGGCACCATCGGCGGCGGGGTCTTCACGAACACGAACGGAGGGGAGTGACGTGCGCAGCCTCGCGACGCTCGTTCCGGTCGTCCTGGCCGTCCTGTCGGTGGCCGCGGCGGGGTGCGGCGGGGGCGGGGGCGGAGGCGGAGGCGGCGCGCCGCCCCCGGGCGTGCTCGCGAACACGCTCTCCGTGGGCTCGCCGAGCGGGACGCCCGGGTCCGCCGTCGAGGTGCCGTTCACGCTGACGCCGGCGCCGGGTCAGGCGCCGGCCGCGCTCACGTTCGACCTGCTCTTCAGCGAGGCCGACCTCGAGTTCCAGGGCGTGACCACGGGCCCGGCGGCGACCGGCGCGGGGAAGTCGGCGAGCGCGAACCTCTCCCGGCCCGGCAACGTCCGGGTCGTGGTCGCCGCCCTGAACAACGCACCCGTCGGCTCCGGCCTCCTCTGCGCCGTGAGCTTCCGGATCCGCCCGGGACGGCCGCCGGGGTTCAGCCCCGTGTCGGTGCGGAACCTCGTCGGGGCGGATGGCTCGGCCGCCGCCGTGCCGACGATCGCCGGCGACGGTCAGGTCACGATCCAGTAGCGACGAGTCGCGCCCCGGCCCCCCGTCGCTCGCGGCCGCCGCCCGCAGCGCCTCGAGCTCCGGCGTCCGCGCCGGGAAGTACCCCCGCTCGATGCGGGCGGTGAACCGGCTCGACCTTGAGCAGGCGCGCGCGGAGGACCTCGTTCTCGGTCTGGAGGCGGTGAACCAGACGCTGAAGCGCGCCGGTGTCAGATCGGCTGCCGCGCTTGCGGGCCAGGACGGCGGCTTCGGCGGCGGTGAGCAAGCCAGCGACGGCCAGGATCGCTCGGGCCCAGACTCTTCGGAGTCGGAGACTGCCGGGCATGATCGTCTCCCCCTCGCGAGCGCGTATCGCGCACGGAAGCGTAGGTCGGCGGTCGAGCCGCGACAAGCCGACCGTCCAGCCGCGTTCCGCGACGCCGGCGGCAGCACGCCCACGTCGTTGACGAGCAAAGTCCCGATCGAGAGAATGCGGTTTGCCGCGGAGGCGCCTGTTCCCGTCGAGAAGTCGAACGAGCGTAGCGTAGCCCATCGCCTTTACAGCCCGCCGCGAAACGGCTAAACTGGCGCGTTTCCGGGCGGGTCGTGGGGTCGAGGGGAAGGCGACGCGACGATGAAGACGGTGAGCCGCGGCCGATCGTTCGAGCTCATCTCCGACTTCAAGCCGACGGGCGACCAGCCGCAGGCGATCGACAAGCTCGCGCGCGGGCTCGCCGAGGGGCGGCCGCACCAGGTGCTGCTCGGCGTCACCGGGAGCGGCAAGACCTTCACCATGGCGAACGTGGTCGCCCGCATCGACCGGCCGACGCTCGTGATCGCGCCCAACAAGACGCTCGCCGCGCAGCTCTTCACCGAGTTCCGCGAGCTCTTCCCGAAGAACGCGGTCGAGTACTTCGTCAGCTACTACGACTACTACCAGCCGGAGGCCTACATCCCGCGGACGGACACGTACATCGAGAAGGACGCGTCGCAGAACGACAAGCTCGACAAGCTCCGCCACAGCGCGACGCGGAGCCTGCTCGAGCGCCGCGACGTCCTGATCGTCGCGTCCGTGTCGTGCATCTACGGCCTCGGGTCGCCGGAGGCCTACCACGGCATGCACTGCCGCCTCGCGAAGGGCGACGCCCCGGGCCGCGAGGAGGTGCTGCGCCAGCTCACGGCGATCCTCTACACGCGCAACGACCTCGACTTCAAGCGCGGCACGTTCCGGGCTCGGGGCGACGTCCTCGACATCTTCCCGGCCTACGAGGACGCCCGCGCGCTCCGCGTCGAGTTCTTCGGCGAGGAGATCGACTCGATCACGGAGATCGACCCGCTCACGGGCGAGGTCAAGGCCGACCGGGACGAGGTCGACATCTGGCCGAAGAGCCATTACGTCACGCCGGAAGAGCAGATGGAGCGCGCCCTCGAGACGATCGCGGCCGAGATGGACGAGTGGGTGCCGGGGCTCCGCCGCAAGGGCAAGCTCCTCGAGGCGCAGCGCTGCGAGCAGCGCACGCGCTACGACCTCGAGCTGCTCCGCGAGGTCGGCACGTGCAGCGGCATCGAGAACTACTCGCGGCACCTGACCGGCCGCCAGCCCGGCCAGCCGCCGCCCACGCTCATCGACTACTTCCCGCCCGACGCGCTCATCATCATCGACGAGTCGCACGTCGGCGTCCCGCAGCTCGGCGGCATGTACCGGGGCGACCGCAGCCGCAAGGAGACGCTCGTCGACTACGGCTTCCGGCTCCCGTCGGCGCTCGACAACCGGCCGCTCAAGTTCGAGGAGTTCGAGGCGATCCCGCGCCAGCGCGTCTACGTGAGCGCCACGCCCGGCGACTACGAGATCGAGAAGGCCGGGCGCGACAACGTGGCCGAGCAGATCGTGCGGCCGACGGGGCTGACCGACCCGCCGATCGAGATCCGCCCGACGAAGGACCAGGTCCACGACCTGAAGGCCGAGATCGAGGTGCGGGCGCGGAAGAAGGAGCGCGTCCTCGTCACGACGCTCACGAAGCGGATGGCCGAGGACCTGACCGAGTTCTACCTCGACAGCGGCCTCCGGGTGAAGTACCTCCACAGCGACATCGACACGATCGAGCGCGCGGACATCGTCCGGGCGCTGCGCGAGGGCAAGTTCGACGCGCTCATCGGGATCAACCTCCTCCGCGAGGGCCTCGACATCCCCGAGGTCTCGCTCGTCGCCATCCTCGACGCCGACAAGGAAGGGTTCCTGCGCTCCGAGCGCTCGCTCATCCAGACGTGCGGGCGCGCGGCCAGGAACCTCGCCGGCCGCGTGATCATGTACGCCGACCAGCGGACGAGGTCGATCGAGGCCGCCCTCCGCGAGACCGAGCGCCGGCGCGCCCTGCAGGCCGCGTACAACCGGGAGCACGGGATCACGCCGGCCTCGATCAAGAAGAAGATCGGCGACGTCCTGTCGTCGATCTTCGAGAAGGACTACGTCACGATCGAGCTCGACCGCGAGAAGACGGCGGCGCGGAGCAAGCTCGGCAAGGGCCTCTCGCGCGACGACATCCCGCGGAGGATCGAGGAGCTCCGGAAGCGCATGCTCGACCACGCGAAGCGCCTCGAGTTCGAGGAGGCGGCGGAGGTGCGCGACCAGATCCTCGCCCTGGAGGACCTGGCGCTCGAGCTCGAGTAGGCCCTTGCGCGTCCGCCCCCGGTCCTTTACCCTACGCCGTCTCGTCGCACCCCCGCAGCCGCTGAAGGAGATGGCGCTCATGGCCGGACCGCAGACCATCGTCCACATGCTCAGGAGCTGGGCCGAGAAGAGGCCCGACGCGCCGGCCCTGTACCGGCGCGGGCCATCGGGCTGGACGGCGCAGACGTGGCGCGACTACGAGAGGACGGTGCGGTCGGTCGGGAAGGCGCTGATCGCGCTCGGGCACCGCCCGGGCGAGCCGGTCGCGCTCATCGGCCGCAACCGCCCGGAGTGGCTGGGCTCGCAGTTCGGGATCATGGCGGCGGCCGGGGTCCCGGCGCCGATCTACACCACGAACACCGCCGAGCAGGTCGCGTACGTCGTCCGCCACTCGGGCGCGCGCTTCGTCATCGCCGAGAACAAGGACCAGCACGAGAAGCTCGTGGCCGAGCGCACGAGCCTTGGCCCGGTCGAGAAGGTCGTCCTCATGGACGACGTCGCCGGCCGCGACCCGAAGTGGACGATGCTCTGGACCGACCTCATCGCGCTCGGGGAGAAGGGCGACGACGCCGCGCTCGAGGCGCGCCTCCGCGCGGCCAAGCCGGACGACCTCGCGTTCCTCCCCTACACGTCGGGGACGACCGGGAACCCGAAGGGCGTCATGCTCTCGCACGCGAACCTCCTCTTCATGACGAAGGTGGGCGGCGAGCGCTACGGGATCGGGCCCGAGCGGGTGCTCTCGTACCTGCCGCTCTGCCACGTCGCCGAGCAGATCATCACCAACTTCGTCCAGATCTACGGCGGCGGCGAGGTCTTCCTGTGCGAGGACCTGCTGAAGCTCCGGGACTACCTGCCCGAGGTCCGGCCGACGATCTTCCTCGGCGTCCCGCGCGTCTGGGAGAAGTTCCAGGCGGCCCTGAAGGCGAGGCTCGCCGAGGCGAAGGGCCTCAAGAAGAAGATCGCCGGCTGGGCGCTCCGCACCGAGCTCCGCGCCTTCCAGCGCGAGGTCGAGACGGGCCGGCCGGTCGCCGGAGCTCGCCGCCGCCTCGCCCGCAAGCTCGCGGTCGACAAGGTGCGCGCGGCGCTCGGCCTCGACCGCGTACGCCTCTGCTTCACGGGGGCGGCCCCCATCCACCCGGACACCCAGGACTTCTTCGCCTCGCTCGGCCTGCCGCTCTACGAGGGCTACGGCATGACCGAGACGAGCGGCCTCCTCACGACCACGCTCCCCGGGAAGCCGCGGTTCGGCACGGTCGGGCGGCCGTTCGAGGGCGTCCAGGTGAAGATCGCCGAGGACGGCGAGATCCTGGCGCAGGGGCCGAACCTCTGCGCCGGCTACTTCAAGGAGGAGGAGCAGACGAAGGCCCTGTGGGAGGGCGGCTGGCTCCACACCGGCGACGTCGGGATGTTCGACGCCGAGGGGAACCTGAAGATCACGGACCGCAAGAAGGAGCTGTTCAAGACGAGCGGCGGGAAGTACGTCGCCCCGCAGCCGATCGAGATGCGCCTGAAGACGATCCGCGGCGTGAGCCAGGCGGCGGCGGTCGGCGACTCGCGGAAGTACATCGCGGCGCTCGTGACGCTCGACGCCGAGAACGCGCCGAAGGTCGCGCTCGAGCTCGGCCTCACCCCCGGCGCGGGCGGCGTCGCCGACCTGGCCCGCGATCCGCTCTTCCGGGCCCATCTCGAGAAGCGGGTCGAGGAGGACGTGAACGGCAAGCTCGCGCGCTACGAGCAGGTCAAGCGCTTCGCCGTCCTGCCCGCCGACTTCACGATCGCGGGCGGCGAGCTGACGGCCACGATGAAGCTCAGGCGCAAGGTCATCGCCCAGAAGTACGCGAAGGAGATCGAGTCGCTCTTCGCGGACGAGGACGCGGTCGCGGCGGCGACGGGCGGCGGGCGGCCGGTGGCGACGGCGGCCGCGGCCGCCTCGAGCTAGAAGGCGAGCAGCGTCGCCTCGGCCCAAGGCCCGTCCGCCGTCGTCTCGAGGAGCGCGTAGCAGCGGCGGAACGCCGGCCCGGGGTTGACGACGAGCACGTCGAAGAGGCGCGCCACGCCCCGCGCCTCGTGGATGTGGCCGCAGAGGACGGCCTTCGGGCGGCGGCGCTCGACGAGGCCGCGGAGCGCGCGCGTCCCGCCGCGGAGGCCGAACCAGGCGCGGTCGCAGGCGCCGCGCGGCGGGTGGTGCGGCACGAGGACCGTCCGCGCCGGCTCGACGAGCGGCTCGATCGCGGCCACCAGGTCGGGCCCCGGGCCGAGCGTGGACGCGAGCCGCCCCGCGAGGCGGCTGCCGAGGCCGACGAAGCTCTCGCCCCCCGCCCGCTCGACGCGTCGCTCGATCGAGCGCCCGCCCGCCGCCTCGACCTCGGCCATCGTCCCGGGCGGGTCGTGGTTGCCGAGGATGGCGAGCAGGGGCGCGCCGGTCGCGGCGACGAGCCGCCGCACGAGCTCGCCCGCGAACCCCGCCGGGCGGCCCCACTGGGTGAAGTCGCCGGCGACGACGACGACGTCCGGGCGGGCGGCGGCGGCCGCCCGCGGGAGCCCGTCGAGGGCGGGCGCGGCGCCGTGGATGTCGGCGGCGACGAGGATCCGGGCCATGCGCCGGCCATGATAGCCGGACCCGCAAGCGTGCTATCATGGGGCCGTGCCGGGGGAGCCGACCTTCGTCCCGTACCGCCCGCCGCGCCTCGCCGAGGGCGAGATGCGCGAGCGGGCGCGCGCCTTCCTGGACGAGATGCAGCGGCGCCGGAGCGTGCGCCACTTCGCGCCCGACCCCGTCCCGCGCGAGCTGATCGAGCTGGCGATCCTCGCCGCCTCGACGGCGCCGAGCGGCGCCCACCGCCAGCCGTGGCGGTTCGTGGCCGTCGGCGACCCGGAGCTGAAGCGCCGCATCCGGATGGCCGCCGAGGCCGAGGAGCGCGAGAGCTACGAGGGCGGCCGCATGCCCCCCGAGTGGCGCGAGGCGATCGCCCCGCTCGGCACGGACTGGCGCAAGCCCTACCTCGAGACCGCCCCCTGGATCGTCGCCGTCTTCGCCGAGCTGTACCAGGTCGAGCGCGACGGGACCCACGTCAAGAACTACTACGTCGCCGAGAGCGTCGGGATCGCCTGCGGGCTCTTCGTCGCCGCGCTCCACCTTGCCGGTCTCGCCACGCTGACCCACACGCCCAGCCCCATGGGCTTCCTCTCTCGCCTCCTCGGCCGCCCGGCGAACGAGAAGCCTTACATCCTCTTCCCGGTCGGCCACCCCGCCCCGGACTGCGAGGTCCCGGACCTGAGGCGCAAGGGCCTGGGCGAGGTCGCGGTCTTCGACCCGCCCCCGCCGCCGGACTGATCCGGGCGCCTCGGGACACGACCGGGCGCCCGCCCGGCCCGGCGAGCCGCCCGCACGCACGCCTCGACCTTGGCGGCGCGGCGAGCGACCTGTTACCATCGAGCTTCCCCGGGCGGGACCCCATGAGCGAGCGCAAGCCCCTCGACGAGAAGCTCGACCTGAAGCTCGACCAGCTCCCCAGGCGGCCGGGCGTCTACCTCTTCCTCGACAAGCGCGGGAAACCGATCTACATCGGCAAGGCGAAGGTGCTCTTCAACCGGGTCCGGAGCTACTTCGGCAAGAACGAGGACGGGCGGGTCCGCTACCCGTTCATCGTCAAGAGCGTCGCCGACATCGAATGGGTGGTGACCGCGACCGACAAGGAGGCGGTCCTCCTCGAGTGGAACCTCCTCCGCCAGCACAAGCCGCGCTTCAACGTCCGGCTCGTGGACGACAAGAGCTACCTGGCGATCAAGATCTCGACGAACGAGCCGTTCGCGCGGGCGCTCCTCGTCCGGCGGGCGAAGAAGGACCGGGCCCTCTACTTCGGGCCGTACGCGTCGGCGTCCGCGATCCGCCACACGCTCCGCACGATCCGGCGCTACTTCCCGCTCCGGACGTGCACGAACGCCGAGTTCCGGCAGCGCGTGCGGCCGTGCATCCAGCACGAGATGGGGCGCTGCGGCGCGCCGTGCGTGGGGAAGCAGACGGAGCCGGAGTACGCGAAGGTCGTCGACGACGTCGTCCTCTTCCTGCGCGGCCGCAACCAGGAGCTGGTGCAGCGGCTGCGCGCCAAGATGGAGGAGGAGGCCCTGGCGCTCCGCTTCGAGTCGGCGGCAAGGCTGCGCGACCAGGTGCGGGCGATCGAGGCGTCGGTCGAGAAGCAGTGCATCGTCCGCATCGACTTCAAGGACCGCGACATCTTCGGCAGCGTGCGCGAGGGCCGGGCGGTGATCGTCCAGGCCCTCTTCGTGCGCGAGGGCAAGCTCGTCTCGACGCACGGGTTCACGTTCGAGAGCGACCTCGACACGGACGAGGTGCTGGCCTCGTTCTTCGTCCAGCTCTACGGCCAGGAGCGCTTCCTCCCGGACGAGATCGTGTTCCCGATCGAGCTCGAGGACCGAGCGCTCCTCGAGAGCTGGCTCTCCGAGCGCAAGGGCAAGAGGGTGACGATCCTCGCGCGCCCGCAGCGCGGGCACCTGCGCGACCTCTTCGAGCTCGCGACCGAGAACGCGGCCCGCGCCTTCCGCGCCGAGGAGGAGCGGCGGCGCGCGAGCCGGGCGGCGCTCGAGGGGCTGAAGGAGCGGCTCGCCCTCGCCCGCGTGCCCGAGCGGATCGAGGGCCTCGACATCTCGACGATCATGGGCGTCTTCGCGGTCGGCTCGCTCGTCTCGTTCGAGGGCGGCGAGCCGGCGAGGTCGCGCTACCGCAAGTACAAGATCCGCACGGTCGAGCGCCAGGACGACTACGCCATGGTGCGCGAGGTCGTCGAGCGCCGCCTGAAGCGCGGCCTCGCCGACCGGGACCTGCCCGACCTGCTGCTCGTCGACGGCGGCCTCGGGCACCTGCGGGCCGCGGCCGCCGTCGCCGAGCGGATGGGCGTCGCCGGCGGCCTCGACATCGCCTCGATCGCGAAGGCGCGCGACGAGCGGACCGAGCGCGTCGTCCGCGGCCGCGGCATGGACCTCCAAGAGCGCGTCTTCGTCCGCGGCCGCGACGAGCCCGTGCCCCTGCCCGAGGACGCCCCCGAGCTCCACGTCCTCCAGCGGGTGCGCGACGAGGCCCACCGCTTCGCCGTCGGCTACCACCGCGAGCTGCGCCGGGCGCGGAGCTTCAAGACGGGCCTCGAGGAGATCCCCGGGATCGGCCCCAAGCGGCGCAAGGCGCTCCTCGAGCACTTCGGCAGCCTGCGCGGCCTGCGCGACGCGAGCGTCGCCGACATCGCCGCCTGCCCCCTGATCTCGCCGACGCAGGCCGAGCAGGTCCACGCCTTCTTCCACGAGGGGGAGGGGGCCTCGATCCCTGACGAGGGCGAGAGATAGATCGTCTCCCCACGGAGCCGCCCGGCCGCGGAGTACAATGGGAGGGCTGGCGGAGGGCGGGTCGGAGGCGACGGCGGCTCGGTGAAGGGAGCGAAGACGACGGGGATCGCCCGCGCGGCGGCGCTCGAGCCGCCGGGGGACGGCGCCGCCCACGCGGCCCTCTTCGAGCGGGTGGTCGAGCGCATCCACCGCTATTTCAAGAAGATGGTGTTCGACGCCGGCGAGGCCGAGGAGTGCACCCAGCGGGCCCTCCTGGCCCTCGAGCGCTCGCTGCGCGAGGGGCGGTACGACCCGGCGCGCTCGTGGAACGCCTGGATGTGGATGAAGGCCCACTCGGTCTTCGTCGACTGGTGCCGCGAGCGCGGGCGACGCCACGAGCCGCTGCCGGACGAGGCCCTGCCGGCGGCCGGCGACGACATCCGTCGGATCGACGAGCGGCTCGACGCCGAGGCCGTGCTGCGCGCGGTCGAGCGGCGGCTCGGGACGGAGACGTACGAGATCTTCGTCCTCCGCTACCAGGGCGGGCTGACGATGGAGGAGGTCGCGGAGACGGTCGGGCGCGACCGGAAGACCGTGGCCGCCCGGCTGAAGGCGGCGCACGCGCTCGCCGAGCGGCTGCTCGGGGGAGGGCGGGCGTGAGCGACGTGAGCGACGTGAGCGCGAGCGACGGACCGGTCGAGGGCCTGTTCCGGGAGCCCGGCGACGCGGACCTCCCTGTGGCCCTGCGCGAGCGGGCGCGCGAGGTCGCGCGGCTCGTGCCGCCGGCTGCGGGTCCCGGGCCGCCGGCGGCGCCGCCGCCGCTCCCGCCGGGCGCGCGCCTCGGCCCGTACGAGGTCGTCCGCTTCATCGCGCACGGCGGCCAGGCGGCCGTCTACGAGGCGCGGCAGACGGAGACCGGGCGCACCGTCGCCCTCAAGGTCCCGCGCCCCGAGGTCGCCCACCGCCTGATGCGCGAGGCCAAGCTCCTCTTCGACCTCGACCACCCGCGGATCGTGAGGATCGTGGGCGGCGCCGTCGATGGCGCCGCCCCCTTCATCGCGGTCGAGTACCTCGCCGGCGGGTCGCTGGCGGACCGGCTGGCGCCGCTGACGCGCGGGCTCCAGCTCGCGGACGCGTACGCGATCGCGGAGGCCGTCCTCGAGGCGCTCGAGTTCGCGCACGCGCGCGGCATCGTCCACCGCGACCTGAAGCCGGCGAACATCCTCTTCGATGCCCGCGGCGAGGCCAAGCTCGCCGACTTCGGGATCGGGACCCCGTTCGCGGCCGCCGCCGCCGGCGGGCCGCCGCTCGCCCCGAGCCTCGCCCGCTCGGCGGCCGACGGCGGGACGGCCTTCGCCGGGACGCCGGTCTACATGGCGCCCGAGCAGGCCGAGGGCCGCCCCGTGGACGGGCGCACCGACCTCTACGCGCTCGGGAAGGTCCTGTTCGAAGCCCTGACGGGCCGCGCCCCGCGGACGCTCCGGCCCATCTCGCGGACGCGCCCGGACGTCCCCGTCGCCTGGGACGACTTCGTCTTCCGGCTCGTCGAGGACCGGCCCGAGGACCGCTTCGAGAGCGCCGCGGCGGCGCGCCAGGCGCTGCGGCTGCTGCCCCGGGTCCCCGAGAGCGGCGAGGACGCCGCCCTGGCCCGCGTCCGCGCGGCCGAGGAGCGCGGCTTCCGGCGCGGGATCCAGGCGGGCCGGGCCATGCGGTCGGAGCCGTCGGGGCCCCATCGAGCGAGGCCTTACGGGCTCGGTTTCCGGCTGGCCCTTGCCCTCGCGGTCTTGTTCGGCCTGCTGATGCTGGGTCTCAACTGGGCCTACAGCCCGGGAGGGCTCGGGCTGCTCGTGGTGACGATCGGCCCGCTGGTCGTCGTGGCCGCGCTCCGAAGCCTCGACCGCTCGGTCGCGAACCGCCCGGGGCGCCGGGCCCCCCTCACGCCCCCTGCGGGGCGCGCGGCTCGTGGGGCGGAGAGGGAGGGCTAAAAGGGCGTCGGGTCGCTCCGCTCGCGGATCCCGGGCCCGGCGGGCCGGCATCGGCGTCGACCTGGAGGACGCGGACGATCGTCACGGTCACGTTGTCCTCGCCGCCGCGGGCGTTGGCGAGGGTCACGAGCCGGCGCGCCGCCCCCGAGGGGTCGTCCGGGAGGTAGAGGACGGCCTCGAGGATCTCCTCCTTTGCGACCGGGCCCGTGAGGCCGTCGGTCGCGAGCACGAAGATGTCCCCGGCCGCGACGGGGACGGTCGTCGCGTCGACCTCGACCGTCGGCTTCAACCCGAGGGAGCGAAGGAGCACGTTCTTCCTCGGGTGCCGGGCCATCTCCTCCTCCAGGATGAGCCCCTCGTCGAAGAGCATCCGGACGAGCGAGTGGTCGGTCGTGAGGGCCTGGATCCGGCCCCCGCGCACGAGGTAGGCCCGGCTGTCGCCGACCCAGGCGACGTGCGCCTCCCCGCCGCGCAGGGCGAGCGCGACCGCCGTCGAGCCCATGCCCGCGACCTCCGGCTCGCGGCTCGCCTGGAGGTAGATCTCGCGGTTCGCGGCCTCGAGGGCGGCCCGCAGCGCCTCGGGCGGCGCCGCCTCGGCGTCGCGATAGCGGCCGACCACGGCGGCGACGGCGATGCGGCTCGCGACGCGCCCGCCCGCGTGGCCGCCCATGCCGTCGCAGACGACGAAGAGCCGCCCCTTGCGGGCGAGCGCGAACGCGTCCGCGGGCTCGAGCGAGCCCAGGCTGTCCTGGTTCTCGGTGCGGACGAGCCCGACGTCGGTCAGGCTCCCCACGCTCACCTCCGGGCCCGGTCCGGCCATGCGACCTCCTTCCTTTCATCGTTCACCCGGAGGGGATTCCGTGCAAGGCCGGACGTTCGGGGAGGGCGGTCGGCGAAAGGCCCTATCCGCAGGGAACGGGAAACGAAAGCGCCCGGCGATCGGGTCGCCGGGCGCGCGTCGGATGAGCCGTCGAGGCGCCTACTTCGGGGGGTTCTCCTTCTCGTAGCGCTGCACGAGGTCGACGAGGCCCTGCGGGTTCTTCTGGCCCCACTCGCCCCACTTCGTCGCCAGCGCCGGCACCTTCTGGGCATCCGGGTAGCCGTTGCCGTCGAGGAGCCCGTACTTCTTGTAGAACTCCATGATCGGGACCTGGCTCGGCGGGTTCGTCTCGCTCGCCTTGCGCGAGGCCGCGTACCAGTCGTAGCGATGGTCGGCGTCGTTCACGTCCCACGTGCCGACCGCGCCGCCCGCGACCGGGCCGCCGCCGCCCGCCGGGGCCGCGCCGCCGCCCGCCGGGACCGCCCCGCCGCCGCCGCCGCCCGCCGGGGGCGCGCCGCCGCCCGCGTTCTCCTTCTCCCAGCGGTCGACGAGGTCCTTCGCCCCGTACGGGTTCTCCTGCGCCCAGGCCCCGAACCTCTCGGCCAGCCCCACGAGCGCCGTCTCGTCGACGCTCCCGTCCGGCGTCGTGATCCGGTACTTCTTCGCGAGCTCGATGAGGGCCGCCCCCTCGTCCTTCTCGGCCTTCATGCAGGCCGCGTAGAGCTCGTACCGCTGCTCGGCGTTGTTCAGGTCGTAGGTGCCCGGCCCGGGCTCGAGCTTCTTCGGCGCCTCCTGGGCCAGCGCCGCCGCCGCCGGAAGCACGACCGTGAAGAGCGCCGCCAGCGCCGCACCACCCCACCCGGTGAGTCTTCTCATGCTCTGCCTTTCCTTTCGCTCGCGGAGGTCCCCGGAACCCTACCCCAGCTCGGGAGAATGCTCGCGTGTCCGCTTCGCCCTGTCAAATGACGTCGAGTCGCGGGCGCGGGGTCAGCGCCCGTCGCAGCATCCGCGCGGATGCGGGTACGTCCACCACGACCCGTGCCAGAAGTGGTGGCCGCACCCCTCGTGGTGCCGGTGGACGGCCTCGCGCGACCGCGGCGAGCAGACGCGGCAGTCGTACGGGTGCGCGTGCGCCTGCCAGCCGCCGTGATAGTAGTAGTGGCCGCAGCCGTCGCCGTGCCGGTGCGTGACGACGCGCCGCTCGACGCACTGCGGGCAGTCGTCGGGGTGCGGGAAGTCGAACCAGGCGCCGTGGTAGAAGTAGTGGCCGCAGCTCGCCCCGTGGTTGTGGACGACGGCCACGCGGCTCGTGCACTCGCGGCAGTCGCGCGAGTGCGGGTAGTCCCACCACGCGTCGTGCCACCGGTGGTGACCGCAGCCGACCGCGTGCACGTGGGCCGGCGGCCCGGTGCGGACCGACACGTCGACGCTCGCGCGGCGCGCGTGACACCCGCCGGCGAGGAGCCCCGCGCCCGCGAGCAGCAGCAGCAGCAGCAGCGGGCCGATCGTCGCTTCCATCCTCGGTTTCATGGTCTCCCTCTCTCGGGTCCGGCCCTTCCCGTTGGACGGGACCGGTCCCGTCGCGATTCAGTCTCCCTACCCGCCCGGGTCGCCCGGCTCGTCGAGCGCCTCGAGGGCGGCCTCGACGCGGGCCCACGGCAGGCCGCGGACGGCCTCGGGGCGGAACGTCTCGACCGCGCGCACGAGCCGCGCGCCCTCCCCCGGTCCGAGGCCGAGCGCGGCGGCGTAGTCGTCGAGGTCGCGGTAACGCTTCGCCTCGTGGAGGCGCCGGTCGCGCACGCGCTTGAGGACGCCGCCGAGGTCGAGGAAGCGGAGGTCGCGCGGCTCCTTCAGCCACCGCTCGAGCTTCCGCGTCTCGCGCTCGAGCGCGTCGACGTCCGCCTGCCGGACCTTCTTCGGGATCGGCGGCGGCTTCTCCGCCTCGGTGGGGGGCACGCCCGGCGGTCGCTGGTCCCGTTCCATGAGAGGACTTATATTACCCGCCATGATCGTCGCCATCGACGGGCCGTCCGGGTCGGGCAAGTCGAGCGCGGCCCGCGCCCTCGCGCGCCGGCTCGGCTTCGTCCACCTCGACACGGGCGCCATCTACCGCGCCTTCACGCTCCGCGCGATGCGGCGCGGCGCGGACCTGACGGACGAGCGGGCGCTCCTCGAGCAGGTGGACCCGACCGCCCTCCGCCTCGTCCCGGTCGAGGGCGGCGGCGAGACCGTGATCCTGGATGGCGACGACGTCACGGCCGCGATCCGGACGGCCGACGTGACCGGCAAGGTCCACCACGTCGCGAACGCGCCGTCGCTGCGCGAGCGGATCACCGCCCTCGTCCGCGACCTCGCGCGCGGCCTCGACGTCGTCGTCGAGGGGCGCGACACGACGACGGCCATCTTCCCGGACGCCGACGTCAAGTTCTACGTCGACGCCGCCCCCCTGGAGCGCGCCCGGCGGCGCGGGGCGGAGCTGGCGGCCCGCGGCGACCCGCAGGACCCGGAGGCGCTCCTCGCCCGGATCGTCGAGCGCGACCGGCGCGACCGCGAGCGCCCGGTCGGTCCGCTGCGGAGGGCGGCGGACGCGGTCTACGTCGACTCGACGGGCCGGACGCTCGACCAGGTGCTCGACGGCCTCGAGGCGCACGTCCGGAGCATCCTCGCCGCCCGCGCCCGCGATGGGCGCGCCCGCCCCGGAGCCTCCTGAGATCCGGCCCGCCTACCGCGCCCTCCACTGGCTCTCGCTCGCCGGCTCGGCCCTCCTCTACCGGCTGCGCGCGTACGGGCGCGAGCGCGTGCCGCAAGGCGGCGGCCTCCTCATCGTCGCGAACCACCAGTCGTTCCTCGATCCGCCGCTCATCGGGGCGGCCGCGCCGCGCGAGCTCGACTACTTCGCGCGCGCCTCGCTCTTCGCGAACCCGATCTTCGCCCGCGCGATCTCGTTCCTGAACGCGATCCCGGTCGACCGCGAGCGCCGCGCCGACTCGGGCGCGATGCGGACGGCGATCGAGCGCCTGGCCGCCGGGCGCGCGCTCCTCGTCTTCCCCGAGGGCCGGCGCACGGAGACGGGCGAGGTCGGGCCCTTCGAGCGCGGGTTCGCCCTGCTCGCGCGCCGCGCGCCCGCGCCGGTGCTGCCGGCGGCGATCGACGGGGCGTTCCGCGCCTGGCCGCGCGCGCGCCGCGCGCCGCGCCTCTTCGTCCCGTGCGCGGTCGCCTTCGGGCGGCCGCTCGACCCGCGCCGCCAGGACATAGTCGAGGCCGCTCGCGCGGAGGTCGTCGATCGGCTTCAATGGCTGCGGAGGAGGCCCGCGACGTGACGACCCCGTCCGAGAAGCGACGCTTCGGCCGGACGGACATGGACGTGAGCCCGCTCGGCCTGGGCGGCGCCGAGATCGGGTTCGAGGGGGCGTCGCCGGCGACGGTCGACCGCCTGCTCGCCGCCGCGCTCGACGCCGGGATCAACGTCGTCGACACGGCCGAGTGCTCAGTCGACGGCGAGGAGAAGCTCGGCGCGGCGCTCCGGGGACGGCGCGACCGCCTGTGGCTTCGCCACCGGGCTGCGCTTCACGGTCTTCCAGCCGGGGTCCACGTCGCGATCGTCGGGACGACGAGGCCGAAGCGCTTTCGCGCCAACGTGGAGGCCCTCGCGAGGGGGCCGCTGCCGGCGGCCGAGATCGAGGCGATCCGCGCCCGGTGGCGGGCGGTCGCGGACGCGTCGTGGACGGGCGAGATCTAGCCCGCGTCCGGCCCGCCTCTTGCATCGCGCCGGGCCATCACTATAATGGCGCGGTTCGGCGGAGGCGGACCGGCGGTCGGCCCGCCCGCACGCGCCGTCAACCCTTGCCGCAGCACCCCACCGGAAGGCAGGATCAGTCGGACCATGCCCGTAAACGAGACGGTGAAGAAGCTCCTCCCCTCGGAGGACGAGATCGAGCGCCAGGTCAACGAGGCGCTGGGCGGAGCGAGCGACGAGGCGCTCTCGAAGCTCTACGAGGACAGCGTCAAGAACTTCGAGCCCGACCAGATCATCAAGGGCAAGGTCCTGAACATCGTCGGCGACGACGTGATCGTCGACATCGGCTACAAGTCCGAGGGCATCGTCCCGATCGAGCAGTGGGAGAGCCGTGAGGCCGTCCCCGAGGTCGGCGGCGAGGTCGAGGTCCTCCTCGAGCAGGTCGAGGACGAGACCGGCCTCGTCCAGCTCTCGAAGCGCAAGGCCGACCGGATCCGCGGGTGGGAGCGGGTCATCCAGAACTACCAGCGCGGCGACACCGTCAAGGGCCGCGTGATCCGCAAGATCAAGGGCGGGCTCCTCGTCGACATCGGCGTCCCGGTCTTCCTGCCGGCGTCGCAGATCTCGATCCGCCGCGTGGGCGACATCGCCGAGTACATCGGCCAGGAGCTCCTCTGCAAGATCATCAAGGTCGACGAGGGGCGCATGAACATCGTCCTCTCGCGGCGGCGCCTGATCGAGGAGCGGCGCGAGGAGCAGAAGAAGGAGCTGCTCACGCGCTTGAAGGAGGGCGACGTCGTCAAGGGCGTCGTCAAGAACATCGCCGACTTCGGCGCCTTCATCGACCTCGGCGGCCTCGACGGCCTGCTCCACATCACGGACATGAGCTGGGGCCGCGTCTCGCACCCGTCCGAGCTGCTCTCGATCGACGACGAGGTCGAGGTCAAGGTCATCAAGATCGACCCCGTGAACGAGCGCATCTCGCTCGGCCTGAAGCAGAAGTCGGCGTCGCCCTGGCAGCAGGTCGAGGGCAAGTACCCGATCGGCTCGCGCGTCAAGGGCAAGGTCGTCAACGTCCTCTCCTACGGCGCGTTCGTGAAGCTCGAGGAGGGGATCGAGGGCCTCGTCCACATCTCCGAGATGAGCTGGACCCGTCGCATCAACCACCCGAGCGAGGTGGTCAACATCAACGACGAGGTCGAGGTCATGGTCCTCGACATCAACAAGGAGAAGCAGGAGATCTCCCTGGGGATGAAGCAGGTCCAGATGAACCCCTGGGACGAGGTCGAGCGGAAGTACCCGGTCGGCACGATCCTCGAGGGGCGCGTCCGGAACCTGACGAACTACGGGGCGTTCGTCGAGATCGAGGAGGGCATCGACGGCCTCCTCCACATCTCCGACATGAGCTGGACGAAGAAGGTCATGCACCCCTCCGAGATCCTGAAGAAGGGCGAGAAGGTGCGGTGCATGGTCCTCGCGGTCGACCAGGAGAAGAAGCGGATCGCCCTCGGGATGAAGCAGCTCGAGGAGGACCCCTGGGACCACGAGATCCCGCAGAAGTTCCGGCCGAACTCGGTCCACCGCGGGCGCGTCACGAAGATCACGAACTTCGGCGTCTTCGTGCAGCTCGAGGACAACCTCGAGGGGCTCCTCCACATCTCCGAGATCGCCGACCGCAAGATCGACAACCCGGCCGAGGTGCTGAAGGTCGGGGAGCCGGTGGACGTGAAGGTGATCAAGATCGACCCCGACGAGCGCAAGATCGGCCTCTCGCTCCGCAAGGTGACGCAGCAGGAGGTCGCCGGCCTCGAGGCCGAGCACGGGACCAAGACGGATCCGGCGTAGGCGCACGTCGAGGCGAGGCGCCGGGGCATAGCCCCGATACGAAGGGGACTGAAAGATGGTCATGCCTGGGTACGCGAAGGCGTACATGTCGGGCTACCGGCGCCTCGCGCTCGCCTCGTGGCAGCGCGCCGATGACCCCACCATCTACGGCGCGCTCGAGGTCGACTTCACGGGCGGCCTCAAGTACATCGACCGGCTGCGCCAGCTCACCGGCACCCGGGTCACCGCCACGCACGTCGCCGGGAAGGCCGTCGCGGTCGCGCTCCGCAAGAACATGCACATCAACGGGAAGGTGATCTGGGGGCGCGTCTACACGAAGGACACGGTCGACATCTTCTACCAGGTCTCGTTCGAGGGCGGGAAGGACCTCTCGGGGACGGTGATCCCCAACACCGACCAGCGGAGCTGCGTCGAGATCGCGCGCGAGCTCGAGGCGAAGGCGACGAAGCTCCGCAAGGGCGAGGACCAGACGTACAAGAAGGGCCAGGGCACGATGGTGAAGCTGCCGCGCTTCATCATGCGGGCGCTCTACCGGCTGACGATCTTCCTCCACTACAACTTCGGGATCAACCCCTCGTTCCTGAGCGCCCCCTGGGACCCGTTCGGGACGGCGATGATCACGAGCGTCGGCTCGTTCGGCATCGACCGCGCCTACGCGCCGCTCTACCCGCCGTCGCGCGTCCCGCTCGTCGTGCTCGTGGGCGAGGTGAAGGAGCGGCCCTGGGTCGACCAGGGCCAGGTCGTGGCCCGGAACACGATGATCCTGAACGCGACGCTCGACCACCGGATCATCGACGGCTTCCAGGCGGGCCAGATCCTCCGGGCGGCGAAGGAGTGGCTGGACTCGCTCGACGAGAAGGTCGCCGAGGCGGAGGTGGAGGCCCTGAAGAAGTCGGGCGCGCTCGCGGCGCCGGTCGCAGCCGCCCCCGCGCCCGCGCAGTTGCCCGCGCCGGCGGCCGAGCCGGCGAAGTAGGCGAGCCGGGAGTCTTCAAGAAGCGAGGTCGAAGGACATGCCGAACACCAGGACGGTCGTGGTCACGGGTGCCGCCGGAACGGTCGGCGGCTACGTCGTGGCCGAGTGCCTGCGCCAGGGCTGGCGCGTGATCGCCGTCGACCGCCCCGGGACGCGCTTCCCGACTCCGGACGTCCCGGCGGGGCAGTTCGCGACGCGCGAGGGCGACCTCACCGACCTCGCCTTCGCCGTCGACGCGACCGAGGGCGCGGAGGCCGTCATCCACACGGCCGCGACCGTCGACCTCCGCACCCCGCCCGACCTCATGAAGGCGATCAACTTCGACGCCGTGCGCTACGTCTACGAGGCGGCGCGCGCGCGCGGCGCGAAGCGGTTCGTGTTCTTCAGCTCGGGCTCGATCTACCAGCCGACGCGCGGGCCGATGGACGAGTCGGTCCCCTTCTTCCCGAAGTCGGCCTACGAGCAGAGCAAGGTCGACGCCGAGCGCTACCTCTGGTCGCGGCCGCCCGGCGGGCCGGCGCTGACGGTCGTCCGCCCGGCCATGATCTACGGGCCGCGCGGCCGCTTCCTCGGGGCCAAGATGGCCTGCATCCCGCCGCTCCTCGCCCTCCTGCGCGGGCGGCTGACCCGGATCTCGGGCGGCCCGCGCACGAACTGGGCCCACGCCGAGGACGTGGCCCGGGCCGTCGTCTTCCTCCTCGAGCGCGCGGAGGCCGCCGGCCAGGCGTACAACATCGCCGACGACGACGCCCTCGGCTTCGGCGACGTCTACAACACGATCGTCGAGGCGTACGGGATCCCCTTCGGCCGCGAGATCCCCTACCCCACGCGCCTCTTCGCCTTCGTCGGGCCGCTGCTCGAGAACCGCGACCTCCTGCTGCGGGCGGCGAGCCTCGCCTGGGAGCGCGCCTGGAAGTACGTCTGCGACGCGCACGGCCTCACGCCCGCCCTCGTCCCGACGATCGACCGCGAGCTGTTCACGTACGCGGCGAGCGACTCGATCTTCGACAACGCCAAGCTCAAGCGCCTCGGCTTCGAGTTCAAGTACCCGAGCTTCCGCGAGGGCTACCGCGAGGTCCTCCGCTGGTACCAGGAGAACCGCTGGGTGCCGACGTACGCGCCGGGCGAGAGCCTCGAGTGGGGCGGGGCGACGGGCTTCAAGTTCGAGGAGCAGATGGCCGGGACGTGGCGGGCCGTGGGCGAGAGCGCGGACCCGACCCCGCGCCGCTTCGTCCTCGACGCCGTCGCCCGCACCGGCAACGTCCGCCAGTTCGCGCGCGACGGGCTCCTCGATCTCGTCGGCACGGTGCGGGCCGAGGGCCTCGCCGAGCGGGCGGAGGTCAAGGCCGGCACCCTCGACATCGCCTGGGTGCGCAAGCGCGAGCTCAACTACGACTTCCGCTTCCGCGGCGACGACGGCCAGACGTACCGCTTCCGCGGCAAGAAGGACGTGAAGCTCCTCCGCTTCCTCGAGACGATGACGACGCTCCCGGGCCGCATCCTGGGCGCGCGCGGGCCGGTGGGCGAGGCGCTCCTGCGCTTCGACCTGAGGCGCGACCTGCTCTCGCTCGTCTCGAGCTTCTCCGCCTGGGACGGGAGCGACGGGCGCCTCCCGGAAGGGGCGGCGGCGGCCGAGCGCCGGCCCGCGGCGGCGGCGGCCGGCTGATCCCGCCCGCGGCCGCCGTCCCCGCGCTCCTCCGGGCGTGCACGCTTCCGGCGCGCGCGCTCGAGCGACTCGCGGCGCAGGGCCCGATGGGACGGCTGCGCGCGCTGCTCGCGCGCGAGGAGCGGCTCGCGGCGGAGGCCCGGGAGCTGGCCGCGGCCCTGGGCGCGGCCATCCCCCGCCTCCCCGACGTCCGGGCGCGCGGCGCGGTCCTCGACCTCCGACGGGCCCTGCACCGCGACCTCGCGCCGGTCGAGGACCTCGACGCCGTCGGGCCCCTTTGGGAAGCGGCGGTCCCCGAGGCCGCCGGCCGGCTCCCCGAGCGTCTCGACGCCCACCTGTCCGGGCGCCGCGCCGCCCGGCGCGCGCGGCGCGCCCTCGAGCGCGCGCTCGAGGCCGAGCGGCGCCGCGCGACGGACGCGCTCCTCGCGGCCGCCTCATCGCGGCTCTTCCGCGAGGCCCTCTTCCTCGCGAGCCGCGCCGCCGACCGCGCCCTCTCGGCCGCCCTGCGCGAGCGCGCGCGGGCGGGGACGGGGGCGGGGGCGGCGCCGCCCGACCTCGACCCTCGCCTCGAGTCCACGCTGCTGCGCTACCTCGCCCGCGGCGCGTTCACCGCCACGCCGAACGGCCTCTGGGCGGGGTCGGCGCTCGTCCGGCTCGAGCCGGGACGGGCGCGGGCCGGTCGCTCCTCGCCCCGACCCGCCCCCGCGGCCGCCCTTGCCGCGCCGTTCTCGCCCCGGCTCGCCGTCGAGCCCGACCTCACCGCGCTCGACCGCGCCCTGCTCGCGTTCTCGCGCCGCGGCCCCGTCGCCCCGCACCTTCGACCCCGGCCGAACCCCACGCTCGCGGGGGCCGGCGACGTCCTCCGCTTCCGGACCGCCGCCGACCCGACGGCCGAGGGGGACGGCGCCGGGCGCGAGGTCGTGTGCGAGCTGCCGGCGAGCCCGCTCAACCGCCTCGCCCTCGACCTCGCCGCCGCGGGCCGGCTCGCCGCCCGGGACCTCGCGCGGGCCCTGAGGCGGCGCTTCGACCCGGAGGTCCCGCTGGCCGAGTACCGGGAGCGCGTGGCGGCGCTCCTCGCGTGCGGCGCGCTCGTCCCGGGGCTCGCGGTCCCGCCCGACGCCCCGTCGCCGCTCGCGGCCGTGCGGCGGCGCGCGGCCCGCCTCCCGGCCCGGGCGGCCGCCGCGCTCTCGCGGACCCTCGATGCGGCCGACGGCCTCGGGACGCACCGCGCCGGGGCGAGCCTCCGTCCTCTCGTCGCGGCCTACGAGCGGTCCCTCGCCGCCCTCGCCGGCGGCCGCCTCGCCCCCGCGGAGCCGGTCGTCCGCGGGGACGCGATCCTGCCGCTCGCCCGCGGTCGCGACCGGATCCCGGCCGCCGTCGAGGAAGCGGTCCGGGAGGCCGTCGCGGCCCACGCGGCCCTCTTCGCCGCCATCGAGGCCGGGTTCGAGCCGCTCGGCGCGCTCGCGCAGCGGTTCCTCGCCCGCTTCGGCCGCGGCCCCGTCCCCCTCCTCGACGCGGAACCGCTCGTCGCCGAGGTCGCCGGCGCGTGGACGCGCCGGGTCGAGGGGCTCCCCGCGGGCGAGCGCTCGCGGTTCTACAACCCGCTCGCGGCGGAAGGCCTGGCGGCTTACGGCCGCTACCGCGACCTGGTCCTCGAGCGGGCGGCGGCCTCGCCCCACCGCGTCGACCTGACGGCCGCGGACCTCGAGCGCGTCGGCGCGGGCCGCCGCCCGGGGACGCCGCCGCTTCCCGCCGACGTCCTCTTCCAGGTCGCCGCCCCCGCTCCGGCGGACCTCGAGGCGGGACGGGTGCTCGTCCTCGTCAACAGCGTCCATCCCCAGCCCGGGGCGCTGACGGCCCGCTTCTGCCGGTACTTCCCGGCCCTTACGGGCGGGCCGCGCCGCGCCCTCTCGCGCCGGGCGACGCGCGGGAGACCGACGCCCGTCGAGGTCCACTACCACCCGGCGCCGGTGCGCCTGAACCTGGGGCTCCGTCCGCGCTACGCGCGCGACGCGATCCCCGTCGCCGGGCCCCCGCTCGCGGCGCCGCGGACGAGGACGCACCTCCTCGGCGACCTGCGGCTCGGGCTCGAGCCCGCCCGGGGAGGGGGCCGCCTCCGCTTCGTCCTCCGCACCCGGAGCGGCGAGGCCCTCCGCCCCGTCCACCACTCGGCGATCGTCACCTTCCCCTCGATCGCCTGGCTCCTCCAGGAGCTCGGGCTCGACCCGGACCGCCGGCTCAACATCCGCCCGCGGTTCGTCGAGGAGCGCCCGACCGGAGACGGCACCCGGCCCCGCCTCGCCCACGTCCCGAGGATCGTCTGCGGGCGGGCGGTCCTCTCGCGGGAGCGCTGGGTGCTGGCGCCCGGCGAGCTGCCCGCGCCCCCGCGGCGCGGGGACGGGGCCGACCTCGGGCGCGCGCTCTCCGCGCTCGAGCGCGTCCGCTCGGCGCGCGGCTTGCCCCGCCACCTCTTCGTCCGCTCGGACCGCGCGCCCCGGCCGATCGCCGTGGACCTGGAAGCCCCGCTCCTCGCGGCCGACCTGCTGCGGCTCGCGGCCCTGGCGCGCCTCGAGGTCGTTCTCGAGGAGGCCCTGCCCGGCCCGCAGGATCTCTGGCTGGCCGAGGGGCCGCCCGACGGCGGCCGCACGGGGGCGCGCCACGCCTGCGAGATCCTCGTCACGCTCGACGCGCCGACCGGGTGAGGCGCGGCCGACGATGCCTTTGAGGCCGTGGACCTACGCCCGGCTCCAGGTCCCGTTCGCGGGCATGGACGCGGCCCTCGTCGCCGCCGTCCGGCCGCTCTTCCTCTCGGCCCGGGCCGAGGGTCTCGCCGACCGGGCCTTCTTCCTGCGCTACGAGGACGGGACCGGCCCGCACCTCCGGGTCAGGCTGCGCGCCGCGACCCGGCGCGGCGCGGCGGCCCGGCTCGAGGAGCGGGTCGCCCGCGCCCTCCGCCTTGCCGTCGCCGCCGGGCTGGCCGCGGACCTCGCCTTCGACCGCTACGAGCCGGAGCTCGCGATCTACGGGAACGCCGCCGGCGTCGACCTGGCCGAGGAGGCCTTCGCCGCGGGCAGCGCGGCCGCGCTCGGCCTCCTCGCCTCGATGGCCGCCGGCGCGGCGCCGACGGCGCCCGAAGCGGCCGTCCTCCTCTGGGACGCTTCTCTCCGCGGCCTCCGCCTCGACCGGGGCGCGCGCCGCTCGCTCCTCCGCGCCCACGCGGCGGCCGGAGGCGCCGGCGGCCCGGGGGCGGCGGGCGAGCTCGCGGCCCGCTTCGAGGCGCACCGCGAGACGCTCGCGTCCCTCCTCGGCCCGGACGCGCCCGCCAGCCTGCGGACGCGCTGCGGGGGCGACCGGCGCGCCGCCCGCGCCCTCGTCGCGTACCGCCGCCGCCTGGGCCGGATCGGCCGGCGCCTGCGCGCGGCGGCGCGGGCCGGCCGGCTCGGCCGCCCCGTCGCGACCTTCGCCCGGCGCTTCCTCCATCTCGAGGCGAACCGGCTCGGGCTCGACCCGTCCGAGGAGACGGCCCTGGCCGACCTCGTCGCCCGGGCCCTCCCGGCGGAGGAGGCCGGGGGCCCGGCGCTTGACCGGGCCTCCCCGGCTCCATAGCTTATGATTCCCGAGTAAGCTGCACTGCGAGGGTTTCGCTCCCGTGCCCGAGGCCGCGACGAGTCCCGATCCTGGCATCGTCCTCGACTACCCGCTGCCGCTCGCGCGCGCCTACCTCAAGCTCTGGAACGGCGTGGGGGCGGAGAAGGAGCGGCGCGGCTACGAGCTGGCCGAGCTCGTGACCCGCTACTTCGCCTGCGTCGCGATCGGCTGCGTCCTCGACCGCGGCGCCGTCGAGGCCGACCTGGCCCGCTCGCTGCGAGCGCTCGCGCTCCCGTCGGCGGGGCACTGGGTCGGCATGCTCGGGAAGACGCTCGCCGCCCTGCGCCGCCCGGCGAGCGGCGCGGACGGGGCGGCGGCGGCGGCGGCGGCGCCCGGGACGACGCCCGCCGAAGGCCGCGAGAAGGGCGGCGGCTCGGACCGGGAGCGGCAGAAGGAGCGCCTGCGCGAGGCCCTGGGACCGGTCTTCGACGTCGACTCGCTCTGGAAGAACCGCCAGAAGGGGCTCGTCCACCTCGTCCCCCTTCTCCGCGGGATCGACGCGACGCTCGGGCGGGCGCCCACCGGGGCCGAGTCGGCGTCGCTCGCCGACGTCGCCTCGGCCGTCGTCGAGTTCCGGAACAAGGCCCTCGCCCACGGCGCCGCCCGCCAGTCGGGGGCGGCGGCGGACACGGGGCGGCTCTTCGAGGCGGCCCTCTTCGAGCTGCTCGCCCACGCCGCCTTCCTCAAGACCCACCGGCTCGTCTACGTGGACGCGATCGAGAAGGGGACGCGCGGCGAGCACGTCCACCGGCTCTACGCCCTGAACGGCACGGCCGCGTTCCGGCTGCCCGACCTGGTGACGCCCGGGGAGGCCCCGGTGCTGCGCGGGCGCGTCTACATCCGCTGGGGCCTCGAGGCGCCCCGCTTCATCGACCTCCACGGGCTCCTCCACTTCGAGCCCGAGGACGGCGACGTCTACTTCCTGAACGGCCTCGTCGACCCCGAGGCGGGCGCCGCCGAGTACCTCTCCTACACGACGGGCCGGCGGCTCGTCTCGCGCGACTTCACGGACAACCTGCGCGAGGTCCTCGGGCTCGCGCTCGGGGCGCGCGTCGACTCGGAGCACCTCGTCGTCCTGCGCCGCGAGGCGGCCGCGGGGGCGGGGTCGGGGACGGCCACGGGGTCGGGACCGGCCGCCGCCGAGGCCGCCGAGGCCGCCGCGCCGCCGTCCGCGGCCGAGAAGGGCGGGCGCCTCTTCGGCAAGTACCGGCTCCTCGGCAAGGTCGGCGCGGGCGGCTTCGGCGTCGTCTACGAGGCCTGGGACACGTCGCTCAAGCGCCGCGTCGCCTTGAAGGTCGCGCAGGAGGCCGACGACGGCGAGAAGTCGCGCCGGGTCCTCGAGCGCTTCCGCCAGGAGGCGGCGCTCGCCGCGGAGCTCGACCACCCGGGCATCGTCCGCGTCTACGAGGCGGGCGAGACCGAGGGGCGCGCCTACTTCTCGATGGAGTACGTCGAGGGCCGGACGCTGCGCGCCTGGATCGACGACCGCGGCGGCGCGGGCGGCGACGGGCCGGAGGCGCGACCGCTCGCGCGCCCCGAGTGGCAGCAGGTCCTGCGCTGGGGGGAGCAGGCGGCGCGCGCCCTCGCCCACGCGCACACCCACCGCCGGCCGGGCGATGAGAAGACCCGCCCCATCGTCCACCGCGACGTCAAGCCCGAGAACCTCATGATCGCCCGCGACGGCGCGGTCAAGGTCCTCGACTTCGGCCTCGCCCGCGACGTCGAGGGCTCGGTCCTCCTCACCCAGCGCTCCGAGATCCTCGGAACGCCCATGTACATGAGCCCGGAGCAGGCGACGGCCTCCCACGACGTCGACCCGCGCACCGACATCTACTCCCTCGGCATGACGCTCTACGCCGCCCTCGCCCTGCGGGAGCCGTTCGACGGGAAGGACGCGATCGCCGTCCGCCAGCAGGTCGCGACGCGGGAGCCCGTCCCGCTGCGCAAGCTCGCGCCGAACCTGCCGCGCGAGGTCGAGACGATCGTCCTCAAGGCCGCCGAGAAGGACCCCGCCCGCCGCTACGAGACGGCCGACGAGCTGGCCGAGGACATCCGCCGCTTCCTCGCCGACGAGCCCATCCTGGCGCGTCCGCCCGGGCCCGCGACGCGCGTCTGGAAGGCGGTCCGCCGGCGCCGCGGCTGGGTGGCCGCCGGCGCGGCCGTGGCGCTCGCCCTCGCGGGCGCGGCCGCGTTCGTCGTCGCCGAGCGGGCCGCCGGCGCGCGCGCCCAGCGCGAGCGGCGCGCGGCCCTCCGCCTCGAGGCGGAGGCGGCCGCCGCCGAGGCCGACGGGCGGATGCGGGCGGCCATCGAGCGGTTCCGCGCGGGGGCGCGCCCGCTCGCCGAGCGCCGGGCGAGCCTCATCCGGAGCGAGCTCAAGAGCCTCTACCGCGCTCCCGAGGACGAGGCCGGGCGCGGGCCGTGGCAGGCCGAGCAGGACCGGCGGGCGACCGAGATCGCGGCCGGCGAGGCCCTCGAGGCCGAGGCGCGCGCCGGCTTCGAGCGCGCGAAGGCGCGGTTCGCCGAGGCCGGAGACGCGGAGGCCGGCCGCCGCCTGAGCGGTGTCGCCCTCCTCCGCGCGGCCGAGGCGGCGGCCGTGAGGGAGCGGGCCGGGGCGCGCGGCTACCTCGAGGGGGCGCGGGAGATCCTGGGCGACACCGAGGACGTGCGGCGCGCGGCGGCGGCCGTCCTCGAGCCGGCGACGCTCCGGGTGGACATGGCCGGGGCGTGGCGCGATGTCCGCCGCCCCGGCGACGTGGACGCGTTCCTCGCCCGCCATGCCGCGGGCAGCCCGATCGCCCTCACGGTCGCCCGGGACGGCGGCGAGCGGGTCGTCGTCCTGACGGCGGGCGCGAGGCCGGACGAGGTCGGCGTCCGGCTCGAGGCCTCGTCGGGCGGGAACCCCTCCGTCCAGGCCGTCGTCCCGGGCAGCCCGGCCGAGGCCGCCGGCCTGCGCCCCGGCGACCGCGTGCGCTCGGTCTCGGGGACGTTCGCGTGGGTCTACCCGGTGGACCCCGAGACGCTCGCGACCGGGGAGACGCCCGTCGTCGCCCGCCGGCCGCTCCCGTTCGAGACCGCCGAGCTGCCGGCCGGCGAGTACATCGTGAGGATCCGCGACCCGGGCGCCGACCCCGGCTCCGGGCGGCCGCGCGACCAGGGGCATCCCCTCCAGCTCCCCGTCCTCCTCGGCCCGGGCGAGCGCGTCGTCGCCGACGTCGACGTCGCCTTCGAGGAGATCCCGGAGGGGATGGTCTACGTCCCGCCCGGCCCGTTCCTGCGCGGAAGCTGGCTCGGCTACGCGACCGAGCGGCCGGCGGGCGAGGTCTCGCTCGAGGGCTTCTTCATCGACCGCTTCGAGGTCACGAACCGCGAGTTCGGGCGCTTCATCGAGGCCATGGAGAAGGCCGGGACGCCGTACGTGACGGTCGCGGAGCGCCTGGGCGAGGGGCTCGACATCGTGACGACGGGCGTCACCGGGATCACGTCGCAGAAGACGCGCGGCGCGTGCTGGCGCGACCCGCGCGGGGACGGGGCCGGGCTCGCGGGGCTCGAGGACCACCCCGTCGTCCAGGTCGCCTGGGAGGACGCGGCGGCCTACTGCCGCTTCGCGGGGAAGCGCCTCCCGACCGAGGCCGAGTGGGAGAAGGCGGCGCGCGGGATCGACGGCCGCCAGTGGCCGTGGGGCGACGACCCGGTCGACGCCTTGACGCGGGCCAACCACAACCCGTGGCCGCTCGACCGCGACGGGTTCGCGCGCACGGCGCCGGCGACCGCCTTCGCGAACGGCGCCTCGCCCTACGGCGTGATCCAGGCCGCCGGCAACGTGTGGGAGTTCTGCCAGGACGAGTACCGGGCCGACGCGTACCTCGGGTCCCGGGCGCAGGCGCCCGTCACGGGGCGAACGCTCCGCGGCGGCGGCTGGCACAACCACGTCTCGAGCGTGAAGACGACGATCCGCGGGGACGACGCGAACATCCGCCACGCGGCCTGGGGGTTCCGGGGCGCGAGGTCGCGGACGCGGTGAGCGCGGGGCGCCGGTCGGCGCGCGCGCCCGGCCTCGTGCCGGCCATCGTGCGGATCGTCGCGCGAGAGGGCACGGCGCGCGCCGAGCTCATCCCCGCCGTCGCCGCGGCGGCGCGCGCGCTCCGGGCGGCGGCGGGCGCCGGGGCCCGCGTCTGGCACGGCCGGAACCGGGTCGAGGAGGGCGCGCCCGGGGCGGCCCTTTGGGTCCTCGCCGGCCGGGAGGTGACGCCCGCCCCCGTCGAGGCCGCCCTCGCGCCGGCGATGGCGCGCGGCGCCGTCCTGCGCGTCCTCGCCGGGGGCGCCGCCGCCCGGGACGTGGCCGCCCGCGAGGTCGCCTTCTACGGCGGCCCGCGCCTCTTCGCGATCGCCGCCGCCGGCCTCGCGGCCCTGAGCGCGGCCGCCCTCGACCTCGAACCGGCGATCGCGGCGGGCGCCGTCGACCGGTCGGACGTCGAGGCGGCCGCCCTCCTCGTGGACGGGGCGATGCGCGGCCTCCGGCTGCGGCCGCGCGAGCGGGCGGTCCTGCTCCGCCGCACGGTCTCTTACCTCGCCCGCAACCTCGGCCAGGAGGTCGAGGCCCTGCGCCCGGCGCTCGACGAGCGGGCCGAGGCCGCGCGGCCCGCGCTGGCCGCGCTCGTCGGGCGCGACGCGGTCCCCGACCTGACGCTCCGGGCGGGCGGACCGGCGGGCCGGCGGCCGCTCGCGCGCTACCGGCGGGCCATGGCCCGCGTCGGCCGGGCGCTGAGGCCCGCCCTTCGCCGGGACGGCCCGATGTCGGCCCCTGCTCTCGACTTCTACGCCTTCCGCTTCATCCACCTGGCGGCGTTGCACTTCGAGCTGGAGGCGGGCGTCGAGGTCGCCCTCGACCACGCGCTCGCGATGGTGATTGATCCGGAGCCCGACGTGGTGTAGAATTCACCCCAGGTGCGCTAACTTCTTGGGGGAAGACAACGTGAAGAAGTCGATGAAGCGCGTGAAGAAGCTCGACCGGTCCGACCTCCGGGTCACGCAGCTCTCGGCCGTCCGCGTGTCCTGTCGCTCGGACACGACGAACTGCCCCGGCCCGACGGACACCTGCGTGCTCGGGTCCTGACGGACTCGACCCTCCGGTCCCGGCCTCTCGGCGCGGCCGCCTCGAGCGCGAGTCAGTAGCTCGACGCGGCCGCTTCCACGTCGTCGTAGATGCGGAAGATCTTCGAGAAGCCGAGCAGCTTGACGATGTTGCCGATCTTCGGCGACAGGGCGGCCAGGCGGATGTCGCCGCCCGCCTCGCGCGCCTCCGGCATCATCTTCTTCAGGACGCCGAGCCCGGCGCTGCTTATGTAGTCGAGCTCGCGGCAGTCGAGGACGACGCGCGGGGCGCCGGCCGCGACGAGCGACTCGAGGCGGTCCTGGAGCGACGGGAACGCGTGCGCGTCGAGGTCGCCCCCGAGCTTCAGCACCCGCACCTTCTTGCCGTCGGTCGCGCGCTCGCTCTCGGAGAGGCGGAAGGAGCCCATGGCCCGGCCATCATAGCGGCGCCCCGCCGGCGCCGCAACCGGTACGCGGGCGGGCGGGTGACGCGCCGATGACACAACACCCCTATAATGGGGCCGCCATGCTCCGGGTCCTCGTCGCCGCCGCTTGCCTCGTGACCGCGACCGCCGTCGCCGGCTGCGGTCCCGACGTGCGCGACCCGGATGCGTCCGCCGTCAACGGCGCCGTCTCGCCGGCCGGCGACCGCGGCACGCGGATCGTCGCCTCGCGGCTCGTGAAGGGCGACCGGCGCGGGCCGATCGCGCGCGGCGAGGCGGACCCGGGCCCGGCGAAGGGCCAGGGCCTCGGCGCGGGCCCCGAGCCGCGCCGCGATCCGGGCGAGCCCTGGTACGAGGCCAAGCACCGGGACGCCGCCGCCCGCCTCCAGCGGGGAGACGCGCTCGGCGCGCTCAAGATCATCGAGGCGATCCTCGTCCTCGAGCCCGACTGCCCGATCCGCGACCGCCTGGTCGCCCTCAAGGTGCGGGCCGAGGAGCGGGTCTTCCGGACGAGCGTCCTGCACACGCGCCTCGTCCCGAAGGCGCGCGTCTTCGCGCCGGGGGAGGAGCTGCTCCTCTCGGTCGTCGTCGAGAACAGGGCCGACGGCACCGTCGAGCTGGCCGTGGACCCGGACGTCTCCGAGATCTTCGGGGCCCTCGAGGTCGAGGTCGTCGACGTCGCGCCGGACGGCGAGCAGGCGCGCCTCCGCGAGACGCGACGCATCCGCGGCGCGCCGGACGTGCGGATCGAGCCGGGCGAGCGCTGGGAGCTCGAGATCGCGCTCCCGCCGCCGGCCCCGGGCGCGCGCGTCGATGTCTTCCGCCGCATCACGGTCTCGGGGCGCCTGCGCCCGTTCACCGTCGTCGCCGGCGAGCGGAGCTTCGAGCGCTTCCTGCCGCTCCTGCCCGTCGAGGTCTACGTCCTCGACGGGCCGCACGCGCGCCTCGCCGCCGATCCCCTCCTCGCGCTTAGGCGGACGCTCCGCGACCTCGCCCTCGGCGACCTCGCCGGCCCGGCGGACCTCGCGGCCGCGCGCGCCCTCGAGCGCCGGCTCTTCGCCGCCGCCCTCCTCCTCGCCGCTCCCGCCGACCGGGAGAGGGCGGTCGCCCTCCTGCTCGTCGCCCTCGCCGCCGACGGCACGGGGCGGGGGGCCCTCGGCCACGCCGTCATGCCCGCGCTCGCGGCCGCGACCGGCGAGCCCTTCCACCGCGACCGCGCGCGCTGGCTCGCCTGGGGCGAGCGGCGACGCGGGCGCCCGCACGGCGCCCCCGCGCCCGGGCGCTGACCTCCGTCCTCAGGGAGGCGGCAGGCGCCGGACCGACCTCACCGAGCCTGGGTTCCCGCGCGGCGCGATGCGAGGGCCCGCTCCGCCTCCCGTCGCACGGTCGGGGACGGGTCCGCGAGGAGAAGGGCGAGGGGATCGAGCGCGCTCTCGCCGAACGAGCGGGCGAGCTCGGGGATCGCGACCCGGCGGAGGGAGAGGTCGGTCGCGCCGTCGCCGGCGACCTGGGAGAGCAGGTCGCGGGCGGCGGCGTCGCCCCCGACCCCGATCGAGCGGACGGCCTCGCGCCGGACCGTCGCGTCGGGGTCGAGGACGCCGGCTCATCGCGGCTCCGTGGCGGCGCGGCGCGCCCCGGAGACGCCCTCGCCGAACGAGCGGGCGAGCTCCCGGGTCGCCTGCGCGCGCAGGGCCTCGTCGGCGGGGCCTTCGGCGATCCCGGCAAGGGCGGAGCGCGCGGCCTCGCTGGCGATGAGGCCGATCGCGCGGATCGCCTCCTTCCGCACGTCCACGCTCGCGTCGTGGAGGACGCGATCGAGGAGCGCGGGCAGGGCCTCCTCACGACCCGAGAGCGCCTGGACGGCGGCGAACGGAGGCGCGGGTCGCCGTCCGAGGCGAGGACCGCGACGAGCGCGTCGCGCGCCGCGCCGTCGGCCTCGCTCCGCGCCCCGAGCGCCCGCAGCATCTCGGACCGCAGGCTGAACGCGCGCTCGCGCGCGAGGAGCGACGCGAGCGTCGGCGCCGCCTCGTCGTCCCCGACCTTCGCGAGCGCCTGGATGAGGACGAGACGCGCCCGCACGCCGCCGGCGCGGGCATACGCCGACGAGATCGCGCGCGCCCCTCCCGGGCCGAGCCGCGCGAGGCGCAGGACGAGGTCGTCGGTCGCCTGGCGGCGCCGCTCGACGAGGGCCTTCGCCTCGTCCCAGCCGAGCTCGCCGGCGTAGCCGTGGAGCCGCTCGAGCTCCTCGAGCGCCGCGCCGACCTCGGCCCTTCTCGCGATGTCGGGATCGACGCGGGAGGCCGCGGCCACGACGTCGCGGCGCGCGGACCGCGCCGTGCGCCCGATCGGGCGCTCCGCGGCGACCGCCGGCGAGCCCTGGGCCACGGGCGCGCCCGACGCGACCGGCGTCGCGGGCGCCGGCGCGAGGGCGTCGCCCTCGCCGCCGCCGCGCTCTCCTTGAAGCGCCGCCCCCGCGAGGCCCGCCGCGACCACGGCCGCGAGGAGCACGCCGCCTCGAAGCGTCCGGCCGCCGTCAATCGACGTCATCGCACTCATCGTCCCCGTCCTGGATCTTCCAGTTCCGGCCGACGACCGCGTACCCGGTTGCCTCGAAGCTGCCGCAGCCGACGGAGCCGAGCGTCTCGCCGCAGAGGGGGTTCGACGGCAGGTCGGGCCGGCCGACCGTGAACTCGACCTTCACGCAGCGCTCCGAGTCGATGCGGATGCCCGCGACCGGGACCTTGATGAAGAACCGCGCCCCCGCGTTGTAGTAGGTCGCCTGGGCGGTCCCGTCGGCCACGACCTCCTGCGCGTAGAACGGGCTCGCGGGCAGCGCTGCCGGCGCGCCCGCGTAGTAGTCGATCGTCGCCCCGGGGACGAGCCGGCACGGGAAGGTGACGTCCATGGACTTCCCGTACACCTTGTGCGGGAAGGGCGACGTGGCGGTCCCGTCGGCCCGGACGGTGAGAAGGACGATCCCGTCCACGGCGATCGTCACGGGCTTCGTCGCGTTCTTGAAGTTGTACCGGAAGCGCGTCTCGTCGTCGTGGATGAACACCGTCGAGAGGAGGCCTGTGTTCCGGAAGCCGGTCGCGGCGCTCGACGGGATGTTCGGGTCGCGCGCGGCGTCGAAGCTCTCGTCGTCCTTCCAGCGGTACTTCGCCGGACCGGACGTCCACTTCTCGCGGTTGTCGGCGGCCGAGCCCTGGTCGGCGACCGCGAACGCGATGGCGGGATCGCAGTGGACGACGACCGGGTTCGCGCAGCCGAAGGTGACCTTCAACGTCCCGTTCGCGATGAGGCCGTCGCGGAAGTCCTGCGCCAGGTGCCCGCCCGTGAGCGACAGGCTCCCGCGGAAGTAGGCGAACTCGGAGTTCCCGTCGCGGTCGAAGTGGACGCGGCTCCGGTCGAGGCAGGCCTCGATCGGGGCGCAGGTCGCGGGCGTTCCGCCGGTGACCGTGACGGTGAACGAGCAGACGGCCTGGTTCCCTGACGCATCGGTCGCCGTGCAGGTCACCGTCGTCGGGCCGATCGGGAACGTCGCGCCCGAGGGCGGGACGCAGACGAGGCTGACACTCGAGCAGTTGTCCGTCGCCACGGGGTCCGGGTAGCTCACGACCGTCGAGCACAGGCCGCTCGCGACGACGTTCGCGGGGCAAGTGATGACGGGCGGCGTGTCGTCGATCACGGCGACCGTCTGCGACGCGGTCGCCGTGTTGCCGGCCGCGTCCTGCGTCGTGTACGTGACCGTCGTCAGGCCCTTCGGGAAGAGGTTCCCCGCCGGAACGCCGAGGCGCTGGATGGTGACGGAGCCGCCGGCGCACGTGTCCTCGGCCGTCGCCGTCCCCAGCTCGGAATCGGGAACGGGCGCCTCGCATGAGGTCGCGGCCGGCCCGGTCCCGCGACTCACGGGCTCCGGAACGAAGGTGAAGACGGGCGGCGTCGTGTCGACGACCGCGATCGACTGCACGCCGCTCGCCGTGCGCGTTCCGCCCGGGTCGGTCGCGGTCGCGGTCCACACGCGCGTGATCGTCGTCTCGCCTGCGCAGTCGCCCGCCTCGCCGAGGTCCTGGAACGAGATCGCCGGCGTCGCGCCGCAACCGTCCGTCGCCGTCGCCGAGCCGGTGTGGGCCGGGTCGGTCGGGTCGCACCGTTCCACCGTCGTGTCGGCGGGCACGGCGATCGTGAGCCCGGTCGACGCCGAGAGCGCGTCGATGGCCGTGCCCTCGGCGAAGACGCGATCGAACCGCGCGACGTCCCAGTCGCCCGTCGCCGGCGCGTGCTCGAGGGCCTGGCGCGGCGTGGCGAAGACGCCGCGGTACGCGGCGGCGATGTCGAAGGCGAGGATCAGGTCGCCGCCCTCGAGGACGCTCGCGCCCGTGAGGTCGGCGGCGGGGTCCACGCCGGCCGCCGAGCCGTCGAAGAAGAGGGAGTAGACGGGCGTGGGGCCGCTCGGGTCGACCCGCACGAGGTCCTCGTCGTCGGCCACGAGGCCGCCGCCCAGGTCGACCGTCTCGGCGAACGAGACGAGGAGCTTCCCGTCGGCGGGCGAGACGGCGATCGCGTCGACGTCGGCATCGCCGAGCCCGTTCGCGGCGGCGCTGAAGACGAGCGTGAAGACGCCGGCGCCCGCGTCGTACCGGACGACGTCGCCGCGCAGCGCGGTGAAGGCGCCGCTCGCGCCCGTCACGACGGTCGCGCGGTCGAACGAGAGCAACGCGCTGCCCGACTCGTAGGCGTCGACGTCGGAGGCGGGGTCGATCGCGCCGATCGCGATCGGGGTCGGCGTCCCGGCGCGGTCCTCGGTCACGCTCTCGTCGTCGACGACGAGCGCGTCGACCGCGACCGTCACGTCCGTCGAGAAGCCGACGGCGCAGAGCTCCGTCGCCGCGAAGCGCGGGTTCGGGTCGACGCCGTCGTCGCGCCCGTCGCCGTCCGTGTCGGCGATCCGCGGGTCGGTGAGGAAGACGTCGCGCTCGTCGCCGTCGCCGAGCCCGTCGCCGTCGCTGTCGGGGTCCGCGGGATCGGTGCCGAGGGCGACCTCCTCGCCGTCCGGCAACCCGTCGCCGTCCGTGTCGGCCTTCGTCGGGTCGGAGCCGTGGACGGCGACCTCCGCGCCGTCGCCGAGCCCGTCGCCGTCCGTGTCCGGATCGAAGGGGTTCGTGCCGTACACCTGCGCTTCGGCGAAGTTCGTGAGGCCGTCCTGGTCCGCGTCGTCCGCGCCGAGGAGCGCGGCGACCGCGTCGACGTCCACGGCGGTCTCGAGCCCGAGCGGCGACACCTCGAAGGTGCCGGCCGCGGCGTCGCGCTCGACCAGGTCCGCGTCGTCGAAGAGGACGACGACGCCGCCCGCGCTCGTGAGGGAGCCGGCGATGTCCGCCGAAAGCAGGACGTGGCCGTTCGGCAGGACGTGCGCCGCGTCGAGGTTGGCGCCCGGCGCGAGCCCGCTCGCCGAGCCGTCGAAGAGGATCGAGAACGACGACGTCGCGCTCGCGAAGAGGACGAGGTCTTCGGGTCCGGCCGTGACGCCGCCCGGAAGCTCGACGGTCGTGTCGAACGAGACCGCCATGTCGGCGCCGACGAGGGTGACCGCGTCGACGTCCGCGCCCGGCGGCACGCCGTGGTCGGCGGCCCGGAAGGCGATCGAGTACGTCGCCCCGTCGTAGCGAACGACGTCCGCCGGCTCGGCGAAGACCCCGCCTCCGAGGTTCGCGGCCACGTCGAGCGAGAAGAGGCGGTCGCCGGAAGGCTCGCGCGCGAACGCATCGACGTCGGCCTCGACCGGCAGCGCCCCCAGGGCGGCGCGCTCGAGCCCGCCGTCGAATCGCAGGGTGACATCGCCGTCGTCGACCGTCGCGCCCGCGATGACCGTCGTGATGTCGAGGGAGACGAAGGCCACGACCGGGGTCGGGGCGACGAGCGGGTTCGAGCCGCGGCTCACCTCGAGGCCGTCGCTCGCGCCGTCGCCGTCGGTGTCGGCGTTCTTCGGATCGGTCGTCCTCGCGACCTCGGTCCCGTCGTCGAGCCCGTCGTCGTCCGTGTCCGCGTCCTTCGGGTCCGTGCCGCGCGCGATCTCGGGCGCGTCGTCGAGCCCGTCGCCGTCCGTGTCGGCCGAGAGCGGGTTCGTCGCGTGGACGTTGACCTCGTCGCCGTCGCTCAACCCGTCGTCGTCCGAGTCCGGGTCGCGGAGGTCCGTGCCGGCCGCGATCTCGGCGGCGTTCGGGAGGCCGTCGCCGTCCTCGTCCGCGGCGCCGTCGAGCGCGCGCACCGAAACGGCGTCGAGGTCGACGCCCGCCCCGCCCGCGCCCGTGTAGGCGAGCGTCCAGACCCCCGAGTCGAGGTCGAGCGCGAGCACGTCGCGGTCGTCGAACGCGACGCCCCCGAGCACGCCGCTCCCGTCGAAAGACGCGTACAGCACGCGCCGCCCGCCGACCTCGACGTAGCTGGCGCCGTCGAGGTCGAGCCCGGGTGCGAGCCCGTACCCGACCCCCTCGAAGAAGGACGAGAACGCCGTCCCGTCCCAGCGGACGAGGTCCGCGGGCGCTGCCGTGAACCCGCCGGCGTCGAAGGTCGTGTCCGTCGAGATGAGGAGATCGCCGTCGTCGCCGATGCTCGCGACGGCATCCACGTTCGCACCGGGCGGCAGCACGCCCGCGTCGAACGCGATCGTGAACGTGGTCCCGTCGAACCGCACGACGTCGCCCGGCCGCGCCGTCACCCCGCCGGGCAGCCCGACGGTGGTGTCGGTCGAGAAGAGGTGCTCCCCCGTCGACGGATCGAGCTCGTACGCGTCCAGGTCGGTCTCGAACGGGATCGCGCCGATGTCGACCCGCACGATGTTGCCGCTAAGGTCGTCGGCGGCGACGTGCTCGTCGTCGAAGGCGGCCGCCGTGATGTCCGCCGAGGACTCCACGCCCTCGACGACCACGCCTCCGCGCGCCGCGGCCGGAACCGCGACGAGCGCGGCGCCGGCGAGCGCCCAGACGACGAGCGAGAGCCTCATGGCTGGTCCACGTTCCCGCCCATGCTCGTCGGTGTGCCCCCGAAGAACGCGCCGCCGCCGTTCGCGGTGATCACGTTGTCCGAGAGCCCCGTGCTCGCGGCCACGGCGCCGGACGTGAACGCGATGCCTGCCCCGGAGTTCCCCTGGATCACGTTTCCGATGATCGCGCAGCTCGCGGTGGTGCCGCCGCTGATGTTGATGCCGCTCGTGCTCGCAGGGTCGGTCCCGTCCGCGCCGTTGCCGCTCACGACGCTGCCCGCGACGAGCCCCCGGGTGATGGCGATCCCTTGCCTCCGGTTGCCGGTCACGATGTTGTCGGTCAGGCGGTTGACCCCGAGGGTCGCGACGATCCCCCGCACGTTGTCCGCGATCGTGCATCCCTCGATGTGGCTGTCCGCGGCGCTGATACCCGTCCCCGTGCTTCCGCTCACGAGGCATCGGCGGACGCTCGATCGGAACCCCGTGGTGATTCCCGTCCCGCACCGAGTGACCCTCACATCCTCGATCGACGTGGAGTTGCCGGCGATCCCCAGGCCGGCGAACCCGGTGACCTCGCCGTTCCGGATGCGACAGAACAGCGGCGAGATGTTGACTCCGGTGGCGCTGCCCCCGCCTCCCGAGATGGTGAACCCGTTGAGATCGACCTCGACGTGCTCGGCGGCCACGATGATCCCGCCCGTGTCCGACGGCACCGTGAGGTTCCCGGTCAGCCGGTAGCTGCCCGACTTCGTGATCGTGACGGGGAACCCCGGTGGGTCATCGGTCAGGCTGCCGGTGACCCCCCCCGCCATGGCCTTCGCCTGGTTGATCTCGATCACGCCGTCGACGGCCCGGACCGGGCGCGGCGCGACGGCCCCGAGCACGAACAGCGCGGCGCCGAGGGCCGCGATGAGGAGAGTCCTCTGGTGCATGAGTAGTCCTCCGAACGCCCGCCGTCTTTGTTTACCGGCCTGTACCCAGCCACCAGTCTTAGGCGCGTGCGGCCGATAACTGTGGTGTGGGCAACGCACCGAGCAGGAAGCCGACCTACGAAGAGCTCGAGGCCGAGAACGCCG